>JAEEGK010000477.1_pt1 | contig 100998 bp, 69 predicted proteins | sample 8958771 | NCBI WGS metagenome assembly JAEEGK01 (sample SAMN16246547, study PRJNA631951) | gut metagenome | biome: gut microbiome; feature: rumen; material: SC-attached | host: Bos | place: Iran: Karaj | collected 2018-10 | reverse complement strand
GAACGACGTGGTGTTCCACTACAAGCACGTTTATGACCTGCCGGACGGCACCCCGCACGAGAAGGGAATTGACGTCTGGTTCGCGCTGGAGGCCTATGAGCTGGCAGTTTATCGGGACTTCGACTTTGTTGTATTGATTACGGGCGATGCCGATTACGAGATGCTAGCCCGCAAGATTAAGTCCCTCAAGAAGCCTGCCATCCTCCTTTCCTGGCACTACGACGAAACGGATTCCACCGCCAAAGCCCTAAAGGAAGAGATTTCCTTCCAAATCAACATCAACTCACTGATCCAGACTGATCCTTCGCTAAAGAACTTCATTACCGAGTCCGCAAGTTCGTAGGAGTTGACGCAGTAAGTAGTTTGTCATCTTTGAGAACCCTGTACCGAATCATATTCTCCTTGCTATTCATGCTCATTGCCTGGAACGTTTCAGGTAAGGAGGAGCTCTATACTGTCACGGCGGATTACGCCATGGTCCGCTCTAATGTGGAAGGGAGATTTACCTATGTTGCCGAGATGTGGAGGGGCGATACCGTTCTTGTGCTTAGGATGTATGACAAGACCTGGGCCGAGATAAAGGTGGGCGATGGTGTCGGTTACATCATGAGGGTTGCCATCGAAAGAAAGGGCCCGGCGGTGTCATCTCAGAAGAGTAATTTTGAGAGGAAAAGGCCCTTGCACGAAGCCTGGGAAGGCTTCGTCGGCTGGCTTCACAGTCTGGGTTGGGGGGACGTCCTTGAGAAGATAGGCCGATGGATAGGAACCATCATCGTCATAATCCTGCTGATCCTGGCCTTCCTTTTTAAGGAGGAGCTGGCGGCGCTTCTGATGCCCCTGGCTTTCATGGCCGGGATAGGTTCCCTCATCGGCGGAATCTTTTTTCACGAATGGGGTATCGGCGCCGCAGTCGGAGCGGCGTTCGGCCTTTTTGTCGTCTTAAGGAGTATCGGCTTCAATAGTATCAGCGGGACTGTCCGGGCCTTTATGGGTATCGGCTATTATGTCATCTCATTCCCTTTTTACGTCCTAAACCAACTCCAGTACATCCTCTCGGAGCCTTGGCGCTACTTTTTCAAGAAGGAGCATTTCTCTGAGAAGACGAAAAATGTCCTCCGGATAGTATTCGAGGTCTTGCAGGTGCTCTTGTATATTGCCCTTACGCTACTGCGGCTGGTGAACGCAGTCTATTACAATTTGGTCGTCCACTGTATTACGGAAATCTACGACTTGCTGCTGGAGGTCTTCGTTCCCAATAATAAGAAGGAAGGCGCGGGGGATTTCTACAAGTGGATTATGCTGCTGCCTTGGAGACTGCTCCGCTATCCGATCCTTCACGGGGTTCTGGTTATCGTTGAAAGCGTAATCTGGACCGTAATAGACATCTTTGTCCCGGCAATCACCCTATACCATGGGACGGACCTCACTGCGGGAAATAGCATCGTGGGGAGCAGACGCCGCAACGGCACTCTTGCGTGGGACAGTGGCACGTTCCGCGCCAGCGACAGCAGTTGGGCGGGAATCGGCGTATATTTCGCCGCCAAGCGGAGGGTGGCGAGTGCCTATGCCAACGACCCCTACAGGCTAAGTGACAAGGATCCGGTTGTCATCGTATGCCGGGTATCGCCGGGAAGAATCATCAATTATTCCCTGGCCCCTTATCAGGTCTATTATGCTGCCGGGCAGAACGGACACCCGCCGACTATAAACAAATATGCCGAAAAGGAACACTACACCACGGGAGAATGGTGGAATGACCGGGGAAAGTATTGGGAGTACTGCCTTTTCGACTGGAAAAACCTGTATAACTCCCGCTGGCGCATCCGTCCGCTTTATGTGTTCAATTACAGGACACTGATGGCTCAACACGTGCCGGGTGGGATGGCCCACTGGCTTTTCAAACTATAGTCATCCCATTTCGCATTTTGCGTTTCGCATTTTGCGAAATCAGTCAAGGATGAGCACACCGGCCGATAACGGTTCCACGCTAAGTATCACCTTCCCGTCCCCGCAGGCAGGAGTGGCATGTTTGAGGGACACGGCGTCCTTCCGTTCCATGCTGTTGGCTGCGGTAAGCGAGCCCGGAGCATAATACTCGTAGGAGGCGCCGGAGAGGGCTTTCCAGTCTCCGGAAATGCTTAATTCATAGGCCTTTTCCGTGGGATTCACCACCTTCACTATCACGTCCCGGCCATTCTCCGAACGGGTAACCACAACACTCAATTCGCCCGTGGAACCTTCAAAGGCAAGCCGATAACGGGAGAAGTGGTCGTACCAGAGTTTGGTCACCTGATAGTTGGGGGCTACGAATACGTCCTTATAGTCAAAGTTGATGAAGGCGTTGTTCCAGTCCGGGGAGTCCGTCCGGCGGATGAACAGGGCGGCGGCGCCCATGGCCACCACGTCGCGGGCCTCGCAGGTGTTCAGGAAACCGCCGGCGAAGAGGCCGGTTCTCCAGTCGATGCTCTGGAGGTTCCACTCGGAGATGAAGAGCTTGATGTGCGGGTTGGGGCAGTCGGCGATCATCTGGGCATAACGGTCGTACTGCTCTCCCAGACGGGCCGGGCCGGTGGCGTAACCGCCTTGCTGCTCGTAGTGGTGAAGGCTAAGGTAGTCGAAGTAATTACCGGAGCGCATGAGGAAATCCTTGTCCTCCTGGAAGCCGCCGCAGGCGATGATCTTGATGGACGGATCCACCTCCCGCATGGCCACGGAGAAGTCCCGGACGCATTTTTCGTAGCGCTCGATGCCCATCTCCCACATCTCGTTGTCAATCTCCCAGTACTTCACGTTATAGGGCTCCGGATGGCCGTTGGCCGCCCGTTTGGCACCCCATTCGTCCGTGGCGGGAGCGTTGCAGTAGCGCACCCAGTTCACGGCATCGGCCAGGATGGAATCGTATTCTTCGGCCGGACGCTCGAAGTGGACGGACACCACCATCACGGGCTCCGTGTTCACCTCCCGGCAGAAGCGGATGAATTCGTCCGTGCCGAAGCAGTTCTGGTCGTAGTCCATCCACATCCAGTGCGGCCAGCGGTAGCGGTCTTTCTGCGGGCCGATACCCCACTGCCAGTAATACTGCGCCACATAGCCGCCGCCGGGCCAGCGCAGGCAGGTGGGATGGAGCTCTTTCACCGCCCGAAGGATGTCCGGCCGGAAGCCGCCCAGGGACTGTCCGGTGGCGGTGCTCAGGGAGAACTGGTCCACCTGCACGGTGCCGTTCTGCGCCAGGAGGGCGAATTCCGCGTCGTCGGTGGAGAAATCGGCATACAGGCTCACGCCCATGCATTTCCATTCGGGACCCGGGGCACCGTAGTGCTGCTCGCGAAGGATCTTGCCGTCCCGGACTATAGCCACGGAGACATCCCCGTCTCCTTTGGCGTAGAAGGAACCCACGTAGGTTTCTCCGGCAACTATGTGCTGCGGCCCCTGGGAAACGCCCGCCGGAGCGGCTCCGGCCTTGATTTCCTGGCTGTAGTCCATATTCACGGCATCGCCCTTCACCAGGCGGTATTCGCCCTCCCCGAAGGCCTTCCACTGCGGGGCCACGGCAGGGATCTTCACATCCTCCGGCGTACCCTCAAAGTACACCGTCTTCCCGTTCAGGGAGGTGACGCGGATGTTGCGGTAAAGCGCCTCCGTATAGTTCACCCAGAGGACGATATCATTGTGTCCGGTGCGGTCCAGCTTATTGTAGCCCAGGACCTTCTTGCCGTCCCAATAGACATCGGCCCTGGCACCTTTGCTCACGATGCGCAGCTTGTGCCAGTCCTGGTTCTCGTTGATCTGGGCGGCGGTGGCGTTACGGGAAACCAGCGGGTCCAGCGTCTTTACCTTGCGCGTACGGCCGCCGAAGGAGGGCATCTCCTTTTCCACCAGGGTGGCTATGGAGAAGTTGGGCTCGGTGGGCTGGGCCGATGCCTCCCGCTGCGCCCGGGCCAGGTTGGCCGCCTGGATCTGGCTTTCAGTCTGAGCCGGTGTGAAGGTGCGCACTTCGTAGTACGGATTGTGCGCCCGCACATAGTAAGGCTCGCCGGAGGCCTGGTTCCGGAAGGCGAAGCGGATGTCCATGAGGCCGCCGCTCCAGGAACGCCGGGCCAGCCGGTAGGAACGCCAGTTCACATCGGCCGTTATCTCGTAGTCGTCCGTGTCCAGCGACGTGATTTTCAGCGGCTGCTCGTACCGGGTGGGGGAGTGCAGCACCTGGGCCTCATCCATGAACCAGCCGTCAAAATAGCCGTCCCGCGGCGGGATGCCCGGGTAGTGCTCCGGCTCAAAGGAACGTTCGAAGATGAGTTCCTGCCACACGCCGTTGTTGGCCGAGAAGTAGATGTGCTCGAACAGCTGCCCGTACAGCATGGGGTCTATGAGGCCCGCCGTTTCATTGGAGCGGATGTCGATGGCGGCTTTCTCCTGTGCGGTGGCCGACAGGGCGAGGCAGAGGACTGCCAGCAGGGTGAACAGGCGTTTCATTTTGGGTATTACTTTACTTTCCAGACATCCAGGTTGATGCCGCCGGGCTCGCCGAAGCCGGGCTGGCAGAGGAAGAGGCATTCGTTCATCCAGGCGTACTTGCTGTCCTTGGGCGCCTCGAAGCGGGGCGCGCAGCGGAAGTACATCCCGTCACCCATCTTGATGATGCCGCAGTTGCGTACATGGATACTCACGCCGTCGTCCGTGCGGATGCAATAGATGGCCTCTATCTCCGTGCGGCCGTCCAGCTGCATCTGGTAATCGGCCCCGCCGGGCAGGACCTCGCCCTTGATATTAGGACCTTCAAAAGTGCCTCCGGTGATGGGAATCACGGTGCGGGTGCCCTTGCCGGTATCCCCCACGCTGAAGGCCTGGCCCAGGGTTACGTGCAGGCGTACCACATATTCCAGTTCGGGTGCCTTGGGCTCACCGCCCTGAGGTATTTCCTGAGCCCATGCGCCCAAAGCTGTGAGCGAACATAGTATAATGAGGAAAAGGTGTTTCATGATAACTTATTGTATTATAATCATTTCCATAAAACCCCTGCTGCACTTTTACAGCAGGGTATTCGCGTAAGTGTCAATGGGGCAATAAGTTAGCCAAATCGCTGGAACGTACGAACACCGGGATGGTGCGAAGGTCCACGTCCGTCTGGATCCACTGCCTGCCGTCATAATGCTCGCCGGTCCAGAAATCCGTCCAGCCGCCTTCCGCAGCGGGAAGATAAGTGGTCCAGAGCTCCGCGCCTGCTTCCAGCACGGGATTCACCAGCAGGGACGGGCCGAACATGAACTGGCTTTCCCGGCCCAGCGCATCCTGGTCATCGGCAAAGTCGAAGACCATTGGCCGGAAGAGGGTGTAACCTTCCTGGGAAACGCGCTTGGCGCACGCCAGGATGTACGGGCGTAGCTTCTCGCGCAGTTCCATATAGGAGGACAGGATGTCCAGGGTTTCCGGGCTGTAACGCCAGGGTTCCGTCTGGCTCATGTAGCCGTGTACGCGCATGAAGGGCAGGAAGGTGGCCACCTGCACCCAGCGCACCAGGCGCTCCTGGTATTCGGCCGATGTGTACTGGTCGCCGGGACGGAAGAAGCCGCCGGCGTCAAACGTCCACCAGGGAAGGCCGCAGGCCATCTGGCCCAGGCCGCCGGCAATCTGGCGGCGGAGGGTTTCCAGGTCGTTGCCCACATCTCCGCTCCAGGTAACCACGCCATAGCGCTGGATGCCCGGGAAGGCGCTGCGGGTAAGGATCACAGGTTCTTCCGGGTAAAGGTCCCTGAGCTTGTTATACATGGTGCTGTTCACCATCAGCGGATACACGTTGCGGTAGAACTCGCCGGGCAGCTGCTCCGGACCCACCAGACGGCCGGCCAGGTCGTCGTTCTCAGGCTCGGTGGCGTCGAACCACCAGGCGTCTATGCCGTAGGGGACGGCCAGGCTGTCCCGGAAGCTCCGGGCGTAGAATTCGGCCGCCTCGGGTTGGAAGAAGTCTATCCAGTCCGTGCCGTCAATGTAGTATCCCTTCTCTTCCAGCTTCTGGCCCAGCGCGGTGGAATGGTCCACCTTGGACCACACGGAGAGCATCAGGTGCACGTTGTCCTTGTGCAGGGAATCCGTGAGGGCGCGGGGATCCGGATAATGCTCGGCGTCAAATACCATTGAGTTCCAGCCGGTGTTTCCCCACCACTGCCAGTCCTGGACGATCACGTCCAGCGGCAGGCCGCGCCGCTTGAATTCGGCGGCGTTTTCCAGGATTTCGTCCTGCGAATGGTAGCGCTCCCGGCAGTGGATATAGCCGAACATCCATTCCGGCATCTGGGGAACGGGACCGGTGAGCTTGCGGTAGGCCGATATCACCTCGTCGGCATCACCGGCAAAGACCGTATAGTCCAGGGCCTGGGCCACGGGGGAGCGGAAGGCGGTTTCGTCTTCCACCTTGCTCCAGTAAAGGACGGGCTTGTCTCCCCGCACGCCTTCGGTGCGGAGCGTATGCCTGCCGGAGGGGAGGGTGACGATGGCCGATGTGGTGGGCGGCAACCAGGTATTGGTAACGTCGAAGACAGGTTCGTCGTCAATGCTCAGGAACTGGCGGCGGGACATGGCCTGGCCGCAGTCCAGCAGCAGGGAATACGCTCCGTCGGCGGGAACTTCCAGCTCTCCGGTGAAGGTCTGGTACCAGCGGCGCTCCCGCCGGTTGCCGGCCGTTCCGGTGGCGTTCACCGTCTCTCCGTGTCCGGTTTCCTGCTCCGGCTCCAGGGCTACGGCGTTATCGGCCGGATTGAAGTCCGTGAGTCCGTAGTTGTTCCATAGAAGTCCGTACCCCTTGCTGGACAGCAGGAAGGGAAGGGCTATCTGTGTGTTCACCTGGGTGAGCCGGCGGGTTAGTCCCCGTACGTTCAGGTAGCCGTCCTGGAACTGTCCGGTGCCGAAGAGGGCTTCGTCTTCCGGGGAGCGGAAGCGCTGGGAAACGCTCCAGGCGGGATGGCCCTTGACGGGGGCGCTTTCCACTTTCCTTCCGCCGGGAATCTCGGAGAGGAGTACCTCTCCGGCAGCATCCAGGAAGGTGAGCGTGCCGTCGGCCTTGCTGTACCGGGCGGTGAGGGAGGCGGTGCTAAGCTCCACCCCCGTTTCTGTCTTCACCGTCTTGAAATGGGGCTTCTGCACCTTCTCCGTATATACCAGTTCCTCCTGGAGCGAGGCGCCTTCCGGCATCACCTGCACCCGGATGGCATTGTCCGTGAGCGGGATGAGCACCAGCGTCCCCTCCGGGGTGGAAATGCTCACACGGTCTTTGGCGCACTGGCACAAAAGGCCGATGAAAACAAGGGCTGCTAAAAACCGTTTCATTATTTTAGGATAATCTGTTTGCCCAGTTTGAGTTTGTCGCCGGAGTCGTCCACAGTCCAGTACTGCGGCTTGCGGGGGCCGTTGCCTTCCACGTGGTGTACCACATAACGGAGCTCTCCTTCAAAGGTGCGGAAGAGCATGCCGTGGCCGGAATTGTTGGCCAGGAAGGGTTCCGGTTCCTGCACCCAGGGACCGGCGATGGTGCCGGATTCGGAGTAGCAGACAGCCTGCAGATAGCGCTCCTTGCCCCAGGTGGACCAGAGCATGCCCAGTTTGCCGGTCTGCGTGCGGAACATCTGGGGACCGTCGGTGACCCAGCCGGGCATCTTGAGGCCGAAGGTGGCTTCGCCCAGGCCGTTCATCTCGCCGCAGCAAGGCAGTTCGGAGGCGCGGAACATGGTCACAGGCCACTCGGAGATGGTCTTGGTGAGGTCCGGTGCCAGCTCGATGTAATCCATGGTACCGTCGATGAGCTGGGTCCACTCATGCACGAAGATCATATAGATGTGACCGTCCTCCTCGTAGAGCGTACCGTCGATGCAGTCCCACTCGTAGGGCTGGTAGTCGTAGCCGGGCGTGACGGAGAAGGGCACGAAGGGGCCTTCCGGACTCTCCGAGCGCAGCAGGTAAGTCTGGTTGTGGGGCACGTTGTAACGGCGCGGGATGGCCTGGATAATCTCGCTGTGGTCGCTCCAGGTGCCGGCATAATAGTAATACTTGCCAATCTTGTGGATTTCCGCCGCGGCGGCGAAGCCGGCCTTCTCACACCAGGTGCCGCTGAGGTCGATCACGTTGTACGGGCCTTCCCACATCACCAGGTCCTTGCTCCGCCACTGGCGGCCGCCGGAGGAGGTGAGATAGTAGGTCTGGGTGGCTTCATCGGCCAGGATGAACGGGTCGCTCATGGACAGGTCGTTGAAATGGACGGTGCGGATGCGGTTCTGCTCCTCGCGCATGCGGCGCATGCGTTCTGCCATGCCGGTGGTGTCGCGCGGGGCACTGGAGATGGAGCCGCCGAAGTTCCGCTGTCCGGGGTCTGCGGGCGGGGCCTGCTCCACGGGCTGGATCACTTTCTTCTGCTGGGCAACGGGTTCTGCCGCTTTCTCCTTACAGGAGGCCACTACGGCCAGGGCGGCAAAAGCCGCGAGGGTTAGTCTTAAGGTCTTCATTTTGGTTATAATTTGATTGTTAGTTCATTACCGTTATAGTTCACGCATTTTTCACTGCGCTTTCCGTCTGCCCCAAACACCGTGAGGCGGAACTGCCGGCTTTCCAGCATGCCCGGGTAGGAACCTTTCCGGGACCCGATCTTAAGCGTGCGGCCCCTGAGCTTGAAGCCGATGGTGCTGTATGCCCCGTCCTTATAGGCCTGGCCGTCAAAGGCGTCCTCGTACAGGGTAAACTGCCCGTCGGCCCCCAGGAAGATGCGGATCTCCAGATTATCCCACGGCTTCTCGTTGCAATACTGCACGTCCGGACCCAGCGGGACGATGGCGCCGGCCTTGGCAAACACCGGGCAGCGGTCCAGCGGGGCATCGGCCTTTACGCTGCGTCCGCCCTTGAGGGGGGCGCCGGAGAACCAGTCGTACCACAGGCCTTGCGGGAGATAGACTTCGCTCTGGTGCAGCGGGCTCCAGTCCACGGGCTCATCCTGCCAGCGGCGTTCTTCGGAGGTGTAAAGGGCGTGGGTTACGGGCGCCACCAGCAGGGACCGGCCGAAGAAGAACTCGTCGTTGCACTCCCAGGTGCGTTTGTCGGCAGGATAGTCCATCCACAGCGCGCGCATGAAGCTGTCGTCGGCGCTGGACACCTGCCAGGAGGTGCTGTAGATATAAGGTAGCAGGCTGTAACGCAGCCGGATGGCCTTTTCAATGGCGTCGTACACCGGCTCTCCCGGCTCTCCGAACTCCCAGATCTCCCGGCGGGAAGACTCCCCGTGGCTGCGCATCATGGGATTGAACAGGCCGAACTGCAGCCAGCGCACGTACAGCTCCTGGAAGCGGGGGTTCCGGGCGCATGTGGCGGTTTCCCCGCGCTTGTTGTACCCGCTGGGGAAGAAGCCGCCGATATCCGAGTTGAAGTTGGGGTTGCCGGTGAGGGTGAAGCCCAGGCCGGCGGGAATCTGGTGCCGGAAGTCGTCCCAGGTGCTCTGGACGTCTCCGCTCCAGGTGTTGGCGCCGGTGCGCTGCTGCCCGGCATAGACGCTCCGGGTGAGCACGAAAGGCCGGCGGTCGCTGCCTTCCAGCTGCTTCTCCACTACGCCGGAGACAGAAAGCAGGGGATAGGCGTTGAGTACGCTCCGGTAGCTGCCCAGACCCGTTGCCTGCTCCAGGTCACTGTCCTTATAGTCCAGATGGTCCGGCTCCGTGGAATCCATCCACCAGCCGTCGATGCCCATCTTCTCCAGCCTTAGCAGGTGCTTCCAGTAGATGTCCCGGGCCTCTGCGCTGAAGGCGTCGTAAGGGAGCACGCCGGAAGGGTAGTCCCGCCGTGGAGGCCAGTCCGGAAGGCCGCTCTGGGGCCAGGTGGCAAAGTGCAGGAGGTGTCCTGCGGCCTCCAGCTCCCGGTAGGGCTTGGTCATGGGCCCGAAGGAGGCCCAGATGGAGATGAGCATGTGGGCGTTGCTCTGGTGCACGCGGTCTATCATCTGCTGCGCATTGCGGAAGTCCTCGTTCAGGAATTCCATGGCGTTCCACTGGTAGTTGTTGCCCCAGTACTGCCAGTCCTGGATGATGCCGTCTATGGGAACCCGGCGGTCCCGGTAGCCCTGCAGGGCGTCCAGCAGTTCCCGGGAGCTCTTGTAGCGTTCCCGGCTCTGGAAGAAGCCGTAGGTCCACAGCGGCAGCATCGGCACGTGTCCCGTGAGGCTGCGCAGGCGTTGGATCACGCCGTCGGCCGATCCGCCGTAAAGGAAATAATAATCTTCCTGCAGGCCCACTTCCGAGGAGAAGCTGGCCACATCGTCCTTGTCCGTGAAGGTGCCGGTGGAGGGGTTGTCCCAGAGGATGCCGTAGCCTTTTACGGACTGCACGACGGGCACGAAATCCTCCGTGTTGTCCTGCCGCAGGTAGCGGGTTTTGCCGCTGAGGCTCAGCTGGCCGTCCTGCAGGATGCCCAGGCCGTACAGCGGTTCGCCGCTTTCCAGGAGGAACTGCTGCGTTATCTCGTATGCGCCTTTGTCCAGGCCTTCTTCCCGCCGCACGAATGTGCTCTCGCCTTCGCGCAGCAGCGTTTTTCCGCTGGCCGATGAGAAAACCACCCTTCCGTCGGCGTCCACCGTGACCCGCAGCCGGGCCGATGAATAGGTGGTGCCGCCGCGGCTGGTCCTTACAGTTACGGGAACCGTCTCCGGGGCGGCGATGACGGCCAGGCTTCCGCTTTCCGGAAAACTGCCTTCCGTTACTTTTTGGATGCGCACCACGTCGGGCGTATAGAAGGTGACTTTTACCTGGGGGGCCAGGGCCATTAACAGGGCAAGCAGGAGGGATTTCATGGTATTAGGTCTGTATTGCGGTCTCTTTTACAAAAATAATGTTTTTTTGCAGAAAAACTCTTACCTTTGGTAAGACAAATACTAAAACTTGTGAAATCTCGTCTCCTGCTGCTGCCCTTATTGCTGCTCTGCACCCTGGTGCGGGGGCAGGAAGTGGTTTTCAATACCCACAGTTGGAACTTCGGCCCACTGAATGAGGCCGACGGCACCGTGTCGCACGATTTCACCTTCCGCAACAACTCCGGCAAGCCCCTCCGAGTTGGCTCTGTCTCCGTGAGCTGCAGCTGCGTCCAGGCGGAAATCCCGCATAAGGAGATCCCCGCCGGGGAAACGGGTGTGATTTCCCTCAGCTTCAGCCCCGCCGGCGCCGCCGGAAGGACGCACCGGTATGCCGATGTGTATTCCCAGGAAGGCAAATATCTGGGTCGGCTTAACATGGAGGCCTATGTGACGCCCATCGACGTGGCGCTGGAAGAGCGGTACCGGACGGTCCTGGGCCCCACGCTCCGCGCCCAGCGCTCCATCCTGCCCTATGGCTATGTATGGCCGGGAAAGGTATCCGTGAAGGAAGTCTATCTGGCCAATCTGAGTGACCATCCCGTGCAGCTCAGGACCGAATCGGCCGGCCTTATGGTAGAAGGCCCTTCGGAGATTCCCTCCCGTGGGGAAGTGACGCTGAAGGTCTCCTACAACCCTTCCAAACCGTACAGCATGTACCGGGACAGGCTCCGTTTCTTTGTGGACGGGAAGCCGGCCGACAGGGACATTGCGGTATCGGCCATCTGCCTGGGGGATGCGGCTCCGGGGCAGTCTTCCATCTGGGTCACGCCCTCCCAGGGCCGGCTGCACCGCGGGCGCGGCAGCGTGATGCTGGGCAACGGCGGCCGGGAAGACCTGGTGGTTTTGGCCGTGGAGGCGCCGGAGGGCGTACGCCACAACCTGCGTCCCGGACAGCACATCGCCCCGGGCGGGAAGATGCGGCTGCGGGTGTCATCGGCATTGCAAGCATTTGAAATTCATATATTTACCAACGACCCTCTGCGGCCGTACAAAGAATTACGTTTCACATTATGAAAAAAACCATCGTAATCCTGGCCCTTGCCGGAGCGCTGTTTTCCTCCTGCGGGCCCAAGTATGAGTATCCGTTCCAGAACCCCCGGCTCAAGACGGAGAAGCGTGTGGAGAACCTTCTCTCCCTCCTCACCCCGGAGGAGAAGGTGGGCCTCATGATGAACAAGTCGGTTTCCGTGGACCGGCTGGGCATTCCCGCCTACAACTGGTGGAGCGAAGCCTGCCACGGTGTGCGGGCCGACAATTACACCGTGTACCCCCAGCCCATCGGCCTGGCTTCCTCCTTCGACCCGGAAATGATGCGGAAGGTTTTCTCCACCGTTTCCGACGAGGCCCGCGCCAACTGGAACCGTTCCGAAAGGGAATGGAACGTGGGGGACGACGCCCGCTACTATCCCGGCAATCCGGAACTCTCCTTCTGGTGCCCCAACATCAACATCTTCCGTGACCCCCGCTGGGGCCGCGGCCAGGAGACCTGCGGTGAAGACCCGTACCTCACCAGCGTAATGGGCCTGCAGACCGTCCTGGGTATGCAGGAGTTCGACGGCAAGTATTACAAGACGCACGCCTGCGCCAAGCACTATGCCGTGCACAGCGGTCCGGAACCGCTCCGTCACAGTATGAACGTGTCCGTTTCCATGCGGGACCTGTGGGAGACTTACCTTCCGGCCTTCACGACCCTGGTGGTGGAAGGTGACGTGCGGGAGGTGATGTGCGCCTACCAGCGCTACGAAGGCGAGCCCTGCTGCATGAGCGACCGCCTGCTCATAGACATCCTGCGCAACAAATGGGGTTACGACGGCATCATCCTCACGGACTGCGACGCCATCAACAACTTCTACACCCGCGGTCAGCATATGACCCATCCGGACGCCGTGCACGCTTCCGTGGACGCCGTGCTCAACGGTACGGACCTGGAGTGCGGACGCAGCTTCCGTTCCCTGAAAGACGGTCTTGAGCAGGGTCTCATCAGCGAGGCCGACCTGGACAACGCCCTCCGTCACGTGCTCCGCGGCCGCTTCGAGCTGGGTATGTTCGACCCGGACGAGAAGATCCGCTGGTCCACCATCCCGGAGGAGGTCATCAGCAGCGAAGAGCATCACGCCCTGGCCGTGGAGGCCGCCCGTGAGAGCATGGTGCTGCTGAAGAACAACGGCGTGCTGCCGCTTTCCCCCGACGTGAAGCGCATCGCCGTGGTGGGCCCGAATGCCGACGACGTGGAACTGATGAACGGCAACTACGGCGGAACGCCCATCGACGCCCACAAGTTCTCCATCCTTTCCGGTATCCGTGCCGCCCTGCCCAATGCCGAGGTAATCTACGACAAGGCCTGCGAGCTCAACGACGAGTACAACACCGTGAACCATACCGCCGACTTCAATGGCGGCCAGGGCCTGTTTGTGGAGTTCTTCAACAACACTTCCCTGAAGGGTGAACCGGCCGCCAAGGGGTATTACCCCACGGTGAACTTCAGCACCTTCGGCGGTTACGGCTTTGCCGACGGCGTGAATACCAACGACTTCTCCCTCCGTGCCACCGGTAAATGGACGGCCCCGTTCACGGGAATCCTCAAGTACTACATCTCCGGCGACAACGGCTACAAGTTCATCGTGAACGGCAAGGTGGTGGAAGACGCCAAGCCCGCCATGGGCGGCGGCATGCGGGGCTTCGGCTTCGGCCGCGGCCGTGCCATCCCTTACAAGGAGTTCAAGGTGGAGGCTGGCAAGAACTACGACTTCCGCATCGAATACGTGAAGGGTTCCGGTCCCTTCGGCATGTTCAACGCCCAGTTCTGCGAGCGTAACCTGCCTGACTTCGAGGCTCTTACCGCCCGCATCGGCGACGTGGACGCCTACATCATGGTGGGCGGCATCTCGCCCCAGATGGAAGGGGAAGGCGGCGACAAGGCCGATATCGAACTGCCTATCGCCCAGCAGCGCCTGCTGAAGGCCCTCCGGGCCAGCGGCAAGCCCGTGGTGTTCGTGAACTGCTCCGGTTCCTGCCTGGGCTTCGCTTCCGTGGAAGACAGCTACGACGCCCTCCTGCAGGCCTGGTATCCCGGTGAAGGTGGCGCCGAGGCCGTGGCCGACGTGCTCTTCGGCAAGTGCAATCCTGCCGGCAAGCTGCCCGTCACCTTCTACGCCTCCACCAGCCAGCTGCCCGACTTCATGGACTACAATATGGATAACCGCACCTACCGTTACTTCAAGGGCGAGCCGCTGTATCCCTTCGGCTTCGGCCTCAGCTACACCACTTTCGCTTACGGCGAGGGCAAGCTCTCCGCCGCTTCCGTGAAGGCCGGCAAGGGCGTGAAGGTTACCGTTCCCGTTACCAACACCGGTTCCGTGGCCGGCGCCGAGGTGGTGCAGGTGTACGTGAAGAGCCTGGACAACCCGGACGCTCCCATCAAGGGTCTGAAGGGCTTCCAGCGGGTTTCCATCGCCCCTGGTGCCACGGCCAAGGTTACCGTGGAGCTCAAGCCCGATGCCTTTGAGTACTACGACGGCAACGACGGCCTGTCCGTGTTCCCGGGCAAGTACCAGATCCTGGTGGGCAGCTCCTCCGCCGACAAGGACCTCCAGGCCCTGGACTTCCAGGTGCTGTAATTTGGGCAGAAAGAAGTAACTGATCATTAACCTGTTAGTATTTTCTCCCTGTGATTCCGGTCACAGGGAGAAATACGTAAAATGCTGACACACAATGGCAATCGAGAATACTACCCCTGGGAGAATCCAGGAACTCGTTGAGAAACAGCGGGCCTTTTATGCCACCGGCACCACCCGGGATGTCCAATGGCGCAAACGGCAGCTCAAGGCCTTCAAGGCCGGGCTCCGGAAGTGGGAAAAACCGCTGGCCGACGCCCTCTGGGCCGATCTGCACAAGAGCTACGAAGAAGCCTACCTCACCGAAATCGGCCTGGTCTATGGAGAGATTGGTGAAGCCATCCGGAAGGTGGGCCGATGGGCCCGGCGCAAGGGCAAACCCACGCCGCTCACCGTGATGCCGTCTTCCAGCTACATCGTGCGGGAACCGCTGGGCTGCACGCTCATCGTGAGCCCCTGGAACTACCCGGTGCAGCTGCTCCTGAACCCGCTGGTGGGGGCCATATCGGCCGGCTGTACCGCCATCCTGAAGCCTTCGCCCTACGTGCCGCGCGTCTCGGCGGTGTTGCAGCAGCTCATTGAAGACACCTTCCCGGAGGAGTATGTGGCCGTGGTGCAGGGCAACCGTGTGGTGAACGGGGAACTGTTCCGGCACCGCTACGACCTGGTGTTCCTCACCGGCAGTCCTTCGCTGGGCCGCATTGCCATGGAGGCACAGGCCAAGTACCTTACGCCTATGGTGCTGGAACTGGGCGGCAAGAGCCCCTGCATCGTGGACAAGGACGCCAACCTGAAGATGGCTGCCCGGCGCATCGCCTGGGGCAAGTGCCTTAACAGCGGCCAAACCTGCATCGCTCCGGACTACCTCTTCCTGCACAAGGACATCAAGGACGCCTTCGTGGAGGCCTTCAAGCAGGAACTCGCCCGCCTGTACCCGGGCGGTACGGAGCAGTCCGACAAATTCGTGCATATTGTGAAGGAAAGCGCCTTCGACCGCCTCACCGCTTACCTGGCCGATGGAAAGATCGTTGCCGGAGGGCGTTACAATAAGGAAAACCTGTGGATAGAACCCACCCTGCTGGAAGGCGTATCGCCCGATGCGCCCGTGATGCAGGAGGAGATCTTCGGCCCCATCTTCCCCATCCTTACCTTCCAGGACCGGGAAGAGGTGGTGAAGTTCGTGAACGGCCGGGAAAAGCCGCTGGCTTTCTACTATTTCGGCAAGGGGGCCGACGGCTGGGACATCATCGGCCGCACCACTTCCGGCGGCGCCTGCCTCAACGACACCATCATGCACATCGCCAACAGCAACGTGCCGTTCGGCGGCGTGGGCAATTCCGGTATGGGAAGCTACCACAGCGAACGCAGTTTCCTGGCCTTCAGCCACGAGCGTTCCGTGATCAAGACGCCCACCTGGATAGACCTGCCGTTCCGCTATATGCCTTACAAGCTGTTCTCCCTGGTGAAAAAGATGCTGTAGTTATTCCAGAAGACCTTCCGGAATAATAAGGGAGATTTGTTTTGAGCTTTCGTCCATCCACTGGATGAGGTCCTCGTGCAGGGGGAGGAGCACTTCGTTGCCGTCCGGACGCCGGACCCAGATGCAGGGGTTGCCGGGGATGTTTTCGTGGTCTACTACAAAACCCACGATGCCGATGTTCTGCTCTTCGATGACGGTCCAGCCCACAAGGCTGAATGCGTCTTCTTCTTCAAAGTAATCGGCCAGGATGGCGCGGCCGGCCAGTTCGTCGGCATCCTTGAGACTGCGCACACCCGTGAGCCGGACCAAGGCGCGGTTGTTACCCCGCTGCGTAAAAGATTCAAAATAAAAGGGAACCGGCAGTCCATCGAATTCGATGTATACCGGTTCCTGGAGGTCGATATCCTCCGGGGCCACGTCGAAGAAGCTGATGAGCAGTTCTCCTTCCGTCCCGTTGGATTTCAGAACCTGGGCGATGCGCAGCATTACTCTGCCGGCGTCTCCGCAGGGGTTTCGGCTTCGGCTGCTTCTTCTGCCGGGGCGGCAGCTGCAGCGGCCTCTTCGGCAGCCTTGCGGGCAGCCTCTTCGGCCTCCGCCTTCTTGGCGGCGATAGCCTTGGCGCGGGCCTCGTTTACCTGGGCCTCAGCGGCCTTGGCAGCCTTTGCCTTTGCAATCTCATCGTTCTTGATGCCAGTCTTCTTGGCAGCGATCTTTTCGTCACGCTGGGCTTTCCAGGCGGCGAACTTTGCGTCGGCCTCGGCCTGGGTGAGGGCACCCTTGGCTACGCCTTCGGCCAGATGCTTGCGAAGCATGACACCCTCATAGGAGAGGATGCGGCGGGCAGTAAGAGTGGGCTGGGCACCAACCTTGAGCCAAGCCAGGGCCTTCTCACCGTCCAGGATGATGGTGGCAGGGTTGGTGTTGGGGTTGTAGGAGCCAAGCTGCTCGATGAATTTACCGTCGCGCGGTGCGCGGGAATCGGCCACTACAATGTGGAAGAATGCGAAATTCTTCTTACCGTGGCGCTGGAGTCTGATTTTAACAGCCATTGTGAATCTGTTTGTTTAATTAATTATAAAGCGTATTGCTTCTAACTCGTAAAAGCTTGCAAAGGTACAAAGAAACATTTAACTTTGCAAAGCTTTTTTGGCTTCTTCGTGCAAGATTCTGTTTCTTCGCGGTTTAAGAAGCATAGAAACAGTAATTATGAATAGAAAACTGATACTCCTTGCAGGGCTTCTGCTCTCCTGCGCCCTGCAACTCCGGGCCCAGGGCAAACATGAGATCAACGTGTTTGTGGGCGGCTACAAGTCGGAATTCGTCCAGGTGGACAATGAGAACGGAACGCATTATAACATGTTGTTTGACGATCTTAACATCAACCAGCACATAGGGGACCTGTACGATTTGTACGAACCGCATTATTCCCTTGAAAGCGGACCTGTGATCACGGTGGATTACCATTATATCCTTAACAAATGGCTCCGCGTGGGCGCGCAGGCCAACTACGGCAACCTGTCCGGCAAATTCTGGTATGCGCTGGGCAACAAGCCGGCAAAGAACATCAAGGAGTATATGTTCAGCATGCTGCCGGAGGTCAAGATCAATGTGACCAACTGGCCGGGCTTCCGCCTTTATGGCAAACTGGCTGCCGGCGTACAGTTCAATTTGGGAGAACGTTTGAACGATTCGCCCGTGGACTTCGCCTGGGACGTGGTTCCCCTCGGTGCGGAGTGGGGCGGACACCGCATTTACGGCAATGCGGAGCTTTGCTTTGGCAGTGTAATCCGCGGCGGCCGTATCGGCCTGGGTTTCAAATTTTAAAGGAGGATGGTTATGAAAAAGATACTTGTAATGCTGTCGATGGTCCTTTTGGCCGCTTCCTGCCAGCGGGGAGAGTTTGCCAGCAGCTCGGAAGCCGTCGTGGGCGGCCGCACCGCCATCAACAACCGGGAAGCGCATAACTATATGATGTATATAGCCGACAACCTGGTCACGGACCTGCTGGACGAGCTGGAGCTGGGCCTGAGCATCAGTGCCCGCGGGGCAGAGACCAGTGCGCATTTCACCTTTGACAAGCGGCTCATCTCCGTGGGCTCCACCTGGACCGTTAAGGCTGAGGACAGCCACCTGAACGGCCTCACCATCCGCTGCACCGCGGAGGATAGCTGGGCACTCGATTTTACCGGAGACTATGTCTTCGGGAACGAAGAGAACGACTATCCCACCTCCATAAGCCTGAAGGCGGTGAGGTATGTCCCGGCCGATGAAGAGGATCCTGCCAGGGGCTGGGAGGTTACCTTCTCCGGGGAAAGGAAAGAATGGAAAGACGCCAAAAAGCAGAAAAGCGATGCTTCCTACAGCTGTACCTTCCGGAGCGGTCCCGGCCCTGCCCCTCTCCGCTACCTGAATACCCGCGGCAGCGGCGCCGCCGGTTGGAACCAGTTGTTCGGAGACGTATACATGGATGTCTACAAAGCCGGGGAGAAGATAGATGTATGCTGTCTGTCCTTCGAAGGCTCTCCGTACCAGGCCACATTCATCCGCGGCCTGTAAAAAAATGTTCAAAAGTTTTGGGATTTCAAAAAAGGTACTTATCTTTGCAGTCCCAATCCCTGCGGGTGTGGTGAAATGGTAGACACGCCACTTTGAGGGGGTGGTGGGCATTAGCCCGTGGAAGTTCGACTCTTCTCACCCGCACAAAAAAACGAGCAACTGGAATCCGGTTGCTCGTTTTTTACGTTTGTGTACAGCACTTAGTCTATCAGCTGATTCTTTTCCACGGTCCAGCCTTCGCGCTGGGAGAGGCCGCAGACATCGCCCTGGAAGAGCTTGGCTGCCTCCTTGTCTCCTTTGAGCTGCCACTTGAGCCAGGCCACTGCCGGAATGGCGAATTCGCCACCGTAGGGCTTGGAGTAGGTGCCGCCGTGGCCCACAGGGTAGTTGGCGGCAAAGGCCGGGACGTTCACCAGGCGGTGGAAATCGTCCATACCGTTCTCATAGGCAATGTCTTCCGGACCGCCCAGGATGTAGATGACGGGCACCTTGATCTCCTGCAGCTTCTCCTTCTCAGGCATGGGCATGCCGGGAACGGCGGTGCCGGGATTCAGGAACAGGCCGCTGTTGCAGATCATGATGGTGGTAAGCCGGGGATCGGCCGAATTCTCCAGGGTCTGGAGACCGCCGCAGGACATGCCGGCAGCAGCGATGTGATTCACGTCCAGACGGCCGTAGTACGGGCTTTCCTTATCGGCATTCTGAGCCAGCGCCCAGTCTATGGACTCAATCTGCTGGGCCGATGTGGACATGGGCCCGCGGAAAGGCTTGTCCTCCATGGGGATGTAGCCCGTGGCGATGACCATGAAGCCGTTGGAAGCTATCTCGTTGAGGAATTTGTAGTGCTCCCAGGGGGAGTTGGTGCAGGCGCCGTTGCCCCATACCAGGACGGGCAGCGGATTCTTCTTGCCGAAGGCCGAAAGGTCTTCCGGCACAAAGATGGTGTGGGCCTCCAGGGAAGGATCTTCCAGCATGAGGGCCTTGTACGGGCCGGAACCGCCCTCCTCCACAGTACGGGACTGGGTGAAAACGGGGTTCACGGGACCGCTGGAGCAGGCTGCCATCAGCAGGGCGCCAGAGAGCAGGGAAACAAATGTAAACTTCATATCAGTAAGGTTTTAGTATTATCTGCCGCCACCGCCGAAACCGCCGCCGGAGAAGCCGCCGCCACCGCCGAAGGACGAGTGGCCGCCGCCACCGGAAACGCTGCCCGCCTTGGCATAGGCACTCTGCAGCGCCGACGTGGAAATGGCGTTGGTGTGGTTAATCACATACAGCATGGTGTAGGTGTCCAGGCCGGTATTCTGCACCACTTCCTGGAACTCGGCCGGATAGAGCTTCTTGAACTGCTCGGCCACCTTGTCGGCAATGCCGTACAGCTGGGCGAACACCAGGTAGTCCTTCCAGAGGCCCACCTCCACGGCTCCCCGCTGGTTGGAAAGCGTGAAGTCCTTGAGGAAGTTCTTGAACTCTATCACATGGCAGGCCTCGCGGGCGCCCTCCTCGGTGGTCTGGGTGCCACGCACGAAATAATGCTTCACGTGGAACCAGTTCTTGCCACGGGCCTTGGCACGGTCCGGCCACGCCGTCATCTTGGCATAGTTCTTCCGGGACCAGCGCTCGAACTCGTTCTTCTCCAGGATGAGGTTGTCCCCGCTGGCTGCACGGGCATAGCGGTACAGGGTATCCTCCACATCGTTGGGGAAGGAAGTATCGTCCGCGAAGGAAAGGTTTACGCGTTTGGTGGACTTGGGATCCGCCACCACGGTAATGTGCTTGTCCAGGATCCAGCGAAGGAACAGCGCCCCAATGAGATTCTTGGCCGATGGCTGTACGGCAAAGCGCTTCCCGTATTCCAGGGCATAGAAGGCTGCAAAGAGGTCTCCCTCCACCGGGATGTCCCGGTACCATTCGGTAATCTTCTGCTTGCCGAAGAGGGATTTCTTGTACTTATAGCCCAGGGCACTGGCGATGCCGGCATAGATAAGGAAGATTATGGGCAGCAGAACCGCCAGGGCCGATAAGAGGGCAATATACCAGGGGAAATCATCGTCGGCCCCATAGGAACTGCCGTCCAGGGCCGCCTGCAGCATATCGTCAAAGGCACCGCCCCGCTCCACGGCGGGCCGGAAGATACCTTTGTCGAAGCGCACCAGGGCTATGAGCTTGCTCCGGTATTCGAACGCTTCGGCCGATTCGGCCACCACGTTTCCGCCGCGTACGTTGATGTCTCCGTAGTAGCCGAAGCCCCATACCTTGGTGTTGTCGGTGGTCCACTGCGGGCACTCGAAGGCCGGGGAAATGACCACCCGCACGTGCTGGGGTTCCGCCGCCAGGCCGGGATTCACGAACATGAAGTTGAATGCATCGGCATCGTCAAGGGCCTGTACCAGGCCGTTAAGCTTGAAGCGGGCGCTCCATCTGTGGTCCCCGTATTCACCCAGGCCCCAGCACAGTTCCACGCCGTCCCGTTTGCGCACAATGCCGCATTTGCCGGCCTTCCGGCTGCGGCTCCAGTCCACGTCCCACCTGTCTCCCACGCTCTCGAAAGGCTGTCCGTTTTCGCTCACGGACAAATCGCTCACCGTCATGTCCCCCAGGTTGCCGATGGGGACATACCACTCCGTCCAGCCGGTGCTGGAGGGAGCCTGGACGTCCCAGCGCTGGGTGATCCAGGCACTGCCGTCCTCCTGCAACTCCACGGTGATGTCTATGTCGCGGATTTGCTGGGCGCTGGCGGCAAAGCCCAGGGCCGCCGCCAGCAAGATGGTGAGAAAGCGTTTCACTAGAAAGCCGGATAATCTTTCTTGGAAGTATCCTCGGCCAGGTATTCGCGGGCAGGGAAGTTCAGGATGCCGGCCACCAGCGAACCAGGGAACATGCGCACCTGGTTGTTGTATTTGGTAACGGTATCGTTGAAGGTCATGCGGGCCAGACGGACGTTCTCCTCGTACTCCTTGATGCTGTCCATGGTCTTCTGGTAGCTTTCGTTGGCCTTGAGTTCCGGATAGTTCTCGGCAACGGCGATGAGTTTGGCGCTCATCTCCCTGAGGGCGGCCTCATTGGCATTGATATCGGCCACAGTGGGGTTGGCCGATGCGGTAATCTTGCGCTGCTCGATAACCTTCTGCAGGGTATCGGCCTCGTAGGAAGCATACTCGCGGGTAAGTTTGACCAGCGCGGCGATGGCGTCGTAACGGCTGACCTGCTGCACGTTAATCTGCTTAAGGGCATTCTTGCATAGTTCGTCGCTCTGAACAAGTTTGTTCTGGACGGAGATGCCCCAGAGGATGAGCAGGGCAACGATGATAAGGACTACAATCCAAGTCATAATGATAAATGTTAAAGTGTTTGCAAATTCGTAAACACAAATTTGCGAATAATTGGCGGAAAATGCAATTATTCTGGCTATCTTTACACCGGACCAATCTGTCAGGCCGGTGAAACATCTTCTTCTCCTTGCAGCGTTCCTGCTTCTTTCAGACTTCCCGCCCCAGGCGGAGAAGGCGGAGAAATACATTGCCGATCATCGGACGGAATGGTACGCAGAGTGGCGCGCCCTGGACGTTTCTCCGGAAATGGCCGAAGCTGTAATCTGGCCGGAGGTACTGCGGTATTCGGTTATCCGGGACTTTCTGGAAAGCACATTGAATTATAGCACCTATGTCCGCCGGGGGACGGACGGTTTCGACTTTTCCATCGGCCGGTTTCAGATCCGTCCTTCTTTTGCCGAAAGGCTGGAGAAAGCCTGGATGAAGAGCGGCCTTGCCTCTCGTTACAATATCTGGTTCGATACGCAGGACAGCCGGTATGCCAGAAGAAAACGCATCCGTCGCTTGCAGGAAGACGAATGGCAATGCCGGTATCTTGGCGTTTTCCTGAGGCTGTTATACCTAACTTACGGCTCTTTGGACAAACAGCAAAAGAAAGTCCAGGAGGGCCTGGAAACCCTTTCGATAGAGGATCAGGTGCGTCTGGTCTCCACTGCATATAATTGTGGCTGCCAGTGGCCGGAGGCCGGGCATGGAGACCTCAGCCGCCTATGGGCCCATGCCTACGACCGGAACTTCCATCTGGAACTGGGGTCCGGCAAGTTTAAACTGGGCTCCGAAGAACCGGCTCCGCATTATTGCTATTCGGATCTATGCATAGAATGGTACAATAAGCTCCGGATTTGATTTTTTTTTACTATATTTGCATTAAACATATATCCCATAAATCATTATGAAGAAATTCCTCAGTATATTGGCCCTGGTCCTGGCCGGTCTGGCTTTAACCACTTGTGATATCTTTCAGGTTGGAGAAAGAAACGATGATGATCTTAATAAAATGATTACCGGCTCCAAGTATTATGTCCAGTCATATTACCTTTCAGAAGTAGGTTCCTCCGACTGGGACGTTTATTACATCATCCTCGAAAATGGCTGGGCCGACGGACAAATCCAAACCTGTTACTTGCGGGGAGGTCTCAACAAGTTGGCAAATAATCTATATAGCAAACCCGGAACCATTACATTCAAATCGGGTAAGGCTACCATATCGGGTCTCAAAAATACTCCGGCCTGTCAAAGTTATCTGCTGGACGGAACCTGGGATTTTGAATACGATGATGAATACTACGCCTACATCCTAAGAAAAGGATCCCAATACATAGTTTTCCAATAATAAAAAATGACGGCCTTCCGGTCGTCATTATTTGTGTCGGGGTGATGTGACTCGAACACACGACCCTCTGCTCCCAAAGCAGATGCGCTAGCCAACTGCGCCACACCCCGAGGTAGGGGACAAAGGTACGGTTATTTTTGCAATCGGGCAAAATAATCGTACCTTTGCCATAGTATGATCATAGAAGCAAGGAACATAGAGAAGAGCTTCGGCTCGCTGAAGGTGCTCAAGGGGGTGGACTTCCAGGTGGAACCCCGGGAGGTGGTGTCCATCATGGGCGCTTCCGGAGCGGGAAAATCCACGCTGCTGCAAATCCTGGGAACGCTGTCCACGCCGGATGCCGGTTCGCTCACCATAGAAGGTACGGACGTGCTGCACCTGCCGCAGAAACAGCTGTCGGCCTTCCGGAACAAGCGCATCGGCTTTGTGTTCCAGGCGCATCATCTGCTGCCGGAATTTACGGCGCTGGAGAACGTGATGATTCCGGCGCTCATTGGCAGCGCTTCCCGGAAAGACGCCCGGGAGAAGGCCCTGGAACTGCTTAGGACGGTGGGCTTGGAAGAGCGCGTAACCCACAAACCCTCAGAACTTTCCGGCGGTGAGCAGCAGCGGGTTGCCATTGCCCGCGCCCTGGTGAACCAGCCCGCCATCCTCTTTGCCGATGAGCCTTCCGGCAACCTGGACAGCCGCACCAAGGAAGACATCCACCGGCTGTTCTTCCAGCTCCGGGAAAAACTGGGCCAGACCATTGTCATAGTTACCCATGACGCCGGTCTGGCCGAAATGTGCGACAGAACCTGTCACATGAAGGACGGCTTATTCGTCTAATCCCTCAATGGTCCGGATGGTTCCGTCCGGGTTGTACTTCAGTTCACATACCTTAAGGCTCCGGAGGCGGTTGATGCCCTTGGAGATGCCGCTGTCGTGGTGGAAGAGCCACCATTTGCCATTGTATTCCACAATGCAGTGGTGGGTGGTCCAGCCGAAGACAGGGGTGAGGATGACGCCCTTGTAGGTGAACGGGCCGTAAGGATTGTCGCCGATGGCATAGCACAGCTTGTGCGTGTCGCCGGTGGAATAGCTGAAGTAATACTTGCCGTTGTACTTGTGCATCCAGCTGGCCTCGAAGAAGCGGCGCTCGTTGTCGCCCACGGTGATGGGCTTGCCGTCTTCGTCCAGGAGCACCACCGGCTTGGGGTCCTCTGCGAACTGGAGCATGTCCTTCGACAGTTTCACCACGCGGGCCGGAACGGCGGGCTGGTCATCGGCCGGATAAGAGGTGCCGCAGTCCTTCGCGAGGTTGTCCTCGTAGCGCTGGAGCTGGCCGCCCCAGATGCCGCCGAAGTACATGTAGTATTCGTCGTCGGCATCGTCGTGCAGGATGGCGTAGTCGATGGAATAGCTGCCGCGGATGGGGTCCGGCATGGCTTTGAAGGGGCCGGTGGGGGAGTCCGACACGGCAACGCCGCAGCGGAAGATATCCGTCTTGTCCTTGGCGGGGAAATACATGTAGTACTTGCCGTCACGGCCTTTCACCACTTCGTTGTCCCACAGCTGGCGGCGGGCCCACGGGACGTCCTTGATGTCCAGGGCCACCCCGTTGTCCTTAACGGGGGAAGTCATGGGATCCGGGCCTTCCAGGGAAAGCACGTGGTAGTCCTTCATATCGTATTCGCTGCCGAAATCGTCGTCCGGAGCGGCCGATTCCCAGTCATGGGAAGGGTAGATGTATAGCTTGCCGTCGAATACGTGTACGGACGGATCGGCCATATAGTCCTCGGGGAAGAGATAGCGTTTTTTGACTTTGTCTGCCATATCAGTTGTGTTATTAATGATTATTCGGCATTTGCACGGGCCTCGATCTCCATATTGATCTGGTCCATCCTTTCGTCGGAGAGCTCATACTTGGAAATGATCCAGATGGCCAGCAGGAGCAGGATGGCGGGGATTACGCAAACCAGCCACAGGATACCCTGCAGGGCGATCGGGGTCTGCTCGGCCGCATCGGCATTAAAGCCGACCAGGGCCAGCACCAGGCCGGGAACCACGCCGCCGAGGGCCATGCCGGCCTTGAAGAAGATACCGGTGAGGGCGTTGACGATGCCGGCGATGCGCTTGCCGGTGGTGTATTCACCATAGGCGATCACTTCCGGAACCAGGGCCCACATATAGCCCGTGGCGGTGATGATGCCGGTGGACTTGACGAACTGGGCGATGCACAGCAGCACGAAGTTGCTCTTGGTGGCGGGGATGGACACGAAAGTGTACATCAGGGCCATACCCAGGATGGCGATGCCCAGGAACAGATAGAACATCCCCTTCTTGCCGATCTTACGCTTGATGGCGGGTACCAGCGGCATGAAGATGAAGGCGGGGATGGTGCCCAGCCACATGAACAGGGTGGTGAGGAGCGGGGTGGCGCCAACGTTGTAGCTCATGAAGTAGGCATCGGCTGCGTTGCTCACGCTCATCATGGCAAAGGCGGTGATGAAGAAGAAGGCGACGATGCGGAGGGGCTTGTTGCGGACGAATTCCATCCACAGGTCGCTGACCTTGACATTGGCCGATTCCTTCTGGTCCATAACCACTTTCTCCTTGCACTGGGAGAAGCAGAAGAACAGCAGGGCCAGGCCTGCCAGGGCGAAGATGGTCATGGTGATGAACCAGGCCGGAGCCGCCTCTGGCGTATCGTATTTGGCCACGCCGTCCACCTTGGGGGCGAAGATGGCGATGATGATGGGCAGGGACTTCACGCACAGGGCACCCAGGTTGGCCATGAACATACGCGTGGAGGTGAGGATGGTGATCTCGTTGGTGTCACGCGTGAGCGAGGCGTTGAGGGCGCCATAGGGGACATTAACCAGCGTGTAGCACATGCTCATACCCACATAGGTTATGTAGGCATACACCAGGGAGCCGCTGAAGCCGTTCCAGAAGCACAGGATGGCCAGGCCGACGAGCGGGATACCGCCCAGGATGAGCCAGCTGCGGTATTTGCCCCACTTGGGGTTGCCCTTGTCCACGATGGTACCCACCACGGGGTCCCAAAGCACGTCCACCAGGCGGACGATGAGGAACATGAGCGCCGCGGCGCCGGGATCCAGGCCGAAGACGTTGGTGTAGTAGAACAGCAGCCAGATGCTGATGGTCTGATAGATAAGGTTCTGGGCCATGTCACCGGAACCAAAGCCGATGCGCTGCAGCCAGCTCAGTTTGTAGAAGCCTTTTGCTTCGTTCTTGGAAGGAGTCATATTAGTTTAGGATTAATTAGCAGTTTTAAACTAAGCATACAAATATACCATATTCTCCACAGCAAAACAAAAAGAAATGGTTCAGTCCTTTGAAAATTTAGACCATTAGCTTTTTTCTCCGCCCAATAATGCGTAACTTAGTGGCATACTTCAATTCAATAACACAATTATGGAAAAGACTTGGAGATGGTTTGGTAAAAAAGACAAGATTACCCTTGCCCAACTGCGTCAGATTGGGGTGGAGGGCATTGTGACGGCCCTGCACGATGTCCCTCTTGGGGAGGTATGGACCCGCGAAAAGATCCATGAATTACGGGAATACATTGAAAGTTACGGCATGCGCTGGAGCGTGGTGGAGAGCCTCCCGGTGGTGGAAACCATCAAATACGGCGGCCCCGACAGGGACCACCAGATAGAGGTGTACAAGGAGAGCCTCCGCAATCTATCGGCCGAAGGAATCCACTGCATCTGCTATAATTTCATGCCGGTGCTGGACTGGGCCCGCACGGACCTTTCCCACAATAATCCCAACGGCGCCACCAACCTGTATTTCAACTATGCCGAATTCGCCTATTTCGACATTTACATCCTCAAGCGCCCCGGCGCCCGGGAGGAATGGGCTGCTTTCCGCTTCCCGGAGGGCGTGGGAGAAGGCCGAAACGTACTGGCCGAGGCCGATGAACTGGCCAGGACCATGACCCCGGAGAAGGACCACAGGCTGGTGGAGACCATCATCATCAAAACCCAGGGCTTCGTGAGCGGCAATTTCTCCGAGAACGACCAGGCCCCCATCCAGAAGTTCCGCGATTTCCTGGCTTTATATAAAGGTATCGGCAAAGCGCAGCTGCGGGCCAATATGAAGTACTTCCTGGAAGCCATCATGCCCACCTGCGAGGAGTATGATATGAATATGTGCGTGCACCCGGACGACCCTCCCATCGAGATCCTGGGCCTGCCCCGCATCGTGCGCACGGAAGAGGACATCCGCTGGTTCCTGGATGCCGTGCCCAACAGGCACAACGGCCTCACCTTCTGCGCCGGTTCCCTGTCGGCCGGGGCGTATAACAACGTGGTGGAACTGGCCCGGGAGTTCGCTCCCCGCACCCATTTCGTGCACCTGCGTTCCTGCCACATCTTCCCCAACGGGGATTTCACGGAGGCCAGCCACCTGGGCGGACGGGCCGATCTGATAGAGCTCTGCCGCATCTTCGAGAAGGAGAATCCCGCCCTTCCCATGCGCGTGGACCACGGCCTCACCTTCACGGACGTTCCCGGCGGCATCTTTGACGAGAGCAGCCACGGCCACAACGCCGGCTATACCCTTCTGGGCCGCATGTTCGCCATGGGGCAGGTGCAGGGCATCCTGGCCACCGTAGACCGCGAATTGGGCATCCCTTACAAACAACCTGGTTTCTTTGACTGATATGAAACTGAAAGACATCCTTGACGGCAGTTTCAACGCCGCCGAGTGGGAGCGGAAAGGATATGAGCTCCCCAAGTACAACATCCCGGAACTTCGTAAAAAAACCGCCCTGCAGCCCACCTGGGTGCATTTCGGCGGCGGAAACATCTTCCGCGCCTTCCCGGCTTCCATCCTCAACGACGCCCTCAATACGGGGAAGTACGACAGGGGCGTGATCGTGGCCGAAACCTTCGATTTCGAGGTCATCGACAAGGCCTATGCGCCCTACGACAACCTTTCTCTGTCGGTGAGCCTGTGCTCCAACGGGACCATCGGCAAAAAGGTCATCGGCAGCGTAACGGAGGCCCTGAAGGCGGATCCGCAGTTCCCCGCGGACTGGGCGCGCCTGGTGGAGGTTTTCCGCAACCCTTCCCTGCAGATGATCTCCTTCACCATCACGGAGAAAGGATACAGCTTCAACGAGGCCGACCTGGCACGCGGGCTGAAGCCCGTCTTCGCCATGGGCAAGGTGTGCGCGCTGCTGTATGAGCGCTGGCAGGCCGGACAGCTGCCCCTCACCGTCCAGAGCATGGACAACTGCTCCCACAACGGAGACAAGGTGAAGGCCGGCGTCATGGCCTATGCCGAACGCTGGGTGGCCGATTCCCAGGTCCCCAAGGCCTTCCTGGACTATCTGAGGGATGAGCGCAAGATCACCTTCCCCTGGTCCATGATAGACAAGATCACCCCGCGTCCGCACCAGAAGGTGAAGGAACTGCTGGAGGCCGACGGCTTTGAGGACAACAATTACATAGAGACGGAAAAGCACACCTTCACGGCACCTTTTGTGAACGCGGAAGAAGTTCAGTATCTGGTAATTGAGGATAACTATACCGGCGGCCGTCCGCCGCTGGAGGAAGGCGGTGCGCTCTACACCACGCGGGAGATTGTTGACAAGGTGGAGATGATGAAAGTGTGCACCTGCCTCAATCCGCTCCACACCGCCATGGCCCTTTACGGCTGCATGCTGGGCTATACGCTCATATCGGCCGAAATGAAGGATCCCGATATCCGTCCCTTCGTCCAGAAACTGGGTTACATAGAGGCCATGCCCGTGGTGGTGGACCCGGGCGTGCTCAACCCCTACGAATTCATCGGAGACGTCATCAACAAGCGCCTGCCCAACCCCTTCATGCCGGACGCCCCGCAGCGCATCGCCTGCGACACCAGCCAGAAACTGCCCATCCGCTTCGGCGAAACGCTCAAGAAATACCTCGCCCGCGGCCTGGACAAGTCCAACCTGGTACTCATCCCGCTGGTGCTGGCCGGATATGCCCGTTACCTCAAGGGTATCAAGGACGACGGAACACCCTTTGAACCCTCTCCGGACCCGCTGCTGGCCGAAATGCAGGCCATCGTGGCTCCCTTGGAGATAGGGAAGGGAGAGCAGGATTATTCCTGCCTCCGCCGGCTCTATTCCCGGGCCGATATCTTTGGCGTGGACCTTTACGAGGCCGGTCTGGGAGAGCGGGTGGAAGGGATGGTCCGGGAACTTTTTGCGGGTCCCGGCGCCGTCCGTGCCACTTTGCATAAATATGTATCGGCCCGCTGATTTTTCTTTTATTTGTCAAAGATAATCACTATCTTTGCCGTATATCGCTAAATCCTTTTAACCATGTATCTTCTCGGTTACGACATCGGCAGTTCTTCGGTCAAGGCGTCCCTGGTGAATGCAGATACCGGAAAATGTGTCGCTACAGCCTTTTATCCCAAAAGTGAAGCTCCCATCATCTCCAAAAAGCCCGGATGGGCGGAGCAGGATCCCGCCATGTGGTGGGGCAATCTCAAACTGGCCACGGACGACATCCTGGACCAGGTGCGCCGCAAGGCTTCCCTGCAAAGCAAAACGTTTACGGTAAAGGATATCCAGGCAATAGGCATATCTTACCAGATGCACGGACTGGTGTGCGTGGACAAGGACATGAACGTGCTCCGTCCCTCCATCATCTGGTGCGACTCCCGCGCCGTTCCCTATGGCCAGAAGGCCTTCGATACCCTGGGCAAGAATTACTGCCTGCCCAACCTGCTTAACTCTCCCGGCAACTTCACCGCCGCCAAGCTGGCCTGGGTGAAGGAGAATGAGCCGGACCTGTACAGCCGCATCTGGAAGGTGATGCTGCCCGGAGATTATATCGCCATGCGCCTTACCGGCAGCGTGTGCACCACGGTGAGCGGCCTTTCGGAGGGCATCTTCTGGGACTTCAAGAAGAATTCCCCCAGCAAGGAGCTGCTGGATTTCTTCGGCTTCGAGGAAACCATCCTGGCCCCCACCAAACCCACCTTCGGCGTGCAGGGAACCGTTTCCCGGGAAGCTGCGGAGTATCTGGGACTCACGGAAGGGACGCCCGTCACGTACCGTGCGGGAGACCAGCCCAACAACGCCCTCAGCCTTAACGTCTTCAACCCTGGTGAAATTGCTTCCACCGCCGGAACTTCCGGCGTTGTGTACGGTGTCATCGGCCAGGTGAACTATGACCCGCTTTCCCGCGTGAATACTTTCGCGCACGTGAACCATACGGCCGCGGATCCCCGTCTGGGCGTGCTGCTGTGCATCAACGGCACCGGCATCCTCAACTCCTGGATCCGCCGCAACGTGGCCCCGGAGGGCATCTCCTATGCCGATATGAACGAAGTGGCCGCGGAGATCCCCATCGGCTCGGACGGGGTTTCCATCCTGCCTTTCGGCAACGGCGCAGAGCGCATGCTGGAAAACAAGGACACCGGCTGCAGCATCCATGGGGTCAACTTCAACCGCCACGACAAGCGGCACCTGATCCGCGCCGCCCAGGAGGGCATCGTGTTCTCCTTCCAGTATGGCATTGAAATCATGGAAGCCATGGGCCTCAAGGTGGACAAGATCCACGCCGGCCTGGCCAACATGTTCCAATCCAAGATTTTCCGGGACACCCTGGCGGGCGTTTCCGGCGCCACCATCGAACTGTACGATACGGACGGTTCCGTGGGCGCAGCCAAGGGGGCCGGCATCGGCGCAGGCATCTACAAGGACAACCGGGAGGCCTTCGCCACCCTGGAGCGCCTGGAGGTCATCATCCCGGACCACGAGGCCGAATACCGCGAGGCCTATGAACGTTGGAAAAGCAATCTGTAAACTAATAATCACATCAATTATTTCATTTTAAAATTATGGCAAAAGAGTATTTCCCGACTATCGGTAAGATTCCCTTTGAGGGAGTCGAGAGCAAGAACCCCCTTGCATTCCATTATTATGACGCTGAGCGCGTGGTCGCCGGCAAGAAGATGAAGGATTGGCTCAAGTTCGCCATGGCCTGGTGGCACACCCTGGGCCAGGCTTCCGCAGACCCCTTCGGCGGCCAGACCCGCAGCTACGAGTGGGACAAGGGCGAGTGCCCGTACTGCCGCGCCCGCGAAAAGGCCGATGCCGGCTTTGAGATCATGCAGAAACTGGGTATCGGTTACTACTGCTTCCACGACATCGACCTGGTGGAAGACTGCGAGGACATCGCCGAATACGAGGCCCGCATGAAGGACATCACGGACTACCTCCTGGAGAAGCAGAAGGAAACCGGTATCAAGAACCTGTGGGGCACCGCCAACGTGTTCGGTAACAAGCGTTACATGAACGGCGCCGCCACCAACCCCCAGTTCGACGTGGTTGCCCGCGCCGCTGTCCAGATCAAGAACGCCATCGACGCCACCATCAAGCTGGGCGGCACCGGTTATGTGTTCTGGGGCGGCCGTGAAGGTTACTACAGCCTGCTCAACACCCAGATGCAGCGTGAGAAGGACCACCTGGCCAAGATGCTCACCGCAGCCCGTGACTATGCCCGCAAGAACGGCTTCAAGGGCACCTTCCTCATCGAGCCCAAGCCCATGGAGCCCACCAAGCACCAGTACGACGTGGACACGGAGACCGTTATCGGCTTCCTGCGCGCCAACGGCCTGGACAAGGACTTCAAGGTGAACATCGAGGTGAACCACGCCACCCTGGCCGGCCACACCTTCGAGCACGAACTCACCGTGGCCGTGGACAACGGCTTCCTGGGCAGCATCGACGCCAACCGCGGCGACGCCCAGAATGGTTGGGATACGGACCAGTTCCCGGTAGATCCTTACGATCTCACCCAGGCCATGATGCAGATCATCCGTAACGGCGGCTTCAAGGACGGCGGTACCAACTTCGACGCCAAGCTCCGCCGCTCCTCCACGGATCCGGACGACATCTTCATCGCCCACATCAGCGCCATGGATGCCATGGCTCATGCCCTCCTGAACGCTGCTGCAGTTCTGGAAGAGAGCCCCATCTGCAAGATGGTCAAGGAGCGTTACGCTTCCTTCGATGAGGGTCTGGGCAAGAAGTTCGAGGAAGGCAAAGCCAGCCTCGAGGAGCTTTACGAATACGGTAAGAAGAACGGCGAGCCCAAGGTTGCCTCCGGCAAGCAGGAGCTCTACGAGACTCTCCTGAACCTGTACGCAAAGTAATGGCTACAGCTACACAAGACAAAGGATCAGGTGCGTATCTGTTCTATATCGTGCTTGTCGCCGTGCTGGGCGGCCTGCTGTTCGGATACGATACTGCCGTGATTTCCGGTGCGGAAAGAGGTCTGCAGGCGTTCTTCGAGGGCGCCTCAGACTTCACCTACACCAAGTTCCTGCACGGCTTCACCTCATCCAGCGCGCTCATCGGATGTATCATCGGCAGCGCGCTCTCCGGTCTGTTCGCCGGCAAGTTCGGCCGTAAGAAGAGCCTGTTCTTCGCAGGTATCTGCTTCTTCCTCAGCGCCGCCGGTTCGTACTATCCGGAGTTCCTGTTCTTCGAGAAGGGCGTTCCCACCCAGTCCCTCTGGGTAGCGTTCAACCTCTACCGCGTGCTCGGCGGTATCGGCGTGGGTATGGCATCGGCCATCTGCCCCATGTATATTGCCGAGGTGGCTCCCGCCAACAAGCGCGGCAAGCTGGTGTCCTGGAACCAGTTCGCGATTATCTTCGGCCAGCTGGTCGTTTACTTCGTGAACTTCCTCATCATCCAGTCGCATAAGAACGATCCCGCCGTGGTGGAATGGACCAATCAGGTGGGCTGGCGTCTCATGTTCGGCTCCGAATGCGTGCCGGCAGGCCTTTTCACCCTGCTCATCATGCTGGTGCCGGAGACTCCGCGTTATCTGGTGATGTCCGGCCAGGAAGACAAGGCCCTCAGTGTGCTCTCGCGCATCAACGGCTCTTCCATGGCCCGGCAAATCCTCTCGGAGATCAAGAATACGGTGGTGGAGAAGAAGGAGAAGCTCATGGCCTATGGCTTCATCGTGATCTTCATCGGCTGCATGCTTTCCGTGTTCCAGCAGTTTGTGGGCATTAACGCCGTGCTGTACTTCGCACCCCGTATCTTCGAATCCATGGGTATGGGCAACGCCATGACGCAGACGGTGGTAATGGGTATCGTGAACATCTCGTTCACGCTGGTTGCCATCTTCACGGTGGAGAAACTGGGACGTAAGCCGCTGCTCATCACCGGTTCCCTGGGCATGGCCCTGGGTGCCCTGGGTGTGGCTCTGGCCGATGCAGTCCCGGGTGTTCCCGGTATCGTGGGCGTGCTCAGCATCATGATCTACTCCGCGTCCTTCATGTTCAGCTGGGGCCCCATCTGCTGGGTGCTCATCTCGGAGATCTTCCCCAACACCATCCGTGGCGCCGCCGTGGCTATCGCCGTGGCCTTCCAGTGGATCTCCAACTTCATCGTGAGCTCCACCTTCGTGCCCATGTACACCTGGAGCCCGGCCTTCACCTATGGCCTCTATTGCTTCATGTGCCTGCTGGCGGCCCTGTTCGTCTGGCGCATGGTCCCGGAGACCAAGGGCAAGACCCTGGAGGAGATGTCCTCCCTCTGGCGTTCCCGGAAGAAGTAACGCTCGCTGCGAACCATGCAACAAATAGCCCGGCGGTTTTTCCGTCGGGCTATTTTTCTAACCAACTCTAACTTATCTTAAATGGATGAGTCCTGTTTGGGGGCATTGCTGCGGTTGCCGTTACGGCCGGGATATCCCGGAGGGGTGCCCTGAGGGCCACCCTGGGGGCCGAAAGGCATGCCGCCCTGGCCCAGCCGGCCGATCTGCTGATGACGGAACTTCTCTTCGGCCAGCAGCAGTTTGGCCACCTTCTTTACGGGAAGGACTTTCTTGTAGCGGTCCACAGCACCTTCTTCAATGGCATCCAGTTTCTTGGAAGCGGCCATGTATTCCTGAAGGAGCTTGTTCACGTCGTTGCCGTCAATGCCTTTCTGCAGGGCCATGAAGGCTTTCTGCTGGGCTTCGAAGGCATCCCGGCGCTGTTTCTGGACGTCGTTGTATACGGGCCAGAAACTCTGGGCTTCCGATTCCGTAAGATCCAGTTCGTTGGTGAGGAAGGCAACCTGGGCGGCGCGGATGCGCTCACGCCAGTCGTTGCCGTCGGGTCTCTTTTCGTCGCCCTTGGGCTGCTGGGCAAAGGCCGCCATGCTAACCACTGCCAGGGCGCAGATCAAACTAAAAACCTTCTTCATAACTCATTGCTAACTGTTCAAGTGAAAGATTGCTGGCCAGGAGATAATTGATGATATCCTCATCGGAAAGATCCTCAATTTCCGTGTACTCAAAGTAGCCGTCCGGATCCAGGGCGCCGGACAGGTATGCATAGTAGTCCCAGTAAGGGTCTTCCTGCACTTGCTGCACCTCGGGAGCCACCGTTGTCTTGCGGAGCACGAAGGTGCCCACGGACAGCAGGATCAGCAGCGATGCGGCGTACGCAAGGTACGGCGTAAAGCGGCGGATGGTGGCGGCAGGCTTGGAGACTTCCTGCTGACGAGGGATGGCGGAGAGCCGTTCCTGCAGGTTTTCAAAGTAGCCTTCCGGAGTGGATATGTCTGATTTTCTGGTCATAACGCTTTCTTTGACACGGGAAGAAGGCTAAGGTTTAATCAGTACTTGGGAATCTCGAAGAGTTTGGCGTCCACGGGGCCTTCCTTGAATTCGACCACCTCGGTGGAGATGCCGAAACCGCCCATATCGATGTTGGACTTCATGGCATAGCCGTTCCATACGGAAACGGAGACCTGGGCCTTCTGTCCCATCTGCTCGATTTCTGCGGTGTACTTGATGCAGTCCTTGCCGGCCACTTTCTCCTTGCCCACTTCCTTCACATTGTATTTCTTGATGATTTCCGGGGTGAGGTTGAGATAGTTGATGTTGTCACGGGCGGGCATTTCCTGTACCTGCTTCTCGGCGTCGTTCACAATGTACATCTTGCCGTCACGGGTAATCTGGTTCATCTTCATGCCCATCATTTCCATCACGGTGAGTTCCTTAGCGCCGAAGTCATCGAAATAGGAGACACTCTCCACCTTCTGGTCCATCATGTTGGTAACAACCTTTACGGTAGCGGATTTTACGCCGTACCGCTTTTCGGGGGCCTGCCCCAGCGCCACCACTGCCACCAGCAGGGCTGCGCAAACTGTCATGTACTTTTTCATAGAGAATTAGTGATATTTGTCTGTTAGACGGATTTGCCGATGCAAGGTTTAAAACACTTGCTGGGAAACTAGCGAGCGGATCTTTTCCTGGGCAATATGGTACGAGGCCTTGAGCGAGCCCACCGACGTGCCGGTGATGGCCGACATCTCCTCATAGGAAAGGTCGTCCCACCAGCGCATGATGAATACCTGCCGCTGTTTCTCCGGCAATTTGAGCACGGCTTTGGCCAGTTCCCTTTCCGCCTCAGTGCCCTTGAAGTAGGGATCGGCCTGGATGCGGCGTTCCATTTCCGCATCCACGGACGAGAACTTGAGGGCGGCGCGCACCTTTTCCTTGCGCAGGTGGTTGAGGGTTTCGTTGGTGGCTATCCGCCATACCCAGGTAAAAAGCTGCGCCTCCCCCCGGAAAGAGGGAAGCGCAGTCCATACTTTGAGAAAGATTTCCTGCAGCAGGTCATCCGCGTCTTCGTGGGAATTCACAAAGCGGCGTACGTGCCACCACAGCCTTTCGCTGTAGTCACGGACAATCTGATTGAAAACCTTCTCGTTCTCAGTCATTTACTTGCGCGCGACGGCTTTCTTGGCAGCCTCTGCGATGTGGGCGGCGTCAATGCCGTACAGAGCCATAAGGGCGGCAGGGGTACCAGACTGGCCGAATTTATCGGCACCGTTCACGAACTCCATCGGGGTGGGGAGGCAGCGCGCAAAGAGTCCGGCAACAGCCTCTCCCAGGCCGCCGGCCATGTTGTGCTCTTCGGCTACAACCACGCAGCCGGTCTTCTTGGCGCTCTTGAGGATAGCTTCCTCGTCCAGCGGCTTGATGGTGGTGATGTCGATTACCTCGGCCTTGATGCCTTCGGCCTCAAGCGCCTCGGCGGCCTGCAGGCTTTCCCATACGGTGTGGCCGCTGGCGATGAGGGTGACGTCCGTGCCTTCATTCATCACGATGGCCTTGCCGATTACGAACGGCTCCTCCGGATCCGTGAAGTTGGGAACGCTGGGACGGCCGAAACGCAGGTACACCGGACCCACGTACTTGGCGGCGGCGATGGTGGCCTGCACGGTCTGGTTGAAGTCGCAGGGGTTGAGCACCACCATTTCCGGAAGGGCGCGCATGAGGGCCACATCCTCCATGGTCTGGTGGGTGGCGCCGTCCTCGCCCAGGGTGATGCCTGCGTGGGACGATGCAATCTTCACATTGGTCTTGCCGTAGGAAACCTCCTGGCGCACCTGGTCGTACACACGGCCGGTGACGAATTCGGCAAACGAGCCGATGAACGGGATCTTGCCGGTGACGGCCAGTCCGGCGGCGGCGCCCACCATATTGGCTTCGGCGATGCCGCACTGGATGAAGCGCTCCGGGAATTCGGCCGCAAAGGCGTCCATCTTGAGCGAACCCTTAAGGTCTGCGGTGAGGGCCACTACACGGCTGTCGGCCTGTCCGGCCTTCAGGAGACCCACGCCAAAGCCGCTGCGGGTGTCCTTTTTACCTGAATCTATATACTTTTTCATGACTAAAAATCTCCTAAGGGGGTTTCACCTAACTGCTTGAGCGCATCTTCCAGCTGCTCGGGCTTGGGAACGGAGCCGTGCCACTTGTGGGTGCCGGCCATGAAGTCTACGCCGTGACCCATTTCCGTCTTGAAGAGGATCATGGTGGGCTTGCCGCTGCCCTTGCCGGCCTTGGCCAGTTCGAAGGCCTTGAGGATGGAGTCGAAGTCATGACCCTCGGCGGTAATCACGTTCCAGCCCCAGGCGGTCCACTTTTCGGCCAGGTCTCCTTCTCCGGAGACTTCCGATACGGGGCCGTCGATCTGCTTGCCGTTCCAGTCCGTCATGGCAATGAGGTTGTCCAGCTTGTGGAATACGGCGAACATGCCGGCTTCCCAGATCTGGCCTTCCTCGCTCTCACCGTCTCCGCAGAGGCAGTATACGAAGTTGTTGTCCTTGTCCAGCTTTTTGCCGAGGGCTGCGCCGGCGGCGGCGCTGAGGCCCTGACCCAGGGAACCGGAGGCCTGGAAGATGCCCGGAAGGGCCTTGCGGATGGAGGGGTGACCCTGGAGGCGGGAACCCATCTGGCGGAAGGAGGCCAGCTCGCTTGCCGGGAAATAACCGGCACGGGCCAGGACGGAGTAATAGACCGGGGTCATGTGGCCGGCGGAGAGGATGAACATGTCCTGCCCCTTGCCTTCGCGGGTCCAGGTGGCGGGATCCTGATTCATCTCATTGAAATACAGGGCCGTAAGGAGATCCGTGCTGGACATGGAGCCGCCCGGATGGCCCGACTTCGCCAGGCAGACCATGCGGAGGATGTCCCGCCGGATCTGCGTGGAGATGGTCTTGAGTTCTTCTACTGATTTTTTCATATAACAATGATTGTGGTTTTTTCTGATAGTTTACAAATATACGGATTTTCTTGCTTTTTCCGTACGCTTAAATCGTTTTTATTTTAGTTCGGCTATTGTTTGAAATAATGCCGGAAGCCGATGGTGAGGGTGCCGTCGGAGACTTTGCCGTAAGGGATGAAACCGGAATAGTAAAGCGTGTTGCCCTTTACCTCTCCGTAGTCGAACTTGTCATCGGTGCCATAGCGGTATCCGGGTGCCCCGAACTTGGTTCGCATGGTCCAGCGCTCCCCGGAAATGGTTACCACCGATTCACTGATGTTATCCTCATAAATATATTTCCCGTCAATGGTTTTCTGTGCCGATGACCGGGAGCCGCAAGCAACCAGGAGGGCTGTGGCGGTGAGAAGGAGAATGGGGCGGAGGTATTTCATAAAGCGTTGTTTATATTGCAAATTTAAGGTGTTTGTCAACTTGCTTCTTTAGTATCGGCACATCTACCAAGGCGATGTACCTCCTATTGTTGCAGGTGCCCCTCATGACTGTCGCAGGTACCCCTCTCGGACGTAACAGGTACCCTTCTCGACTGCTGCAGGTCCGAAAGGAAGTGGGGGACCTGTGACGCTGGAATGCGTGTATGGCCGATTTCCGTCGCCGGTCCCCACCCTAAAAGCAGACCTGCGACGTTTAGGCCCACAAGGTGCAGGCAACAAGAAAGGATCTCCGGGGCAGGTACATACCTTACAAATATAGAGATTTTTATCCTTTTGGCAATTTCCGCGAATTGGCGTATCTTTGCAAGTCATGAAGAATATACGCAACTTTTGCATTATAGCACATATAGACCACGGTAAATCCACCTTGGCCGACAGACTGTTGGAGCTCACCCAAACGCTTAGCGAGCGGGAGATGGAGAACCAGGTGCTGGACGACATGGACTTGGAGCGGGAGAAGGGAATCACCATCAAGAGCCACGCCATCCAGATGGACTATCAGCGGGGAGGGGAGACCTATCGGCTTAACCTCATCGATACGCCCGGGCATGTGGACTTCAGTTATGAAGTGTCCCGTTCCATCGCTTCCTGCGAGGGTGCGCTGCTGGTGGTGGACGCCTCGCAGGGCATCCAGGCCCAGACCATTTCCAACCTGTACCAGGCCATTGACCATTCGCTGGAAATCATTCCCGTACTCAATAAGATAGACATGGAGAGCGCTCAGCCGGAGGTGGTTACGGACCAGGTGTGCGACCTGCTGGGCTGCGATCCGGAGGAGGTGCTGCGTGTATCGGCCCGTACCGGCGAAGGCGTGCAGGCGGTGCTGGATGCTATCGTGGACAAGATTCCCGCGCCCAAGGGAGACCCCCAGGCTCCGCTGCAGGCCCTCATCTTCGACTCCGTCTTCAACCAGTTCCGCGGCATCATCGCGTATTTCAAGGTTGTGAACGGCACCATCCGCACCGGCGACAAGGTGAAGTTCTTCTCCACCGGCAACGAATACGAGGCCGAGGAGATCGGCAACCTCAAATTGAAGCTGAACCCCACCGGAGAGGTCCGGGCAGGGGACGTGGGTTACATAATTACCGGCATCAAAGCCGCCGTGGAAGTGAAGGTGGGCGACACCATCACCCATGTGGAAACGCCTGCCCATGAGGCCATTGCGGGCTTTGAAGAAGTGAAGCCGATGGTTTTCGCCGGCCTTTACCCGGTGGATGCTTCCAAGTTTGAGGAACTGCGTGCCACCTTGGAAAAGTTCCAGCTTAACGACGCTTCCTTCACCTACGAGCCGGAGAGCTCCCTGGCCCTGGGCTTCGGTTTCCGCTGCGGCTTCCTGGGCCTGCTGCACCTGGAGATTGTGCAGGAGCGCCTGTTCCGGGAGTTCAATATGGACGTGATCACCACCGTTCCCAACGTATCCTATAAGGTATATACTACCAAGGGAGAGGTGGTGGACGTGCACAATCCCAGCGGTCTGCCCCCGGCAACGCTCATAGACCATATCGAGGAGCCCTATATCCGCGCCCAGATTATCACCAAGGCCGATTTCTACGGTCCCATCATGAAACTTTGCATGGACAAGCGGGGCACCCTCATCGGCCAGCATTACATCACTACGGACCGGGTGGAACTGAATTACGACCTGCCGCTCAGCGAGGTGGTCTTTGACTTTTACGACAAGCTCAAGTCCATCTCCAAGGGATACGCCTCCTTTGATTATCATGTGACAGATTTCCGCCCTGCCAGGCTGGTGAAGCTGGACATCCTCCTGAACGGAGACCCGGCCGATGCGCTGAGTACCCTCATCCACGAGGACCATGCATACGACTTCGGCCGGAAGATCTGCCTCAAGCTCAAGGACCTCATTCCCCGCCAGCAGTTCGACATTGCCGTGCAGGCGGCCATCGGCGCCAAGATCATTGCGCGCGAAACGGTCCGACAGGTTCGTAAGGACGTGACTGCCAAGTGTTACGGCGGCGACGTTACCCGTAAGCGCAAACTCCTGGAGAAGCAGAAGGAGGGCAAGAAGCGTATGCGTCAGATCGGCACCGTCCAGGTGCCCCAGAGTGCTTTCATGGCAGTACTGAAACTGGATTAGATGAATATTAAAGCAGCCATAAAATCCATGCGCCTGCGCACGCTGCCGCTTTCCATGGCGGGTGTGTTGCTGGGCATCCTTTTGGCTACGGCCGACTGGCGGGTGGACCTTTGGACCGCCGTCCTGATCGTGCTCACCACCGTATGCCTGCAAATCCTGTCCAACCTGTCCAACGAACTGGGCGACGTGCTCCGTGGCACGGACACGGCCGACAGGGAAGGACCTGAGTACGGTCTTAACAGCGGAGTGCTCACCATGGGCCAGATGAAAGGCCTCATCGCCGCCTTTGTGGTGCTTTGCATCGTTTCCGGCGTCCTCATGACCTGGCGGGCTTTCGGGACGCTCTTCTCCCTTACATCCATCCTTGTGCTCATGCTGGGCGGGGCGGCCATCATGGCTGCCATGAAATACACCCTGGGCCATAATCCTTACGGCTACAGGGCAAAGGGCGATATCTATGTCTTCCTGTTTTTCGGCCTGGTGTCCGTGCTGGGGGCTTATTTCGTTTGCACCCTGGGTCAGGGGCTGCACTGGAAACTGCTGCTGCCCGCATCGGCCGTGGGCTTTTTCAGCGTGGGCGTACTTAACGTGAACAACATCCGGGACATGAAGACGGATGCGGCAAACCGTGTTACCGTAGCCATCAAACTGGGCGAACACAGGGCCCGGATCTACCAGACGGTCCTGATCGGCCTGGGCTGGGCGTGCATGATTGCTTATTGCCTTTTGTGCTGGCCCAGTGTCTGGCACTGGTTGTGGGCCCTTACCCTGCCCCTGTATCTGCTGCACCTTCGCGGAGTGTGGACACTCTCCGGCAAGGCCCTGGACCCCATGCTGCCCCTTCTTGTAATGACCACCTTCGCCCTCAGCCTTCTTGCAGGTCTGGGCTTTTGCGCGCATCTTTTCTAGCTGCATCTATTTAGTTTTTGTGAACATTATAGCAATTTTATGGTAAAATTGTTTTATTTTTGTGTTCACAGATGCTATCGGCGCGTTCATATGGTTTCTGTTTTGCCCTGCTTTCGGTATTGATTCTTTTCTCCGGGGGGAGCTGTACCCGTCATGCTCCGGAATCGCCGGCCTCTTTTAAGGAAGGGATCGATACGCTTTTTACGCGTGCGGCGGCGTTGGAAGCCATGCCGTATCACCGGGACAGGGCGCTCACCATCATTGATTCCGCCTATATCATCGGCAACATATCGGATTTCACGGCCGATCTGCTGCGGATGAAAGTCTATTGCCAGACCCTGGACGGGATGCAGCTGGACTCCACCCTTGTGATAGGTACCCGCCTTATGGAGCATGATTCCGTGGCGCTGGATCCCAGGAAGCGGTTTTCCGTCCTGGATTTGCTGGTGAATGCTTCGCGTCTGGCCAATGACGATGAGGCGCTGCTGGAGTGGACTTCCCAGAAGGCCGGTGTATGCCGTGAACTGGGGGAGGAGATGGAAGCCCTCCGTACGGAGGTGGAAGAAGGTGCAGCCCTCACGCGGCTGGGGCACATGGATGAAGGCCTTGAGCAGATTGACAATATCATTTCCCAGCTGGACGGAATCCGGCGTTTCAGCGAGATGGACACCTGGATCATCGCCATCCGCCGGAAAATCAATATCCTGCAGGGGCTTTCCGGATCATCCGCGCAGATAGCCGCTCTGTCTCTGCGCATCCTTTCCCGTCTGGACGATTATTCGCATGACCCGGACTCCTATCACGACGGCTCTTTCCGGGAGCCGGACGAGGACGAACGCCCCGTATACATAGATTTTTACCAGGCAAAGTGCTATGCCTACTTGGCCGAGGTTTACGCAGGGACGGATCCCCGGGAAGCGGAACGTTACCTGGCCCGGCTGGAACAGACCAATTATGGGCGCACGTACGATGCCCGGATCATGATGGCGCCCATCCTGTGCCGCCTGGGTCAGTATGACAGGATGGAAAGGATCTATCGGGAGATGGACGCCCGGTGGGATCCGGCCGATACGCTGTCCAATTCTTTCCTGACGATGCTTCACGACAGGGCCGTGGCTGCGGAGGCCCAGGGACATGCATCCGCTGCCCTGGAGCTGTGGAAACGCTACGACATTATCAAAGGAAAGATTGCCGACAAGACCATCAGCGGAAAGTCCATTCTGTATGCGGCCCGCTACCAGTCCGACAAGCAGCGGATGGCATTGGAAGAAGAGCAGGCAAGAAGAGTACGGTATTATGTCCTGACCTGGTTTTTGGGCGGGCTTGCCCTGGTCTTTTTCCTCTATATCCTTGTAGCACACTTTGTCCGCAGCAGGAAAGAGGGTGAGGGGGAGCACAAGGATGCGGAAAAGCCGCCGCTGGCTCCAGCAAAGCGGCCTGCGTCCATGGATGATGTAGAATTGTTTGAATATCTGAGTGAGGTGATCCGGCGCGAGCAGCTCTTTCTGAATCCGCTGCTGGACCGTCAGACGCTCATGACCCGCATGGGCGTTTCGGCGCATCGCGTGGGAAGTGCCTTTTCCAAGGGAAGTGCGTTTGGTTCCCTTCCCGGTTATATCCGCCATCTTCGTCTGGAGTACGCCTGCTCGCTGCTGGTTTCCCGTCCGGACTTGAGTGTGAAGTCCGTTGGAGAAGCATCCGGCTTCTCCAACAACAGCACTTTCTGTTCCGATTTCAAAAATTGCTATGGCGTAACGCCCTCTGATTTCCGCCAGGACCGGGGAGAGAGACCGTTCTAATCGGCCTTCATCCACACGGTCATATCGCCGCTGCCGCGGTGGCACCAGGCGTAGTAGGGGATGAGATGGAGTTCCACGCGGCGGCGGTCCGCCGTGGTGGCTTCGGTCCACAGCTCGTCAATGCCGCATAATTTATCGGCCTGGCGCTGCACGTGGATGGGAATGTTGGGGTACAGCTGCACATCCAGTACCGGGAAGTCGTTGTCCGGCCATTCGGCGCAGTACACCAGCGGTCCGCGTTCTACGGCCAGCCGGCCCCGGTCTGCTTCCACCTGTTCGTCGGCCTTTACCAGACGCGGCTCCATATCCAGGTGGAGACGGATCACATCGCCTTCGGCCCACTTCCGCTCAAGGGTGAAGTAGCCCTCCTCCAGTTCCGCTTCCACGGGTTCACCGTTTACGGAGACGCTGTAGGAGGTCTGCTTTTCGTCGGCAAAGCTGTACAGGCCGCCGGGCGTCACCTCTCCTCTCACCCAGCCGGGGATGCGGAGCTTGATGGCTATGGGCGCCTTCTGGGCCGATTTCTCCACGGTAATGGCCACGTCCCCCTCCCAGGGATAGACGGTTTCCTGACGCAGGGTTACGTCCTTGCCGTTCACCTTTGTGGTGAGGGTATTGGGCATATACAGGTTCACCCACAGGGTGTTACCCTTGCTGGCGTATACATAGCCGGGCAGGGAAGGGATGAAGCGGGCGATGTTGGAAGGGCAGCACGCGCAGCCGAACCAGGGCTGGCGCTGATGGTTGCCGTGCGATTCCAGCGGATTGGGGTAGAAGAAGGCTCCGCCGTCCAGCGATACGCCGCTGATGAGCCCGTTGTAGAGGGTGCGTTCCAGCACGTCGAAATACTTGGCGTCCCCGTGTAGCAGGAACATCCGGTAATTCACATACACGTTGCCGATGGCCGCGCAGGTCTCGCAGTAGGAGGTGGCATTGGGCAGGAAGTAATTGGGGCCGAAGGCTTCGCCGCTGCTGGTGGCGCCGATGCCGCCGGTGATGTAGAGCTTCTTCTCCACGATGTTCTCCCAGATGCGGTCGATGGCGTCCACGTAGGAAGGGTCTCCCGTGAGGGCGGCTACATCGGCCATGCCGGCGTACATATAGGCCGCTCGGACGGCGTGTCCCACCGCCTCGTCCTGCTCAAGGACCGGTATGTGCGACTGGCTGTATTCCTGCCGGATTTTGGTGGTGCCGCGCTTGTCCAGGAAGAACTTGGCCTGGTCCAGGTACTTGCGGTCCCCGGTGGCCAGGTACAGCTTGGCCAGGCCCATTTCGGCAATCTGGTGGCCGGGCACCACGCAGGTCTGCCCTTCGGCCTCGCCGATCTCCCGGACCACACAGTCGGCATAACGGATGGCGATGTCCAGGAAATTGCGCTTCCCGGTGGCCTGGTAGTGCGCCACGGCCGCTTCCAGCATGTGTCCCAGGTTGTAGAACTCGTGGCTGCCGCCTTCCACCTCGCTCCAGCGGGTGAGGCCGGACCAGGGATGCGGATGCTCCGGATTCATGGTCCGGGGCGTGTACAGGTAGCCGTCCGGCTCCTGGGCGGTGGCCACGATGGCCAGCACGCTGTCTATGTACGCTTCCAGTTTCTGGTCCGGATAGGTCTGCAGCTGGTAGCTGGCGCCTTCGATGGTCTTATACACGTCCGTGTCGTCGAAAGGGAAGCCGCTGGGCGGGAAGCCCAGGTTTTCCGTGGATGCCATTTGGAGCGCCGCCTGCTCGAAGTTCCGGTAGCGTCCGGTTTCCTCGCATTTGGAGAAAGCCAGCGGGATGGTGACCTCACGGGAAGCCTTCAGCCGCTGTCCCCAGAAGGAGTTTTCCTCTACCTTCACCTGGGTAAAAGATACCGGATCTATGGGATAGCCGTGCTCCGGCTGCTGGTTTTGCCGCTCACAGGCACATACCAGGCTCACGATGACGGCGAGTGTTAATAATTGGAAGCGCATCATGTTCAACGTTTTATAACTTACAACTTATTACTAAAAATATTTAATTAGTTAAAAGTTGTAAATAAATTTGTTTTTATAATTTAAAGGTTATACCTTTGCTCTTGGACTATGAAGAATTCTTCAAAGTCTATTTGTTAAGTTCGTTTTATATACCAGAACGGCGCTCTTGGGGAGGAGCGCCGTTCACTTTGTATGTCCTTGGGCTTGTCCCAAGGACACGGTCTCCGCCGGCGCCCTGCAGGGCGCTTTTTATGTGCTAAGCACCGAAGTGCTATTCGGTCGTGAAGGCGAAGATGCAGTGACTGGTGTAGGTTTCGCCGGGACGTAGCACGGCCGACGGCCATTCGGGCTTGTTGGGTGTGTCCGGATACTTCTGGGTTTCCAGGCAGATGCCGGTGCGCTGCTGGTAAACGATGCCCTTCTTGCCCTTGACGGTGCCGTCCAGGAAGTTGCCGGAGTACACCTGGATGCCGGGTTCGTCCGTATAGACGCTGAGCTTGATGCCGTTCACCGGGTTGTATATGCAGGCGGCAACTACGTTGATGTCCCGGTTGTTGTCCAGGACCCAGTTGTGGTCGAAGCCGTTGCCGAAGCGGATCTGCTCGTCATCGGCCGAGATGTTGTCGCTGATGAGGTGGGCGGTGGTATAGTCGAAGGGGGTGCCTGCTACCGGACGGATTTCTCCGGTGGTCATGTACGTCTCGTCCACGGGGGTGAAGTTGCGGGCATTCACGTACAGCACATCGTCCACGATCCGGTGGGTGTCCGGAGCACCGGAGAGGTTGAAGTACGAATGGTTGGTCATGTTGATCACCGTGGTCTTGTCCGTGGTGGCCTCGTACTGGATGTCAATCTTGTTGTCATCCGTGAGGGTGTAGGTTACATAGGCCTTCACGTTGCCGGGGAAGTTGTTGTCCCCGTCCGGGGAGATGCGGCACAGCTTCACATGTTTGGCATCGGCCTCTACCTTTTCATATACCTGGTACTGCCAGCCGGTGGGACCGCCGTGGAGGCAGTGGCCGAAGTTGTTCTGCGGCAGCTGATAGCTTACTCCGTCCAGGGTAATCCGTCCCTGGTTGATGCGGTTGGCATAGCGGCCGATGGAGGCGCCGAAGTCCGACTGGTTGTTCTCCGGGAAGTAGTCTTCCACCTTGTCGAAGCCCAGTACCACGTCCCGCATGTTGCCGTCCCGGTCCGGAACCAGGATGGAGACGATGCGGCCGCCGAAGTTGGTGATGCACACCTCCATGCCGTTCTCGTTGGTGAGGGTATAAAGGGCCGTGGCGGCACCGTTGTAAGTGTTTTCAAAGTTCTTGGGATCCAGTCCGGAAGCGGTGAGGCCGGTCTTGGTCTCCTTGGGAGCGCAGGCCGCCACAAGCAGGGCGGCGCCGACGCAGAGGAAAAGAAGTTTGCGCATAATGATATGGAAAAGTTAAAATTAAATACTTATGAATAAAAATTGATTTGATTCTGTCCTCAAATATACGTATTTTTGCTGAAAGTAAGGTGGAATGAACCACAGAAATTAATAACTGCAATCCATATGAAGAAAATTATCCTTTTCCTATCGGCGCTTGCCGTATCTTCCCTGGCCCTGGCCCAGGTTAAAGTGTCCGTCCGTGAAACCGCCCAGGACCAGCCTGTGATCCCGGCCGAAATTTACGGACAGTTCTCAGAACATCTGGGCCGCTGCATCTATGAAGGTATCTGGGTGGGTCCGGACTCCTCCATCCCCAATATCGACGGTTACCGCACCGACGTGCTGGAAGCCTTCAAGGCCCTCAAGGTTCCCGTACTCCGCTGGCCCGGCGGCTGTTTCGCCGACGAGTATCACTGGATGGACGGCATCGGCCCCAAGGAGAACCGGCCCAAGCTGGTGAACAACAACTGGGGCAGCACCGTGGAGGACAACTCCTTCGGCACGCACGAATTCCTGAACCTGTGCGAGATGCTGGGTATCGAGCCCTATATCAGCGGCAACGTGGGTTCCGGCACCGTGGAGGAACTGGCCAAGTGGGTGGAGTATATGACCGCCGAGAACGGTTCCATGGCCGAGCTTCGCGCCAAGAACGGCCGCAAGGAGCCCTGGAAGGTGAAATACCTGGGTGTGGGTAACGAAACCTGGGGCTGCGGCGGCGACATGACGGCCGATTATTATGCCGATGTGTACAAACGCTACGCCCTCTATTCCCGCAACTACAGCGGCAACCGCCTGTTCAAGGTGGCCTGCGGCGCCTCCGACTATGATTATAACTGGACCCGCACCATGATGCAGAAGGACCGCGACAAGATGGACGGCCTGTCCCTGCATTACTACACCTGCAAGGGCTGGACGGGCAGCAAGGGATCGGCCACGGATTTCACTCCGGAAGAGTATTATAATGTGCTGGCCAAGAGCGTGGAGATTGACGAAGTGCTGCGCAACCACGAAGCCATCATGGACGCCTTCGACCCGGACAAGCGGGTAGCCCTGCTGCTGGACGAATGGGGCACCTGGTTCGATGTGGAGCCCGGCTACAACCCCGGTCATCTGTTCCAGCAGAACACCATGCGTGACGCCATGGTGGCCGCCCTGTCCCTCAACATCTTCCAGAAGCATACGGAGCGTCTCAAGATGGCCAACATCGCCCAGATCGTGAACGTGCTGCAGGCCATGATCCTCACCAAGGGTCCCCAGATGGTGCTCACGCCCACCTATCACGTGTTCCGCATGTTCAACGTGCACCAGAACGCCACCTATGTGCCTTCGGAGTATAACTGCGGTACCCTGGTATCGGCCGAGGGCCGCGTGATGGAGAACTTCAGCGCCTGCGCCTCCCGCGACGCCGCCGGCGCCTTGCACGTCTCCCTGGCCAATCCGTCCCTGGACAAGCCCGTAACCGTGGAGCTCGCCTTCGACCAGCTCAAGCCCAAGACCGTTTCCGGTGAAATCCTCACCGCCTCCGACGTACACGCCTACAACGACTTCGGCAAGGCTCCCGCCGTGGCCCCCGCCGCTTTCTCCGGTGCCAAGGTTTCCGGCAAAACCGTGAAGCTCACCCTCCCCGCCGCCTCCGTGGTTGTGCTGGAAGTGAAATAATTCACTGATACACAGTTATCTAACGGTTTCTCCCTGTGATTCCAGTCACAGGGAGAAATTCGTATAGGTCTGATGGACAGGTTATTAGCGGACGGACAGTTTGGTCACCTTGCCGTTGGACCACTTCAGGTCCACTGTGTGGCCGCCGCGGGTGCGGAGGCCGCGGACGGAGCCGGAGGGCCAGGCCGACGGAAGGGCGGGGAGCGCCTGGACGGAACCGTCTTCGGCACTTTGCAGCAGCATCTCCATCACACCGGCACAACCGCCGAAGTTGCCGTCTATCTGGAAAGGCGAATGGGCGTCCAGGAGGTTGGGATAGGTGCCGCCACCCCGGCGCTCATCCGGGCCCCGGTAACGGTCCGGACTCACATAGCGGAGCAGCCGGCGGTACATCTTATAGGCATTTTCTCCGTCTCCCAGGCGGGCATAGAGGTTGATGCGCCAGCCGCAGCTCCAGCCGGTGGTCTCGAAGCCCCGGATTTCCAGGGTCTTGAGGGCTGCATCGGCCAGCTCCGTCCCGGCCTGGACCTGATGGCCGGGGTACACGCCGATCAGGTGGGACTGGTGCCGGTGCTGGGGATCCCGGTCCACCCAGTCGTAATACCATTCCATCAGCTGTCCCTCGGAGCCGATGTGATAGCCCCTCAGGCGGGAGAGCGCCCCTTCGGCCTCTTGCACAAAGGCTTCGTCCGTGCCCAGTTCCCGGGCTGCCTTTACGGCGTCCGTGAGGCATTCCCGCACCAAGGCCAGGTCGGCCGTTGCGCCGTAGAGCGTGGAGCCGTTGTAGCCCTCGGGCGTAATGTAGTCGTTCTCCGGTGAGGTGCCCGGCGAGGTGATGAGTTCGCCGTCCTTCTCCACCAGGAAGTCCAGGCAGAATTCGGCCGCACCTTTGAGGGCGGGGTAGTCCCGTTCCAATGCAGCACGGTCCCTGGTGAACAGATAATGTTCCCAGAGGTGGGTGGCCACCCAGGCGCCGCCCATGGTCCAGTTGGCCCACATGGGAACACCCGTTCCCAGGCCCACCGGCGTTGCCATGGCCCAGATGTCGGAGTTATGGCCGGCGTTCCAGCCGCGGTTTGCGCCATACAGCCGCCGGGCCACGGGGCTGCCGTTTTGGGAAAGGTTCCGGACAAAGGAAAGCATGGGCTCATGCATCTCCGGAAGGGCGGCGGCTTCGGCGGGCCAGTAGTTCTCTTCCAGGTTGATGTTGATGGTGTAGTTGCAGCTCCACGGCGGCTCCATGCTCTCGTTCCAGAGGCCCTGCAGATTGGCGGGAACCCCGTCCGTGCGGGAGCTGGAGATTAGGAGATAGCGGCCATACTGGTAGTACAGGGCCTCCAGCTCCGGGTTGGCTTCCTGGAGGTCCGTATAGCGCTTTAGCTGCACGTCCGTGGGAAGGACCTTCACGGAGTCCGGCGTGGCGCCCAGATCCAGGCTCACACGGCCCATGAACTGCCCGAAATCGGCCTCGTGGGCCCTCCGGAGCTGGTCATAGCCCTTGGAAGCTACGCGTTGGAAGTTGGCCTCTGCCAGAACCCTGTAGTCTTTTCCCTCCCGGACGGGATCCTTGTCAAAGCCGTTGAAGCTGGTGGAATTCACTACGTACAGCATAACCTCGTGGCAGCCTCGGAGCTTCAAGACCCCGTCTTCCACCAGGGCCGATCCGTCCTCCTTCCTGCAGCCCAGGAGGGTGCGGAAATGGATGCCGCGGGACGGGTCCGACAGGGGGACCTGCAGTTTCTCGCCGCCGTAATAATTGGGATAGGCGTGCCAGCGGGCATATCCGTCGATGGCCAGGCGGTCCGGGAAAACCACGTTTTCGTGGTCCAGGGGGCTTTCCAGGCGTACATCGGCATCAATCCCGGCCGCCGAAGTGATCCGGAGCACGATGGCCGAATCCGGGGCCGATACAAAGCAGCTGGCCCGGAAAGGCTGCCCGTCCTTGAGGCAGGAGATGGTGGCTGTGGCCGTAGAGAGGTTCAGTTCCCGGCGGTAGTCCGTTACATCGGCCGAATCCAGATAGTGGATATACAAGGTTCCCAGCGGCTGATAACTCTCCGTAAAATGCCCCTGAAGGCTCCGCTGCAGCTCTTCGGCCTTGCGGTAGTCTTCCTGCTCCAGAGCCTCCCGCACGGCCTGCAGGGCCTGCGTGCCGGAGCCCGTTAGCCCCACCATCTGCAGGTCCGGATGCTCCGGTCCCTTGTCCGGCTCTCCGGTCCAGAGGGTGATGTCGTTCAGGGAAATGCGCTCCTCCTGCGTCACGTGGCCATAGACCATGGCGCCCAGACGGCCGTTTCCCAGCGGGAGGGCCTCCTCAAAATACCGGGCAGGCTGCTTGTAATGCAGGAGCAGTTCCTGCGGTTTTTCCCGGCAGCCTGCCAGAAGGCAAAGGGCGGCCAGCATCCAGATGGTATGTTTCATAAGCGCAACGTTTTCACAAAAATACGGGTTTTTCCGCTAAAAAAGTGCTAACTTTGGACATTATGAAGAAACTTGTACTCGCCTTTTGCGCCCTGGCCCTGTTGGCCGGCTGCGCTTCCACCGGGGAACCGGGTTCCCAGGTGGCCGTGAATCCCCTTACTTATACGGATATTCCGGATCCGGACATTGTCCGCGTGGGCAATGATTACTATATGGTGAGCACCACCATGTACTTCTGCCCCGGCGCGCCCATCATGCATTCCAAAGACCTGGTGCACTGGCGCATAATCAGTTATGTATACGACGTAATTGAGGACGACGACAAGTACAATCTCCGGAACGAGCAGCAGGCCTACGGAAAGGGCCAGTGGGCCGCCACGCTGCGCTACCACAAGGGCACCTGGTACTGCCTCTTTGTGGCCAACGACCAGCACAAGACCTATCTATATAAGACCAAGAACATAGAGAAAGGCCCCTGGAAGCGCAACGAGATAGAAGGCTTCTTCATGCATGACGCTTCGCTCCTGTTTGACGACGACAACCGCCTGTGGGTGGCCTGGGGTAACGGAGAAATCCACCTGGTGGAACTGGAGCCGGACGGATCGGCCGTGAAGGCGGGGGCCGAAGAGCAGGTGATCATAGATTCCCCGCGCCGGGGCTGGATGCTCCGGGCCGAAGGTTCCCACCTGTACCATATCGGCGATTATTACTATCTGCTGGAGATTGACTGGCCCCGCGGCGGCGTACGTACGGCCACCTGCTGGCGCAGTAAGGACATCCAGGGCCCCTATGAAAGCAAGGTGGTGCTGCAGGGCACGCTGGGCGGCCGGGGCGACGGCATCGCGCAGGGCCCCATCGTGGACACCCAGTTCGGCGACTGGTATGCCATCCAGTTCCAGGACCACGGCGCGGTGGGCCGCATTCCCACCCTCCAGCGCGTAAGCTGGGTGGACGGCTGGCCCATCATGGGTAACAACGGCGTGCCGGAAGAGGAAGTGACCGTGAATCTGAAGGCCGATGGGGAAGACTACGTGTGGGACAACGACGAGTTCGACTCCTCCTCCCTGGCCCTGGTGTGGCAGTGGAACCACAAGGAGCCGGAAGGCTGGTCCCTCACGGAGCGTCCTGGCTGGATGAAACTCAGCGCCAACAGCTGCTATTTCGGCCTGCCGGATGCCCGCGGAACCCTTACCCAGCGCACCGTGGGTCCCCGCAGCGTGAGCGAAGTGCTCCTGGATGCATCGGCCCTGCAGCCTGGCGATGAAGCCGGTCTCTGCGCCTTCCAGAGCCGCAGCGCACGTATCGGCATAGAAGTCACCCGCGAGGGCAAGCGCATGGTCACCCTCCGGGAAAAGGAGGAAGTCCTCTCTCAGATGCAGCTGGAGGGAGAGCAGGTGTATCTCCGCATCCGCTACGTCTTTACGCCCATGGAAGAAGGGGACGTGCCGGACACGGCCTTCTTCAGCTGGTCGGCCGATGGGGAAAACTGGTACAACTTCAATTATGCCCTTGAGATGCGCTTCACGCTGGACTATTTCACCGGCTACCGCAGCGGCCTCTACTGTTTCCACCGCGAAGGACAGGGCGGCGCCGCCTACTTCGACTACTTCCACCAGTGGGTGTACTAGCCGGTTGGGACTAAACGTATGATTCTCAGCTAGATACGAATTTCTCCCTGTGATTCCGGTCACAGGGAGAAATCGTTAAATAACTGATAGTCAGTGTGGGGAAACTAAAAGACGTACGGATAGGCGGCGAGGCAGATATCGGGGGCCAGATCGCCGAAGTATTTGTCCCAGATCACCAGCAGCGGCTCAAAGAAGTAATTGGTGTTTCCGGAGAGGTCCAACTCCTTTTCGGCAATCTTGTGGGCGACAGCTGCCTTGAAATAGTCCAGATAAGGGGATTGGGAGAAGTCGAAGCAGTCGCAGGCGACCAGGATGAAGAAGGCTTCATAGGAGCCGAAATCCAACTCATTCAATTCCATCAAGGTTTCATAATCCTTGTTTTTGATGGCTGTTTCCGGGTCTGTGAAGAACTGCAGGTCTATGGCCACTTTCCCAAAGACCCAGATCAGAAGGTCCTCGGCATTCTTACGGGATGCCAGTTCCTTGAACAGGGCCGATTTGCCGGTAAGGCTGGTCATGGCGGCGAGGGGATAGTTGTAGGCATAGGAATAATCCACCATGGAAGGGTAATTGATGGCCGTTTTGATCAATGCCAGGGTGGTCATCTTCTCAAGGGTCTCCTGGGGCACTTCTATGGCTTCGAATCTTTCCGTTCCCGAAAGATGGGTCCATTCCTCATGGGAAATCTGGGAGAAATACTGATAAGGGGTGTTGATCTCTCCCGGATCTGCGATATCTTCCAGGCTGAAGGTCATGCTGTCCAGCTCCAGGTCTGACAGGCCGAAAAGGGCTGCATCCTCTCCCTGGGTGGGATCCGTCCAGTTTCCGTCTTTCTGGCAGGCTGTAAGGGCTGCGGCTATGCATAAAAGGATAAAGCTTCGTTTCATGATTCCGGTTTTAAGGGGTTCTGCAAAGATAACGCAAAAAAACGGATAATACTGCGTGCCTAAAGATGAAAACGGAGGCCTGCCTGCAGCGTGAAGCTGAACGGGTTCTCGGTCCGGTAGGTAATGAGGGTGGTCTTGGTGAAGTAATAGGAAAGGGAAGGCTGGAGGTAGAGCGAGGCATGGGGCCCCAGCCGGTAAGCTGCATCCACAAAGGCTCCGGCCGACCACTGCAGGGAAGGCTCCTGGAAGCGGATGCCGCCCTGGACGGCCGACAGGCATTTCTCCGCCATGCCCAGGGCACCTGCGCCCACATCCAGTGGGCCGATGGAAAAGAGCCGGACGTCCAGTTTGAGCGGAATGCCCAGGAAATGCAGCTGCTGGTGTCCGGCCTGTTCCTCAAAGGAATGCAGGTAAGAATAGGTGAGGCCGCTTTCCAGGGCCATCCGGTCCCAGAAGTCCCAGCGTACGGCCAGACCCAGGCTCAGCGGAGGGTCGTGCCTGTAATGCAGCTGGTAAACCCCGCTGTTGTTCAGCAAGTTATTCCAGTAAATATAGGCCGCTTTGCTCTGGAGGCTCATCCTTTTGGCATACGCCTGCAGGGGATAGGAATCCCGCTGCCCCGTGGCACTTCCCCCCTGAAGGGTCACGGAAAGCCGTCTTTTGCGGGGTGCCGCCTGCTCCGTCTCCAAAGGGAACCATTCTCCCGCTTCCGGTCCGGAAGGGGTTGAGTCTATATCAACCGGCTTGGTATCAACAACTTCCGCTTCTTCTGCAGGGACCACTGCCGGCTCCTCCCGGGGAGGGACTGCGGGTTCCATCGGCCCGGAAACCGCTTCTTCCTTCCGGACAGGTTTCCGTGATGGAAGCGGTATCACCCGGCCCGTGGGCGGCAGGGTTGCCAGCAGTTCCGGCCGTCCTTCCAGGACCGGCCGTTCCAGCACAGCCACCGGATGGGGGACGGTGGGGGTGGGACGGAAAAGCAGTATCCCGCCGGAGGGAATCAGCAGGGCCAGGGCGGCGGCCAGGCTCCATCGGCGTACAGTTCTCCGGTGCATCTTGCCGCTGATGCCGGCCCAACTTCCGGGGGAGGGGGAAACCTCTTCCGGGAAGCACTGTTCGCGCAGGGCATCGGCCCAGTTCTTTTCAGTTTTCATGGAGATACTGTTTTATCTGTTTGGCAAGTAACGCTTTCGCGCGGGATAAATCGGCCGATGAGGTCCTTTCCTGAATACCCAGCACTCTGGCAATTTCCTTATGGGAAAGGTGGTCGATGCAGTAGAGTTGGAACACGGTCCGGTAGCGGTCCGGAAGGCCGGAAATCATTGCCTGAAGCCTTTCCGGGGGCACTTGCAGGGTTTCCTCGTAGTCCGGTTCGGGAAGCGTCTCTTCCAGCGGGCCTATATCGGTCTCCCGCAGCAGGCGTCTTCGGCGGGCTTTGTCGAAGAACAGGTTCAGCGTCACGCGCGCCATCCAGCTGTACAGGGAGCCGCTGCCCTGCCAGCGGAAGCGCCCTATCCGGTCGAAGACCTTGATGAACGCATCCTGCAGGAGGTCATCGGCCTGGCTCCTGTCCCGGGTGTAGCGCAGGCACAGGGCCAACAGGCGGGGGCTGTACCGCCTGAACAGCTCTTCCCGGGCCTGCCTGTCCCTTCGGGCGCACCTATGGGCCAATTCCTGCTCTTCCATCATAGTAATAACGTTCCGTCTGGCGGAATACTGCGTCTTGGTTTTGCCCAATATACTGGTTTTCTGCCACTTATGCAAAAACCCTGCTGTCAAAGTACAGCAGGGTTTTCTTGTAAGTCGCTCACAATAAGCAACTTATTTTCCACGGGCGCGGTTCAGGAAGTGCACCATCACGGCCAGGTTCTCTTCGGCATACATGCCCATGCCGTGACCGCCGCCAGCAATCATGTGCAGTTCACTGTCCACGCCGGCGTCCTGCAGCAGGCCGAACAGATGCGGAGCCTCGCAGGGCGGGACCACGTTGTCGGCCGTGCCGTGGAAGATAATCACCGGCGGGTCGCTGGGATCTATGTAGTTGGTGACGTTGAGGGCCTTGAAGCGCTCCTCGTTGTCCTTGAAGGAGAAACCCATCACGGCCTCTTCCGGGCCATGGTTCCAGGTGTCCTCTTCCCGGCCGCAGCTCATGTAGTTGAGGTCGGTTGGACCGGACCAGACGCAGGCGGCGTCTACGCGGCTGGAGAACTCCAGGTTGCCTCCTACGCTGCCTTCCAGCTCCTTTACGTCACCGCTGGTAGCGGCGAGACCGGACAGATGACCGCCGGAGGAGAAGCCGGAAGTGGCGATGAAGGAGGTGTCGAAATGGTACTTATCGGCATTGGCGCGCGCCCAGCGCACCACGCCCTTGATGTCTTCGATCTGGGCGGGGAACTTGGCGTCCTGGGAGGAACGGTGGTTGGGCGTGATTACGGCGTAACCGGCGTCCAGGAGGGCGTTCACTATGGTGCCCAGGTCGGCCATCCCTTTGGAACTGTTGGAGAACCAGGCGCTTCCGTAAACGTGGATCACCACCGGATAGGAAGCCTGCTCCACCTTGGGCAGATAGACATCCAGTTTGTGATACACCTGGTTGTCGCCGGCATAGTCAATATCGGCAAACTTTTCCGAGCAGCGTACGTCAATCTTCGGCATCTGGAATCCGCCGAAACCGCCCGCAGGCTGTGCCTGGAGGGCCGATGCGGCCAGAAGGGCCGCGGCAATGAGTAATAATTTCTTCATTATTAGGGTTTATTAATATTTGCTGACACCGGCTTTGGTCTGTTCCACCGGGCGGATACTGCCGTCCACGGTATACAACAGTTCGTCTACGCAGACGCTGCGGCGGCCGGTAGCCGGTCCGTAGCCATCCAGGGAAAGCGTTCCGTTGTGGTAGAAAAGGTAGCTCTTCCCGTCAAAGTCCACAATGCCGGAATGGATGGTGAAACTGTCTTCGGCCATACCCGACAGCGGGCCCTTGTATTCCCAGGGACCTTGTACGGAAGCGGCCATGGAATAGGAGAGGACTTCCCGTCCGGGCCCCATGGAGGTGTAGGCCAGGTAATACCGGCCTCCGTGCTTGTACAGCCAGGGGCCCTCCAGGTAGTTCTCCAGGGGAAGGGGACGGATTTCTCCTTCCAGTTCCTTCATATTCCTTTTGAGCCGGGCCAGGAAGCAGTTGCCGTATCCCCAGCACAGCCAGGGCGTGCCGTCATCATCTACAAAGACGGTGGGGGCCGATGCGCTCCACCCGCCCTGGGGGGCGTCTTCACTCATGGTATCCAGCACCAGGGCTTTGCCGATGGCATCCGTATAGGGCCCTTCCGGACGGTCGGCCACGGCCACGCCGATGGCCTTGCCAGCCGGATTCTTGCAGCGTGTGGAAACGTAGAAGTAGTATTTTCCGTCCACTTCCATGCACTGGGAGGCACAGGCGTCTCCTTCCGCCCAGCTGAAATCCGAGGGCTTCAGGACGGCGCCGTGGATGGTCCATTCCTGCATATCGGCAGTGGAATAACACAGCCATTCCGTTACGTTGTAACCGTCTTTCCCTTCAAAACCGGGCCTGTCGTCATACTGCTGGTCATGACCGCAGAAGACATACAGGCGGCCGTCCGAAGCCACCATGGGCGCCGGATCGGCCGTAAAGGCATCCCGGAACAGGGGATTGCCCCTGTTCTGGAAAGTGGCCTTGTCCCCCTGCTTGTCCCCGCCGCCGCAGGAAACAAGCAGGATGGCGGCCAAAAGCAGTATTCTGCGGTTCATTATTTTATTTGAAGCTAATCCAGTCAAGGTCCAGGCCACCTTCGTTCACCACCAGTTTCACGTTTTTGAGACCGGTGGCCTTTCCCGTTACGGGCAGGGTGATTTCCTTCCAGGTACTGCTGGCGGGAAGGTCGAAGCTTCCCAGGCTGTCATTGTCGGAGAACCAGATGGAAATCTTGGACGCCTGGGGAGCGCAGTAGCGGACGGTGATGGCGGTGGGATCGGCCTCGCCGAAGTCCACTTCATCGTAGCGTACCCAGCAGTCGGTGCGGCCCAGATGCACGAACCAGCCGTCAAAGGGCTTGGCGGGATCCAGGAAATCAATACCGGTGGCCACGTGGTAGATGGCGCTGTAGCGGTCCATCTGGATCTGGTCCGAGGCCGGCGTCACGCCCACCCCGCGGAAGGTGGGAATCACCTGTTCGATGGAACCGTCGGGGTTGAAGCGCACCTTGTCCACGCGCACGGAGCGGTTCTTGTCGAAGGAAGGGGAGTAGTCGTTGTGGTGATAGAACAGGTACCACTCTCCCTTGTAGTTCACAAAGGAATGGTGGTTGGTCCAGCATTCGTTCACGGAACGCTCCATGATGATACCCTTGTATTCGTAGGGACCCATGGGGTTCTTGCTCATGGCATAGGCCAGCACTTCGGTGTTCTGCCTCACATACGGATAGGTGAGATAGAACCAGCCGTTGGCCTCAAAGGCGAACGGCCCTTCGGCCTGACGGTTGGGAAGGCCTTCCAGGCAGTTCACGCCCACCATCTCCATCTCGCGGTTGCCCCACTTGACCGTGGTCTTGGGGTTGTCGTCGGCAAGCTCTATCATGTTGGGCTTGAGCTTGGCGCAGCGGCCGTTGCCCCAGAAGATGTAGGCATTGCCGTCGGAGGCCTGGAGCACGCAGGGGTCTATGCCGTTGATGCCCTTGATGGGTTCCGCTTGCGGAACATACGGTCCTTCGGGACGGTCAGCGATGGCTACGCCCACCGCAAAGCCACGGCCTTCCCTGGATGCGTTCGGGAAATAGAAATAGTACTTTCCATCCTTTTCCACGCAGTCGGGCGCCCACATGGAATAACCCTCAGGATTACCCCAAGGCACGTTTTTCTGGTCCAGAATCACACCGTGGTCCGTCCAATGTACCAGGTCTTCGGAAGAGAAGGTGTGATAGTCTTCCATACAGAACCAGCGGCGCTCCGGCTCTACCGGGGAAATGATGTCGTGGGAGCAGAAAAGCCATACCTTGTCGCCAAATACGCGAGCGGTGGGGTCGGCCGTGTACAGTCCTTTGATGATAGGGTTCTGGGCAAAGAGCGCACAACCCAGGAATAAGGCGGAAATAACTAAAGCTAATCGTTTCATATAGGGCTACTGTTTTAAGATGTGCGGAATAAGAATATTAGCAGGGCACCGTTCATGTAGGTGCGGAGCGTTTCAGTGTTATCGGTTCAAAACAAATTTACGCGCGTACGCGTATACGCGCTTTCATTATTGAACCCAAAAACAATAGAATTCTTCCACTGCCCGTCCGGAGACCTGTGTGTGAACCAAATTTGATAGAAATAGCACAAAAAATGGTAAAAAGAAAAAATCCGGTCCGGGCTTTCCCGGACCGGATTATCAAGTAGTAAGCTTATAGCTTATTCTGCCTTTGCGGGAGCCTCCCAGCCGGGGTTCTGTACCAGGTTGGGGTTCTTGTCCATCACAGAGGTGGGATAAGGGAAGAACTCGTGCTTGCCCGGCTTGAAGCCCACTTCGTACTTGGCGTCGATAGCCTCGTGGGTGCTCACGGTGTAGAAGCGGCTGTTGGCTTCGCTGCCATTCTCCCAGGTGACCTTTTCGCCACTCTGCGGAGCGCGGTGGATCTTGTCGAAGAGCTTCGGAACATCCTGACCGGCCTGCTTCACGCGGTCGGTATCACCCCAGCGGAGGAGGTCCAGCCAGCGGCTGCCTTCCAGCCAGAGTTCATAGCTCTTTTCCTTCTTGAGGACGTTCATGTCCACACTGCCAAGTGCGGCAAGGCCGGCACGCTCGCGGATCTGGTTCACGGCCCAGGCACCCTGGCCGGCATCACCGCTCTGGAGGCAAGCCTCGGCATAGAGCAGGAGCACTTCGGCGTAACGCATGATGAGACCGTTGTTCATACGGACATTGCCGCCGTAGCGGTCAGAATCGGTCTTGCGGATCAGCTGCTTAAACGGGAGCCAGAAGGACTGTCCATAGAGGCCGTCCTTAGGATCGAGAATACCGATCTTGTCGGAGACCTTCTTCTGCTCAAGCGTCATGGCATTGATTTCTTCACTGTTGTACTCCATACCGTAGACAGCGTCATCGATATGCTTGAGCGTTGCGTCAAAGCGGTAGGAATGACCGTCGTTGGCGAAGAATTCGTCACCGAACCACTGAGGGACACCCAGTCCACCCCAGCCGTCAACACCACCGGTGTACTTTGCCTGAGGGGAAGCACCCTGCACAAAGTGGTCGGAACGCCAGTTCCAGATGTTGGCTTCCATCCAGGTGGAACGCTGGATGATACCGCCCCAAGCACCCAGACCTGCATTCTCTTCGATATTGAGCTCGAAAACTTTCTCTTCGTTGCAGTCGCCTTCCACGTGGAAGTTCTCCCAATAGCGGTTGCCGGGAACCAGGGCATACTTGCCGGAGTCGATAACCTTCTTGAGGGCGGCCTTAGCACCTGCATAATCCTTGACAAAGAGGAGAGCCTTGCCCTGGAGAGCCCAGGCGAAGCCCTTGGTTACCTTTACGGCACCGTCCTTGTCGCCAGTGCTCTTGCGCTCGTCCAGATCCGGAAGAGCAGCTTCGCACTCGCTGGCAACCCACTTGAAGAGGTCTTCGTGGGACATCGGATTGTCGGGATCCTTGTCGGCGTTGAAGGGCAGGCCGTCGGAAATCACATGGTCGATGAGCGGCGGGGTGTTCCACAGGGCGGTGAGGATGAAATAAAGGTATGCGCGCATGACGCGGGCCTCTGCTACGCAACGCTTGGTTGTAGCGGTGGGACCGCCGTTGGGCAGACCTTCCTTGAAGTTGTCAATGACCAGGTTGCAGGCGTAGTTCACCTGGAACAGATTTTTGTAGAAGTGGTCCACCACCTGGTTACCGGAGTCTAGACGGAATTCGTCCAGCTGGGCCATGAAGTCGTTGTCGCCGAAGTTGGAGCCGGCGGCGTACATATCGTCACCGCAGTTGTTGAGGGCGGCCTTGTAGTCCGTGTAGATGGAACTTCCGTCCTGTCCGGTGATACGGGTGACGAACCGGGCGTACGCTGCTGCCAGTGCAGCCTCTGCATCAGCATCGGTCTGGTAGAAAGTCTCGATAGCCGTGACGCCCTTCTGCGGGATGTCCAGGTTCTTCTCACAGGAAGCGACAGCCAGCAGGGCAAAGGTTGCGAGAGCGAAATATAATATCTTTTTCATTTTCTGTATTCATTAAAGGTTAGAAGGTCAGGTTCACACCGAATACGAGCTTCTTGGTGGTAGGATAGGAACCGGAGTCCACGCCACGGGAAGTAGAGCTGTTGAGGGAAGCGGTTTCAGGATCGGCACCCGGATACTTCGAGAAGGTGAAGTAGTCGTCCAGGGAGACGAAGAACCTCAGGTCGCTGATCTTGACCTTCTGGGTGATGTTGCGGGGGATGGTGTAACCCAGCTGGATCTGCTTGATCTTGAAGAAAGAACCGTCGAAGACGCAGGCACTGGAGCTCCAGAAATCCCAGCTGTTGGCAACAGTCTTCATATCGGGATACTTGGCGGTAGCCTTGTTCACGTTGGGGTTGCCCCAGGAGTTCTTCCAGTAGTAGTCCAGGGTGTTGGTCTTGGAACGGTCGGCGGAAACCATCAGGTTGTAGATCTCGTTGCCGGCGGCGCCGGTGCCGAAGACCACCAGGTCGAGGCCCTTCCAGGCGAGGTTGATGGTGACACCATAGGTGATGTTAGGAATACCTTCACCCAGGTACTGCTTGTCGTTTTCACCCGGAGTGGCGGTCTCCTTGCCGTCCTTGTCATAATAGAAGGCGGTACCGTCTTCTTTTACGCCGGCATACTTGAAGCCACGGAAGTACCAGATGGGGTAGCCAGCCTCGAAGGAGGAAACGAGTTTCTCGTTAAGACCGCTCACCACGTCGGTGTTCAGACGGTCCAGCAGGGAGTGAACTTCCAGAACCTCGTTGTGCAGGGTGGAGAGGTTGGCGTTGATGCTGTAGTAGAAGTCACCAATGTGATCCTTCCAACCCAGGTCGAATTCCAAACCAGTATTGAGCACCTTACCGGCGTTCACGGTGGTGGAGCTCACGCCGATTTCCGGCAGCGGGGCGATGGAGATGAGGAGGTCGTTGGTGAGCTTGCGGTACCAGTCCACGGTGAGGGTGAGGCGGTCGCGCAGGAAGCGGGCGTCCAGACCGGCGTCAAACTGCTCGGAGGTTTCCCACTTCAGATTCGGGTTGGCCAGGCCGGAAGGCATGGAACCGTAGGTGGGACGACCGTCACCGGCGGAAGGATTGAACTGGTAGAACTGTCCGTTCAGGGCGATGGAAGTGGAATAGCGATAGCCGCTAAGAACGTTCACGTTACCATTGATACCCCAGGAACCACGGAACTTCAGGAAGGAGACAGCGTCACGGCTGATATTGTTCTTGAAGAACGGCTCGTTGCTCACGGTCCAACCGGCGGATACAGACGGGAAGAAACCCCAACGGGCCTGCTTGGACAGCTTGGAGGAGTCGTATGCATCGGCGCGGAAGTTACCCTGGATGCTGTAGCGATTGTCGAAGCTGTACATCAGACGGCCGAAGTAAGAGAGCTGTGCGCTCATGCCGGGGGCGTTGCCAACGTTCTTGGTGGCATCGGAAGTGAGGTAGTCGATATAGAGGAAGTTGTCCTCATAACCCTTAAGGATGTTGGGACCGGAGGAGGAGATGCTGGCATTATCGCTGTGGCTCTCGGTATAGGACATACCGGCCATGGCGCCAATATTGTGCTTGCCGAACGTACGGTTGTAGTTGGCGAAGTTCTCCCACTGATAGTAGTAGCTGGTGTTCACATTGGCCGAGATGTCGTGGTTGGTGGACTGAGCCATGGAAGTGAGCCAGTAGGGCTTGGTGTAGCTGTGGCTGCTGCTCTGAGCGATACGGTAGCCGAAGCGGGAAGTGAAGGTAAAGCCCTTGAACGGCATGAAGTTGGCGGCCAGGGAACCGCGGATGTTGATACCATCGCTGGTAGCATCGGACTTGTCCCTCTGGAACAGCGGGTTACCGGTTGCCTCTTCCAGGTACTTGGAGGTGCCGTAGAAGTCGTTGTTGTGGGTGGGATCCGTGGGGATGGGGTCACCGGCTGCATAGTGCTCCTGCATACCGCCAGGGGTATTCTTGATGTCGGAGATGTAGGCCGGGGTGAGCGGATCCAGGGAAACCACGGAGTTGAGCACAGAACCGTAACCGTTGGACACGGACTTGCGGCTCCATTTTTCAATGGAGTTGTTGGTGGAGATGTTGAACCACTTGAACAGGCTGTAGTCGGCATTGATCTGGGCGGTGAGACGGTTGTAAACGTCCTTCTTGCCTACCACGATACCGTCGTTGTCCACGTAGTTGAGGGAGGTGAAGAAATGTCCCTTGTTGTTACCACCCTGGAAGGTGATGCCATGCTGCTGGCTCCAGCTGGGCTGGAACACGGAGTCGTACCAGTTGTGGTCCGTACCGTCGTAGCCGTTGGCGGTGAGGAGAGCATCGTTAATATTACCAATATAGGTCTGATACTCGATATAGTCCTTGGCACCGAAGATATCGGCCTTCTTGCCCAGGGACTGCATAGTGAAACGTCCGTTGTAAGTGATGTGGGCGGAGCCTTCCTGACCGGTCTTGGTGGTGATGAGCACAACACCGTTACCAGCCTGTGCACCGTAAATGGCGGCGGAGGCGGCGTCCTTCAGAACCTCCATGGATTCGATCATGGAAGGATCCAGATACTGGATGTTGTCCACCTTCAAACCATCAACGATGAGGAGCGGTCCGATGTTACCGGAGTTCGAGGAATAACCACGGACACGGATGTCGGAACCGGCACCCGGAGCACCGGAGGAGTTGATGATCTGCACACCGGCAGCCTTACCCTGGAGGGCGGCAGCGGCATCGGTGGTGGAACGGTCCTTCAGGTCATCCGAACGGACGGATGCAACCGCGCCGGTGAGGTCGCTCTTGCGCTGGACACCGTAACCGATCACCACGGTCTCTTCAAGGAATTCTGCATCCTCTTCGAGGGTGACGTTGAAAACGGTCTGGTTTCCAACAGCAAAGGTCTGGTCGGCATAGCCGATGCAGGAAACATTGATGTTTGCACCTGCAGGAACGCTGAGACGGAAGGTACCGTCTGCCTCGGTCACAGTACCGATGGAGGCGTTACCAACCACCACTATGGCTGCTCCCACGACGGGGGCACCCGTAGCGTCAACAACAGTTCCGCTAATGGCGCGATTTTGGGCAAAGGCGTTACCTAAGCCCAGCAGGCTGGCCGCAAAGATCATTGCGACAGCCGCCACTTTGGCGAATAATTGCTTTGTCATAGCACATTTGGGGTTAGTTGTTATAATTGATGTGTGTATGTGGTCTCACGACTTTTGCAAATGTACGCATTTATTTTATATGTTCTCTATCATTTTTTGCCCCAAAACAAGAAGAAATGCGCCAGAACCTCCTGAAAGGGCAAATGTGGTCTAAAAGTGATAGTTTTTGGGCTATCAATAGCATAAAAGTCCAACCCGCAGGAATACCCCCGAGTTGGACCACATCAATTTAACAATAACCTCTATCCTGTGCCGATGACCGTAAAGGACACCCAGGAAGGGTTTTTTGCTACCGCGAGATTAGGACAAATCCGTACTCTTTTTTGCGGTTAGCCTGTAAACTGATGACAAGGGCAAAACGCCCATTCGGGGTAATAGAGTGGATAAAGCCACCCTTCCGAAGAAGTTTTGCTTTGCCATAGTTTAATTTTAAGTCAGTGCAAATATAACGAATAATCCTGAATCGGCAAGTAAAATCTCTAATTTTTTTGTACCCGGCCTTGCGGCGCTCTGGCGGGGTTTTAATAATTTTTGGTCTATTTTTAAAAATTTTGTAACTTGCGGGTCAAATTACAAAACCATGAAAAAACATTCGGCTCTTGCGTTTGCAATTGCTTTTATCATATTGTCCCCCCTGTCGGCCGTGGCCGGCAGTTATCGCTTCCAGCGTTTCAATACGGATATCGGTTTGCCGGATAACTCCATCCGGGGAATCGGCCAGGACAGCAATGGCCTCATGTGGCTGTGCACCCGGGACGGGATCTGTATGTATGACGCCCACCACTTCATCCTCCTGGAAGACCCTTCCTGCCCCATTCTGGGGGGGCTTTCCCTGTGGGTGCATGAGGACGGGGAGCACAGGCTCTGGTTCGCTACCAGCAAGGGGATAGGATACTATGAACTGGAAACCGGGGCGGTGAATACCGTTATCCAGTTCGGGGACAATCCGGTGATGGCCGCCCGCCTTACCGGCGACCGCTACGGCCAGATCTGGGCGGCCGCCGGCAACGTATACCGCTGGCGTCCTTCGGACGGTTCCATAGTCCGATACGGCAGCCCGGAGTCTTTCCAGTCGGATGTGATTGAATCGGACATAAACGGCCAGGTGTGGATGCTCTCCACGGAGGGTTCCCTGTATCGGCACAACGTATCTCAGAATGGTTTCGACCTGGTTTGGGCGCCGGAAAAGCCCCTGCCGGGCGCTTCGGTGCGGGATCTTTATCCTTATGGAAACAGCATGCTGTTCTCCGTCCAGCCGGGCGTGGTGATGTCCACGGACATCCACACTGGAAGGACGGAGGAGTTCATGCGGGTGGACACCGGAGAGATCCGTAACATCCTGCACCGGGATGACGGTTCCTTCTGGCTGGGAACGGAAACCGGCGTGCTGGTTGTGGGGGCAGACGGTTCCCGGGAATGGCTGCTCTATAACGGTGGAGACCTCACTTCCCTTTCCGGGGACGACGTATGGTCCATGTTCCAGGACAACGGCGGAAACGTATGGATCGGCATGTTTTACAACGGCCTCAATCTGTACCGGGAGAGTTCCGGTACGGTAACCCGTTTCCTGGGAGAGAGCGAGGGAGGAGATATCCGGGGCAACATGGTCCGCGCCCTGGCACCCATGGGAGACCACCGGATCCTGCTGGGCACCGAGGACGGAGGCCTGTCGATGATGGACCCTGCGGGCGGGAAGGTGGAAGATCTCACCCATCTGCTGGGCTCCGCTTCCCAGTATAATGTGCAGGACCTGTACAACGACGCCGGAACGCTCTGGGTGGCCACTTTCGGCCACGGTCTCTTCCGGCTGGACCTGGATGCCCTCACTCAGACGGGCCATTATCTCACGGACCGGCGCTGCGTGGTGGTATACAAGACGGCCGACGGGACGCTTTGGGCCGGAACTACGGACGGCCTCTATGAGTATAATTGGAGCCAGGACCGTTTTGAATACAGGAAGGAGCTGGGCCACAGTTTCATCCATGCCATTTTCCAGGACAGCCGCGGGAAACTGTGGGTGGGAACCTACGGAAAGGGGCTGTGGGTAATGGACAACGGCGGTTTCCACCGCATCGGCCTGGACGAGAGAGGCAGCGGCTTCTCTTCCAATTATATAACGGATATCACGGAAGACCATGAGTACCGGCTCTGGGTGTGTACGGAAGGCAACGGCGCCTATTATGTCCCTGTCCGTGATACGGACGGAGCCTTTGCCTTTGGCAACATCTCCCGTAAGGAAGGCCTTATCACCAATATTGTCTGTTCCGTGGTGCAGGACTCCCAGGGAACGCTCTGGATGTCCACCTCCCACGGGCTCATCAAGGTGAACAGGGACCTTGGCGGGGTGGCCGATATCTATCTGGAGTCGTCGGCGGGCATCGGCAACCAGTATGCGTACGGGTCCTCCCTGTCGCTGGACGACGGCACCCTGTTCTTCGGCACCAACGCCGGCATGTTCCGTTTCGCTCCCGCCGCGTCGCGGGGCCGTGAAATGCCGGAAGTGATTATTACGGATGTCCTGGGAGAGGCGTCCGGCGGGCTCACCCCCATTACGGAAAAGGGCCGTTCCGCCCGGAATTCGGATTATATCCGTTTCCGGCAGAAGGATTTCTCCGCCTTTACCATCCGCTTCTCCATGCCCTTGTACAGTTCGGCCCGTTCCATCAATTTCCGGACGGTGCTCACCAGTCCCCGCCGTTCCACTTTCCAGGATTTTTCCCGGAACGGCGAGATAACTTATACCCACCTTCCCGCAGGCAAGTACCAGTTCCAGGCCTTTGCCGTGGTGGCGGGTTCTCCTGCGTCCCGTATCCTCACCATAGAGGTGATACCTCCTTTTTACCGGTCCACCGTGGCCTTCATCCTCTATACGCTGCTGCTGCTGGGCGCCCTGGGATTCATGCTGCGTCAGCGGGACAGGCGCCGCAAGATGGAGATGGAAAAGCAGGTGGTCCAGCTGGAGAGCGACAAGCAGAAGGAAGTGTTCGACGCCAAGATCCAGTTCTTCACCAATATCACGCACGAGATCCGTACGCCGCTCACCCTCATCAAGCTCCCGCTGGACAAGATTGTGGCCCGGGAGGATCTCCCGGAAGATACAAAGACGGAACTCCTTACCATGCAGGCCAATACCAACCGTCTGCTCACCCTTACCAACCAGCTGCTGGATATGCGCAAGATGGAGCAGTACGAGCTCAAGCCCAGCTTCATCACGCTGGATCTGGTATCCCTGGTGTCGGAGGTCTGCTCCTGGTTCTACCAGGTGGCGGAAGACCAGCATATCCACATCGAGAGCTCCATCCCCGGCAAGCCCGTGCTGGTGCAGTGCGCCAAGGACATGGTAGAGAAGATCCTTAACAACCTGCTTTCCAACGCCTGCAAATACGGGAACGGTGAGGTCCGCGTGATGATGGTGGTATCGGCCGACGGGGAAACCGTGAAAGTGCGGGTGGACAGCAACGGCCCCCGCATCCCGGAGAAGGACGCGGAGCGCATCTTCGATGCCTTCTACCAGTCGCAGGATACCATGCAGCGCAAGATGCAGGGGACCGGTCTGGGCCTTCCCTTCGCCCGTTCGCTGGCGACGCTTCACCACGGCCGGCTGTATCTGGACACCTGGGTGCCGGAGTGGAACTCCTTCGTTCTGGAACTTCCTGTGCATCAGCCGGATGCCGTAGCACTTCCAGCATCGGCCCCGGTAGAGGAAGGAGAAGGTTTCACGGAAGGAGAGACGACGGAAGAAGTATCTCCGGAGAGCGGTCACCGTCACGTAATCCTCATTGCGGACGACTCACCGGACATGCGCGGCTACCTGGCCAAGGAACTGTCGGACAACTATAATGTGGTAGTGGCCGCCAACGGCCAGGACGCCCTGGACATCGTGAAGAGCCAGCGCGTAGACCTGGTGGTGGCCGATATCATGATGCCCCTCATGGACGGCTGTACGCTGTGCAACAACATCAAGTCGGACACGGAACTCAGCCATATCCCCGTAATCCTCCTCACGGCCGCCGTGGGCATGGAAACGCGCATCGAAACCCTGGAGGCCGGGGCCGACGGCTACATAGAGAAGCCGTTCTCCTTTGAGCTGCTGCAGGCCACCATCAACAACCTGTTCCGCAACCGGGATATCGCCAACCAGCAGTTTGTGCACTCGCCGCTGGCCCACTTCAGCAGCGTGGTAACGGGAGAACTGGATCACGAATTCATGGAGCGCCTGCACGAGGTAGTGATGCAGCACCTGAGCGAGCCGGACCTCAATATAGAGACCCTCACCCAGGAGCTGGGCACCAGCAAGTCCACCCTGTACCGGAAGGTGCGGGCCAACCTGGGCCTGAACATCAACGAGTACATCCGGGTGTGCCGCCTCAAGAAGGCCGCGGAGATGCTCTCCAGCCAGAAGTACCGCATCAACGAGGTGGCCTATCAGACCGGTTTCTCCAGCCCGTCCTATTTCGCCACCTGCTTCCAAAAGCAGTTCAACATCTCGCCCTCCAACTTCCTCAAAGGACTCAGATAGTCCCTCCGGGAGTTTTGCGGTTCCTGCTGTAAATCAGTTACTTACAATAATACCCTGCTGTATAAGTGCAGCAGGGTATTTATCTAAACGCTTGATAAATAGCTATTTACACTTTACTGCGGCGGCTTCTACGGGCAGGGCGGCCTTGTAGTTGGCCAGGTAGGCTTCGAAGCCGGCCACATCGGCCGGGTCCGGAGCTATCTCGGTGCCGGTATTGCCGGCGAACACCACCTTGTCCAGGAACTCCGGCAGGCTTAGCTTACCGGCGTTGTTCACCACGTAGGAAGCCAGCAGGGCGATGCCCCAGGCGCCGCCTTCTCCGGCCGTCTCCATCACGGAGATGGGGGAGTTGAGGGCTGCCGCCAGCACGCGCTGGCCCACACCGGGCGTCTTGAACAGGCCTCCGTGGCCGGTGATGCGGTCCACCTTCACCTTCTCTTCCTTGAACAGGACGTCGTTCCCGATCTTGAGGACGCATACGGATGCGTAAAGATGGGCGCGCATGAAGTTGGCCAGGTTGAACTTGTCCAGGGCGTTGCGCACAAACAGCGGGCGTCCTTCGGCCATGCCCGTTACGGGCTCTCCGGAGAAGTAGTTGAACGAGACCAGTCCGCCGCAGTCGGCTTCGCCGGTGAGGGCGTTGTTGTACAGCTTGCCGAAGACCTCGTTCATATCCACGGGAATGCCCAGCAGCTGCTGGTATTCCTTGAACAGGTTCACCCAGGCGTTTAGGTCGCTGGTGCAGTTGTTACAGTGCACCATGGCCACGGGGGCGCCGTCCGGGGTGGTGACGATGTCAATCACCTCGTAAGGCTTGGACAGGTCTTTCTCCATCACTATCATGGAGAAGGACGAGGTGCCGGCCGATACGTTGCCCGTGCGGGGCTTGACGGCGTTGGTGGCCACCATGCCCGTGCCTGCGTCGCCTTCCGGCGGGCAGAACGGAACGCCCGGCTTCAGATGGCCGGAGATGTCCAGGTAGCGGGCACCGTCCTCCGTGAGCACGCCGGCGTTTTCTCCCGCCAGCAGCACCTTGGGGAGGATCTCCCGCAGCTTCCAGGGATAACCCTTGGGGGCCACCAGCTTGTCGAAGGCGGCGATGCGCCGCTCGTCAAAGTCCTTGGTCTTGGCGTCGATGGGCATCATGCCGGAGGCATCGCCCACGCCCAGCACCTTGCGGCCGGTGAGTTTCCAGTGGATGTAGCCGGCCAGGGTGGTGAAGAACACCACGTCCTTAACGTGCGGCTCCCCGTCCAGGATGCACTGGTACAGGTGCGACAGGCTCCAGCGCAGCGGCATGTTGAAGTTGAACAGGGCGCTCAGCTCCCTGGCGGCGGCACCGGTGTTGGTGTTGCGCCAGGTGCGGAAGGGAGCGAGCAGCTGGTCGGCGCTGTTGAAGGCCATATAGCCGTGCATCATGGCACTGATGCCGATGGCGCCCAGGCTCACGATCTCCGTGTTGTAGTGTACGCGCACATCCTCGCGGAGGTTGCTGTAGCACTTCTGCAAGCCGGTCCAGATGGCGTCCAGGCTGTAGGTCCAGTAGCCGCCCTCGAACTGGTTTTCCCACTCGTGGCTGCCCTGGGCGATGGGATTGTGGTCCTGGTCGATCAGGACAGCCTTGATGCGGGTACTGCCGAATTCGATGCCCAGGATGGCTTTCCCGGCATCGATGGTCTCGCGTGCGTTCATACTACTGGAGGGCTTTGTTCAGCAGGTAGTAAACTTCGTTCATCCGCAGTTCGCGCTTGAACTTGTGGATGGTGGTGTCTTTGCCGATGTGCAGGAATTCCACGCCGGTGAATTCGGCGAAGTCTCCCCAGTATTCGGCCGTGATGTCATAGCTGAAAGCGCTGTGGTGGGTGCCGCCGGCCAGGATCCAGGCGCAGGCGCCTATCTCGAAGCTGGGACGAGGGATCCACAGGGCCGATGCCACGGGAAGCTTGGGCATGGGCTTGGGTTCGATGCAGTCCACATCCTGCACAATCACGCGGAAACGGTTTCCCAGGTCCACCAGGGTGGCCTTGGCACCGGGGCCGGTCTTGGAGGTGAACACCAGGCGGGCGGTGGGCTGCTTGCGGATGCCGATGCCCAGGAAGTGCACTTCCAGCTTGGGTTTGTCGCTGGCGATCATCGGGCACACCTCCAGCATATGGCTCTGCAGGCAGGAGCTCTTTTCTCCGGCGAAATTGAGGGTGTAGTCCTCCAGGAAGGAGCAGCCGCCGGGAAGGCCCTGGGACATTACCCACAGGGTGCGCTGCAGGCAGGCCGTCTTCCAGTCGCCTTCTGCGCCGAAGCCATAGCCTTCGGCCATCAGGCGCTGGCAGGCCAGGCCGGGAATCTGGTCGAAGCCCACGAAGTTGGGGGCGTTCACATCGGCATCTCCCAGGTCGTCGAAGTTGGTGGTGAAAGCGGTGGCACCTGTGTCTTTCAGGATGCGGCGGAGGGCAATTTCCGCCCGGGCGGCATTGCGTACCTTCTCCCAGTACACTTCGGGGCCGGTTTCGTCTATCTTAATGGTATAGAGCTTCTTGTACTCTTCCACCAGGGCTTCGGTCTCTTCCGGGGTAACCTTCTTCCAGTAGTCCATCAGGGAAGACACGGGGCAGTAGTCCACGTGGTAACCCAGGCGCTGCTCAAACTCTACGCGGTCACCGTCCGTGACGGCCACGTTGTTCATATTCATGCCGAACATGAGGCAGCGGACGTTACGGGCATCGGCGAGGGAGGCGCTTACGCGGGCGAAGATGGCTATGCGGCGCTGGGCCTCGGGATCCTTCCAGTAACCCACCACCACCTTGCGGGGCACTCTCATCCGGGCGCAGATGTGGCCGAACTCTATGTCGCCGTGGGCACTCTGGTTCAGATTCATGAAGTCCATGTCGATGGTATCCCAGGGAATCTCCGCGTTGTACTGGGTGTGGAAGTGCAGCAGGGGTTTCTTGAGGTCCTGCAGGCCCTTGATCCACATCTTGGCGGGGGAGAAGGTGTGCATCCAGGTGATCACGCCCACGCACTCGGGGGCGTTGTTGGCGGCGTTCATCACGTCCTGCACCTCCTTACTGGAGTTGGCAGTGCCCTTATAGACAATTTTTACCGGGATGCTGCCGGAAGCGTTGAGCCCGGCCACCATTTCTTTGGAATGTCCGTCCACGGCAACCACGGCGTCGCCGCCGTAAAGCAGCTGGGCACCGGTCACCCACCATAATTCGCAATTTTCAAATGCCATAATCGTATCAGTTTTGTGTTATTATTTCTTTTTTTGGCCGTAGTAGGCGTTGGGACCGTGCTTGCGGCTGTAATGTTTCTCAATGAGGTGCTTGTTCATCGAGGGCTGGCTGGATTCGAAGGGGCCCTTGTAAACGGCACTGCACAGATGGACCGAGGAAGCTACGAAGGCCATTTTGGCCACCTGTTCCAGCACCACGGCATTGTGCACGGCGTTATCGGCGTCCGTGCCCCAGGCGAAGGGCCCGTGGTTCTTGACCAGCACGGCCGGTGTATCGTCCGGATTGATGTCCTTGAAACGCTCCACGATCACGTTCCCCGTTTCCTTCTCGTATTCGCCGAATACCTCGGCCTTCTTCATGTCCCGCGTGCAGGGGATATCGTCGTGGAAATAGTCGGCGTGGGTTGTGCCGATATTGGGGATGTCCCGCCCGGCCTGGGCCCATGCGGTGGCGAAGGTGGAATGGGTATGCACCACGCCGCCGATGTTGGGAAACGCCTTATACAGAACCAGATGGGTGGGCGTGTCGGAGGAGGGCCGAAGGTCCCCCTCCACCACGTTTCCGTCCAGGTCTACCACCACCATGTCCGAAGCTTTCATGGTTTCGTAGGATACACCGCTGGGCTTGATCACCACCAGGCCGCTCTTGCGGTCTATGGCGCTCACGTTGCCCCAGGTGAAGATGACCAGCCCGTGCTTTACCAGGTCCAGGTTGGCCTTGAATACCTTTTCTTTCAGTTCTTCCAACATAGCGCTACCACAGGAATACATAAATCAGGGTTACCAGGGCGATGATGCAGAAGGCGCCGATGTTATAACCCTTGCTGGTATGGAACAGGCTGAGGTCGATGGGCAGGGCCTTGGGATCCTTCTTCTTGTCAAATACATTGCTGTACAGCCAGATGGCCTGGGCGCCGATGAGAGCGCCAAAGAAGAAGAAGGCCTGGAAGCCGATATCGTTGAGATAGGCGATGAAGTGGTTGTCCGGCGTGGCACCGGCAGGGAGGCAGGCGCCCCAGATGACCACGATGGCGGCCAGCAGGATGAAGAACGCGCCGGTGCAGCCCAGGATGCGGGCCCACTTGGTCATACTGGCGCGGTCCTTGGCGGTAATCTCCTCGGCATCCACGACTTTATGGTCTATGAGGGACATAATCACGTGGAAGACCAGCAGGATGATGAAGATGTAACCGGCACGGAGCTGGAACGGCACGCCGCCCAGGAAAATCTTGAACAGGATGCCCAGGGGAATGACGATGATGGCGCTCCACACGGCGGCACGGGCGCTGGAACGCTTCCACAGCAGGCCCAGGCCGAAGACGATGATGATGCCGGGATAGATGAAGCCGGAATACTCCTGGATGTACTGGAAGGCCTGGTCCAAGCTGCCCAGCAGCGGCTTAACGGCGATGAGGGCGATGACAAGGGCGCAGAGCGAAGTGATACGGCCAACGTTCACCAGTTTCTTGTCGGAAGCTTCCTTGTTGATGTACTTCTTGTAGATGTCCATAGTGAACAGCGTGGAAGTGGAGTTGAGCATGGAAGCCAGCGAGGAGATGATGGCGGCGGCCAGGGCGGCGAAGGTGAGACCCTTTACGCCCACGGGCGTGAAGTTGCGCACCAGCCAGGGATAGGCGTCGTCGGATACGTTGATGGAACCCTGCAGGCCGGTGAAAGCATCCGGATGGAGGGAAATGTAGTATGCGCAGATGCCAGGGAGGCACACGATCACGGGGATCAAAATCTTGAGGAAGCCGGCGAACACCAGACCCTTCTGGGCTTCTTCCACGCTCTTGGCGGCCAGGCCCTTCTGGATGATGTACTGGTTGAAGCCCCAGTAGCCCAGGTTGGTGAGCCACACACCGCCCACCACGGCGGCGATGCCCGGCACGTTGGCGAAGGCGCTGGCGCTGTGGCTCTGCTGGATTACCAGATGCAGGTGCGTATCGTGGATATGGGTTCCGGTGGTGAGGTCGTGGTAAATGTTGCCCAGACCGGCCAGGGCGCCTTCTCCGCCGCCCACGGCCTTAAGGGCGAACCAGGCGGTGATGAGGCCGCCGCCCACCAGGAAGGTAACCTGCAGTACGTCCGTCCAGGCCACGGAGGCCAGACCGCCGTAGATGGAGTAGATACCGGCGATGAGGAACAGGCACACCACGATGACCATACGCATGGAGATGGTAAGGCTGCCGATCTCCAGCACGGCACCCTGCAGGCCCAGGATCTGCTCGATGGCCAGGGCTCCCAGCCAGGCGACGGAGGTGAGGTTCACGAACACATACAGGAACAGCCACAGGATGGAGAACGCAAGGCCCACACCGTCGTTGTAACGTTCCCGGAGGAACTGCGGGATGGTGAAAATCTTGCGTTTGAGCATAATGGGCAGGAGGAATTTGCCGATAACCACCAGGGTGACGGCCGCCATCAGCTCATAGGCTGCGGTGGCGATACCGTCGGCATAGGAGGTGCCGGACATGCCGATAAACTGTTCCGCCGAGATGTTGGCGGCAATCAGGGAGGCGCCTACCGCCCACCAGGTGAGGGTGTTGCCTGCCAGGAAATAGTCGTTGGCGCTCTTTTCCTTGCCTTTCTTGTTGCGTCCAAGGAACAGGCCCAGGAAAATGAGCACCGCCAGGTAGATCATAACGATCACCAGGTCGATGGTCCGGAAACCTGAAGCCGAGATTTGATCCAGAATACTCATAAGCTAGAAATATGGTTTAAACTTTGTAAGTCCTTGCGGTTATCCTTACAAAGTTAATCAATTAAAACGTTAAAACAACTACTTTATTCTACCTTTTTCCCCCACCAGGTGGCGTTGAGGGTCTTCTCGGTTCCGGCGTAAACCAGGGTGGCCGTCCGGGGAGAGGCCTCCCAGTCGGCTTCCCTCGCCACAACCAGCACCACCTTCTTTCCGCCGGTGGTGAAAGTGAGGTACTGTTTTGCCTCGTCAAAGCTCCAGCTGCCGGTGAGGGCGCCGGAAAGGGTTCCGTCGGCCTTGAGCTCCAGGTTGGAAGAGGCGTCCTGCTTGCCGTAGTCGTATTTGAGGTTGATGTGTTCCCACTTGCCCGCCAGGTCGGCCGCCTTGACGGCGCTCTTGTCGGAAAGGCCGGCATAGCGCTCCGGCAGGGCGATCGGCCAGAGGTTGTCCAGCTCGTCGGCCGATGCCGGGCACCAGACGATGCGGCGGATGTGGCCCATCATCAGGGCGTTGCTGTAGGCGTTCCCGCCCACGTTCACGGGAAGGCGGCCCTGCGAGGCGTAGAACCAGTCCCCGGTCCCTTCCTGCTGGAAGACGGCGCAGTGGGAGATGCCCACCCAGCCGTATCCCTTGGAGAATTTGTAGGGATGGGTGACGATGGGGAAGCAGTCCCCGCGGCCGTTGGTGAAGTTGCGGCCGGTAATGTCCAGGTACGGTCCTTCGATGTTTTCGGAGCGTACCACGCGGGTATTGTAGGGCACATCCAGGCCGTCGTAGGCCATGAACAGGTAGTAATAGCCGTCTTTATAGATGATTTCCGGGGCTTCGCTGCCCTGCCAGCGGGAATTGGCCGAACGGGTACCCACCCGGGACCCGTAGCGGACGCGCAGGTCTATGGCCGTATCGGCCCAGGGGTCTCCCAGGTCGTTCACGGGCATGCCCGTTTCCGGGTTCAGCTCCAGCAGGGCGAATCCGCTGTGCCAGGAACCGTGGATCAGGTAGTGCTTGCCGCTCTTGGGGTCCACCAGATAGGTGGGGTCGATGGCATTGTAGTAGAAATAGGCCTCCCAGTCGTTCTGGTTGGGGCGGGCCCAACCGTCCTTGCCCTTGTCGGAGGAGGAGGTGGTTACAAAGCCGTAGTCCGTCCAGTTGCCGGTTTCGGGAGCGGTGGTTTCGGCCATGCCGATGAAGGCGCGCTCCGTCCAGGAACCGTCAAAGGCCTCGCTGGTCTTTTTCCCGGTCTTGATATAGTTGTCGATGACGATGCAGTAATACATCCGGAGCCGTTCCTCCCCGTTCACTTTCACCGTGCGGATGACGGGAGCCCAGTAGCCATAGGAGAGATTGGCCCGGCCGATGGCCTCCAGCCCCATCCGCTTGCGGATTTCGTTCAGGCGGGTATAGACCCAGCCCGGTGCGTCCGAAAAGGGACCGGGAACATAGCTCCAGTTCACCAGGTCCTTGGATCGCTTGCCCGGGAAATGGACGTGGTCCTTGCCGTTGAGGTGTTCGTTGCCGTAGGAGGCGTCCGTGTTGAACATATAGTAGTACCCCTTGTAGTAGGCGATGGAAGGGTCGTGCACGTTGGCCAGGTTCCACTGGTCCTTGCTGCCCCAGCCGGCTATGCTGGCATAGCTGTCGGCATAGGAAGGGATGGAAACGCCGTCCGTCACCTTGGGCTCCGCTGCGGTGCCGCTCCAGCTGCCGGTGGCGGTGGGCTGGATGGCGGAGTAACCCGTTTCCCCTCCCGAAGGACCCGGGTCCGGGGGAGTGGAGGGCGTAGTGGTCCCGCCGTTGGGATCGGTCTGGATGCCGGTAGGTTCATCTGGTTTGGTGCAGGCGGCTACGGCCAGCGCAACGCAGAGGGCTCCGGTGAAAAGTATGGAAATTCGCATAGCTTAAAATTATGTGGGGACGGAGACCTAACCCCTGTCCCGTCCCCACAAAGTTAATGAAAAATATGTAGATATGCTATTACAAAGCCGTTACCGGATGCACGCGACCGTATTTCTGCAGGAATTCGGGACCGTTGTCGGTACCGTTGTTGGCAGAGTTCCCGTGGATGTTCTTGTTGGCGTTACGGATTCCCTGGAAGATGGGGAAGTACTCGTAGCCGGAATTGTAGTATTTATAGGAAAAGTCGGAGGCGGTGCTGGTGGTAAGTTCCTGGGTGGAAACCGGGGTGCCTTCGGCCGTATCCAGGATGTAGCAGCTGTGCTGCTTGATCTGGTCCAGGCGTCCTTTGTCGTAGAAGAAGCCCCAGCGGATGAGGTCGATGCCACGGCCGTTCTCACAACCGAATTCCTTCGGGCGCTCCACGTTGGCAATCTGTTCGAAGAGCTTGTCGGCGGTGCCGAAATCGGCCAGGGACAGGTCTGAGAGGCCGGCGCGGCGGCGTACGATGTTGATGTACTCGATGGCTTCGGCCGTGGGACCTTCCAGCTCGTTGATGCACTCGGCGGCACGCAGGAGCACGTCGCTGTAACGCATCAGGCGCAGGTTGATGCCGCAGTGCAGGCCCGTAGTGATGCTCTGGTAGATATTGTTGCGGGCGTTGGTGAACTTGGCGATGGAAAGGCCGCCCTGGGTCTTGTTGGAGCGCGGCGTGGCGGTGATTTCCTGCTGGTACACAATGTTGGAACGGGGGTCTCCGCCCATCGGGTAGGCTGCGTTGGTGGTGCCGGTGTAGGCGCTGTACTCGGGCTCGTAGCTCACGATGGTCCAGTACAGGCGGGGATCCAGCGTACCGTCGGTGCAGCGCTCGGCCTTGAACAGGTTGTACAGCCAGGGAGAGGCTGCCAGGTCGCCCCAGCTGCCCAGTTCCTGGGAACCGTAGTTGGATTCCACGGCGTGGCCCTGCGTGGCGTTGGTGGAGATGTTCACCGGGGTCCACTCCTCGTCGGAGCCGCCCATCCCGTAGTCCAGGAACTGGACCTCGAAGAGGCTCTCGGCGTTGTTCTCGTAGGCGGCGCCTTCCCGGAAGTTGTCGCCGTAGTCGCGCATGAGCTCATAGTGGCCATACTTGCCGTTGATGATGTCCTTGAGCACGGCCAGGGCTTCGGCATACTTGTGGCGGAACATCAGGGCGCGGGCATAGTAGCCGGCGGCGGCGCCGCTGGTGGCACGGCCCTTGGCCCATTCACCGCCCTTGTCGCGGCTGGGAAGGGTGAGCATCGCGGTGCTCAGGTCCTGCTCGATCTGGTCGAAGATCTGGTCCTGGCTCACGTTCTCGGCATACATGGACTCGATGGAGGAGTACTGGGCATAGTCCGTGAACAGGGGCACTTCCTGGTAATAGGTGGCCAGGGTGTAGTAGGCGAGACCGCGCAGGAACAGGGCCTGGCACTGGATGTCCAGCAGGTTCTCCGTGATGTTCTCCATTTCGTTGATGCGGGAAAGCACCAGGTTGCAGCGGTTCACCACGTGGAAGTTGTCTCTCCAGGGCCACTGGTCGCCGATATCGATCTGGCCGCTGGAATTGAGGTTGTCGTAGGGGAGGTACCACTGCTGGGAGGAGTTCCACACCTCGTCGCCGCGGACGGCGTCCAGGGTGTAGCCCACGCGGGCGAAGGTGCCCTCCAGGCGGATGCGGTTATAACAGGCGATGAGCGCCTCGTTCAGGTCCGACTCCGTGTAGCCGAAGTCGTAAGTGGTCTGGTTGTTGGGGTTCTTGACATCCAGTGCCTTGTCGCAGGAAGCCACGGAACCGATTACAGCGAGGGAAGCCAGAACAACAGCTATCTTTTTCATAATCTCGTTCATATTAAGGTTGGACATCTTTAGAAGGAAAGTTTCACGCCCAGCATCACCGTGGTAGGGGCGGGATACGAGCAGTAGTTGTAACCAGGGGTGAAGGCACCGCCGGCGAAGTCAATGTTGTATCCGCGGTACGGGCTGATGGTCAGCAGGTTCTGTCCGGAGACATAGATGCGGCCGCCGCGTACGAAAGCGTTCTCGCCGAAGAGGTTCTCGGGCAGGTTATACCCCAGCTCCACGTTGGCGATCTTCCAATAGGCACCGTTCTGCAGGTAGCGGGAGCTGAACATGTCGTTGGTGATGGAACCGGTGGACTTGTAGTACACGCGGGGCACGTTGGTGTTGGTGTTGGACGGAGTCCAGGCGTTGAGCAGGTCCACGCTGCGGTTGGTCATGCCGTAGGAGCTGCGCAGGGTCATGTCCACGAAGTCCAGCAGCTGGTAACCGGCTGCGCCGAAGGTGGAGATGCTAAGGTCGAAGTTCTTGTACTCGAAACGGGCGCTGAGGCCGAACTGGACCTTGGCCATGCCGCTGCCGATGAACGTCTGGTCGTCGGCCGTGATCTGGCCGTCGGGCACGCCGTCCGGGCCGCTGATGTCCTTGTAGGCCACGTCGCCGGGCTGGGCGCCGTTCTGGGTAACGTAGTTGCCCAGGGAGTTCACGCGGTTGTCAATCTGTTCCTGGCTCTGGAAGATGCCTTCGTACACATAGCCGTAGAATCGGCCCACTTCCTCACCGATTTCGGTGCGGGTGTAGGCATCGTTGCGGGCTTCGCCGGAAGGTCCCAGGGACACCACCGTGTTCTTGGGGAGGGTGACGTTGCCGGAGAACTCGTACTTGAAATCACTGCTGTAGTTGCGGTAGGTGGCGGAGAGCTCGATACCGGTGTTGCGCATGGAAGCGGCGTTCATGGTAACGGTCTCGTTGGTGGCGCCGGCTTCGGCCGGGACGGGCACGCTGTAGAGCAGGTCCTCGGAAAGGGCGTTGTAGTAGTCCACGTTGAATTCGAGGGCGCCGCCGAACATGGCATAGTCCAGGCCGATGTCCAGGGTCTTCTTCTTTTCCCAGTGGATGGCGGTGTTCACGTAGTTGGAGATGGAGGAACCGGTGACCTTGTTGCCGCCGAAGCTATAGGTGTAGTTTCCGCGGGCCATGGTGTCCATGAACTGGTATTCGCCGATGTTCTCGTTACCCAGCACACCGTAGGAGGCGCGGAGTTTAAGGAGGCTCACCAGCTGGGGATCCACCGTGAAGAAGGGCTCCTTGTCAATTCTCCAGCCGATGGAGGCGGAAGGGAACCAGTCCCAGTGGTTGCCGCTGGAAAGGCGGGAGGAACCGTCGCGGCGGACCGTGGCCTGGAACAGGTAACGGCCGTCGTAGTCGTAGGTGAGTCGGCCGATGTAGGAGGCCAGCACGTGCTCGCTCTCGTAGGAGGAGGCGTCGCGGTCGGCGGCGTTGCCCACCTGGAGGTAATACGGTTCGGGCATGTTGTTGCCCCAGCCGGAAAGCGTATGGTAGAGTTCACGCTCGAAGGTGATACCGGCCACGGCGTTCAGGTGATGCAGGCCGAACTTTCCGTCATAGGTGAGGTAGTTCTCCACCAGGAAGTCGGACATGCTGCGATAGCCTTCGGTGAGGCGCTCGTTGCTCTTGGACAGGTAGTTGGTGGTACTCTGGATGAAGGAAGGGACAAAGGTGAAGTCCTTGCAGTAGGTACGGCTGTAAGAGAGGTTCAGGTTGTAGTCCAGCTTGTGGTTGTCGTTCTTGAGGCCGACCATATCCAGCAGGTCCACGGTGGCGGAACCGGTGGCCACCACGCGGTCCACGATGGTGTTGCGCTCCAGCAGGTTGTTGTAAAGGAGCGGGTTGGTCATACGGATGTCACCGTGCACGTCGTCGTAATAGGTGCCGAAGCCCCAGGAGTCGTAGGAATACTCGGAAGCGGCCGAGATGGTGCGGTCCAGGAACCAGGTGTCGCTGTCATAGGCCTTGATGGACGGGGGCATCAGCAGGGCCGATGCCATCACGGGATACTGCGTGCCGTAGAGGCCCTGCACATACTCGTTGGCGTTGGACAGGGACATGCTGTCCTGGCTGCTGTGGGAATAGACCAGGCCGGTGCGCAGTTTCACGAACTTGATGTCCATGGTATTGTTCACGCGGGCGGTGAAACGGTCGTAGTTGGGACCGGCGCCCACCATGGTGCCCTTCTGGGAGAAGTAGTCCAGGGCCACGTTGAAGGTGCTGTTCTCGCCGCCGCCGGAGAGGTTCACGTTGTGGTTCTGGCGGATACCGGTCTTGAACACGGCGTCGAACCAGTCGGTGTTCACCTTAGCGGGATCCACGTACTTGGCACTGCTGGGATCATAACCGGCGGGAACGGCCAGGCCGCTGTTGTCGAAGGCCATGCGGACGAATTCGCCGTACTGGGCCGAATCCATCACCTTATAGACGTTCTTGCGGATTTTGTCCACACCCATATAGCCGGTGTAGTCCACCCGGATGGGCTGGTTCTTCTTGCCGCCCTTGGTGGTGATGATCACAACGCCGTTAGCGGCACGGGAACCGTAGATGGCGGCCGCCGATGCGTCCTTGAGCACCTGGATGGTCTCGATATCGTTGGGGGAGAAGTCCCGGATGGTGGTGCCCATCGGCACTCCGTCGATCACATACAGCGGGGCGGTGCTGCCGAAGCTGCCCAGACCGCGGATGCGCACGGCAGGGTCGGCACCCGGCTGGCCGTCGGAAGTGATCTGCACGCCGGCCACCTTGCCTTCCAGCATGGTGGAGATGTTGGAGTGGGAAACCTTCTTCATCTCGTCGGCATCCACGATGGCCACCGAACCGGTGAGGTCCACTTTCTTCTGGGAACCGTAGCCGATTACCACCACCTGGTCCAGGAGGGTGTTTTCGGTCTGGATGGTGATAGTGCCCAGGTCTCCGCCGCGGGTAATGGCCATTTCCAGGGTCTCATAGCCCACGGAAACGATCTGGATGGTGCTGCCTTCCGGCAGGGACAGGGAGAATTTACCGTCGAAGTCGGTGGTGGTGCCCAGGGTGGTTCCCTTGACCACGATGCCGGCGCCCAGGGCGGGCTCACCGGTCTCGTCCACTACGGTACCGCTGATGGTTACGTTGTTCTGGGCCAGTGCCACATAACCGTTCCGTCCGCCAAAGACAGAGGGAAGGGTGGCCAGCAGGCCGCAAAGTACTATACTTGCAAATATCTTTTTCATATCTTTTCTGCCTTTGGATTAGTCGAAGATGAGGTAGGACTCTTCCGTCACGATGGCGAAAGTGACATCGGCGGAGTCTACGGAAATGTTGTCGTAGAACTGGAAATGTTCCACTCCGTTCCCGTCAATCACGTGATAGCGGATGCTGGCAGTGCCTGCTCCGTCGTTGGCTACGGTAATGTCCACCTGGGAACCGTTGATGGAGCCCATAAAGGCGTCCCAGTTCCAGTCGCAGGTGTTGTTGATGAGGGCGCAGGCATCGCCGATGCTGGCGCCCCAGCCATAGTTGTCCATCCGGACTACGCCGTACTCGTTCATGTCGGCCTTCCGGAGAATCACGCAGGGGCTGTGCCAGTTGCCCAGGTTGTCGGAACTCACCTTCATGCTTACCGTCTGGGTGGTGCCTGCCGGCACGTTCCAGTTGTTGGAGAAGGTGGTCCACCAGCCGTTGCTGAAGTCCTGGGCGCCCACGGGCTCGGCCTGGGCGGGCTGGTCGCTCGCCTTCACCACCAGGGTAGCGGAAGTTTCGAAGCGGGTGCCGTCCACTGCGGTGTAGGAAACCTTGGCTGCGTCGCTGTACACACCTTGCTCCACCCTGCGGAACAGCTTGTCTTCGGGAATGACCACCTCACAGTCGGCGGTCTTCACCGGAATGCGGGAACCGTCGGAATAGACGGCCTCCACGAAGGTGCCTTCCGGGGAAAGGACGATGTTGCGGGCGCCGCCGATCAGGAAGGCGTTCACCTGGGCCTCAATGCCGGTGAGCTTGGCGTCCACGGCGGGCTTGTCCAGGACGATGAGGTAGGATTCCTCGGTCACGATACCCATCTGGAGGTCGGCGCTGTCCACGGTGATGCCTTTATACTCCTGGAAGTGCGTCTCGCCGTTGGCGTAAGTGACGTTGTAGCGGACGTTGGCGGTGTTGTCGCCGTTGTTGGTTACGGTGATGCTCACGGCCGACATATTCTGGTTGGCGGCAAAGATGTCAAAGTTCCAGTCGCTTTCCAGCGTGGCGGTGCCATAGCCGTCACCCCAGCCGAAGCTGTCCTGGCGCACTACGGCGTATTCGTTGAGGGCCGCTCCGCGCAGGATGGTGCACGGGCTGTGCCAATTCTCCAGATTGTCTGAGTAAACGAAGAGGTGGACGGTGACGCTTTCGCCGGCGGGAACGGGTTTGTCTGCGCTCAGGAAAGTGCTCCACCAGGCATTGCTGAAGTCGGGGGCGCCGATGGCTTCGATACCCATCTTCACGGTCACAGGGCAGGTGGTCTTGACGCCGGAGAACTCAATCTCCACGTCCTGGGTGCCGGCAACAGGTTGCACCTGGCCGAATACCAGGGCGGCGTTGTCCAGTATCATCGAGGAGCCGTCCGACTTGAAGCCGGTCACCTCCAGGCCCTGGGTGTAGAACGGAACGGGCTGGTCGAACACGTAATAAGTGGTGGTGACAGGCAGCTTGGTGACGGCGATGGAAGCGAAGTCGGTTACCTCAAAGTTATAATAGGCGGCAACCGGGTCTCCGGCCTTGCCCAGCTTGGTCTTGGCATAGGAGACCACTACGGTCTTGGTGCCGGTGGTGGTCATATCGGGCTCTATGATATAAAGGTCTTCCTTGGGAACCACGGCGCTGAAGCCATCCTCGAACACGGCGGTGGCAATGGTGCCGCCCCAGTAGTCTTCCTCACCCAGGGCGATGGCCGCAGGAGTATTGGACAGCTGCAGTTCCATCAGCGGGAAGTCCGGAATCTCGGCAATCTCGGAAGGAACCAGGTAGGCCTTCTTGATGTTGAAGTGGCTTCCGTCGGCTATGAGGAACAGGTTGATGTCGTCTACGGCCGATACCTTCTGGTTGTATTTCTCAACGATGGTGAAGCCGTCCGTGGCCACATTCTTCACTTCCAGGTAGGCTGCGCCGGCGCGGGCGTGGTCCAGGGTGAGGGTAACATAGGCACCCTGCATCTTCTCGCGGAATTCGTCCCAGTTCACCTCGCCGCCGCCGTAGTCGAATTCAATCACGGCGTTGTTGTAGTCGGCATTGCCCCAGCCGTACCAGTCGGAGCGGAGCACAAAATATTCGGAATAACCGTCGGTGTCGCGTTCTCCCAGAGCTACGCAGGCGTTCCAGTTGTTCCAGTTGTTGGCGCCGGAACCGAAGTTCTCGAACTCCAGGACCAGTTTCTTGCCGGAGGGCACACTGAAATACTGGCTGAATTCAGTCCACCAGCCGGCACTGTTGTCTTCAGCGCCAACCAGGGATACCGTGATGGGGATTTCGGTGTACTCGTCGGACTGCTTGGCAGCCTGTTCCGCCTGATACTCCGCAATCTTTCCGGCCAGGTCGTCCGGAGGAGTCACGGAATAGGGCTCCAGGCCGGTACACCCTGCCGATACCACTGCCGCAAAGGCAGCCGCGCAAAGCGCTTTCAGCATTAGAAGTGGGGTTTTCATGTTACGTTGGTTAGTTAGTTAATATAATGTATTATCATTTTTTATAGGGAAACCACCGGCCACCCGTCCCCGCCCCAGCGGATGGGGCGCGTGAGCAGGTGGGAGTTGTAGTTCATTTCCTTGTCGTAGCAGTGGAAAAAGAGCTGGTCGCCCTCTTCCGTGGGGACCACGGCGCAGTGTCCCACACCGGGATAGCGCTCGTTGCCCACCAGCACGGGCGTTCCGCCGCCTTCCATCAGGGCGATGCCGTCCTTGTCCACGTAGGGGCCGGTAACCTGCCGGCTGCGTCCCGCCACCACCTTGTAGGTGCTTTTGGCGCCGCGGCAGCAGAGGTCATAGCTCACGAATAAATAATAGTAGCCGTCCCGCTTCACGATGAAAGGGGCTTCCACGGCGCCGTTGCCGGGGTTGAAGTCCATTCCGCGCGGATCGGCCTTGATGGCGTCGTCGGTGAGGGAGGTATCCTCGGCCGTCCCTTCCGGCCGACGGCACAGCGGGTACCACTCCTGCGGTTCGGCCGCCCGGGTGAGCGTCCGGTCCAGGCGCACCAGTTTGATGCCGCCCCAGAAGGAACCGAAGGAAAGCCAGGGGGTGTTGTCGTCGTCGATGAAAAGGTTGGGGTCGATGGCGTTCCACAGGTCCCGTCCCGCCACCGAGCGCACTACGCAGCCGTGGTCTTCCCACTTATAAAGGGGGGACGCCGGGTTAAGCGTACGGTTGGTGGCGACGCCGATGGCGCTGTCGTTCTTGCCGAAGGAAGAACAGGAATAATATAAATAATAAAGGCCGTCGTGATAGCAGATGTCCGGAGCCCAGGTATGGCCGCGGTATCCGGGAACGGATTCCAGCGCCCACTGGGGCGGATTGTCGAACACGCGTCCTGCGTATTCCCAGTTCTCACGGTCGGGGGAAGTGAAAATGCTTACACCGGTTCCGGTACAGAAGAGGTACCAGGTACCTTCACACTGAATGGCCACCGGGTCGTGTGCCGGAGGTTGCGCAAAGGCGCTTGTCAGTACAAAGAACAGGGCCAGAGAGGCCAGGATTTGCTTCAGTGTCATTAGTCGGATGGTTAACCGAAGCAAAGGTATAAAGCTTTATCGGCCTAAAGGTGCACAAAAAAACCTAATGGGTGGATTTTTGAACAATCGTGTTTATTCCTCTTTCCCCAGGGAGCTGGGCGTGATTCCGTACTCTTTGGTGAAACAGCGGGTGAAGTACTTGGGGTCGTTGAAGCCCACCTCGTAGGCGGCTTCCGCTACGGTTAATCCGCTGCCGCTTTCCAGCATTTCCCGCGCCAGCGTGAGCCGGTAGGTGCGGATGAGCTGGCCGATGGACTGTCCGAAAGCCTCCTGCAGGCGCGAGTTCAGGAGGGTCTTGCTCATACCCATGGCCTGGCAGAATCCGTTCACATCCAGGTCCGGGTTGCGGTAGAGGCTGCGGAGCGTGTCCAGCGTCTTCTCCTTGAACGGGTCTTCCTGCCGGATGCTCAGGATCTTGCGGTAGGCCAGTTCTTCGTTCTGGTGCAGGAGCACGTCGTTCTGCCGCCGGAGCTCTTCGGCCTTTTCCTCTACCAGCCTCTTCTGTCCGGACAGCTCCCGGGTGCGTTCCTCCACCATCTGCCGGAGGGTTTCCCGCTGGCGGATGAGCGCGCGCATCCGCAGCTGCAGGAACAGATAGGCCAGTGCCAGCAGGTTCACGGTCATCAGCAGATAGAACCACCAGGTCCGGTAATAATGGGCTTTTACATACACCGGAACATCCAGGCTGCCGGCCATCTTGCCCGTTTCGTTGAAGGCGCGGATCTGGAAGAGATAACGCCCGTGCGGCAGGGCCGAGTAGACGGCTTCGTGTCCGGGTGCGGGCAACTCCTGCCAATGGTTGTCCAGGCCCTGGAGGCGGTACTCGTAATGGATTTTCCGGGCCACATCCGGCGTGAGGGCCGAAAAACTGATGCGCAGGGAACGGTCCCGCTCATGCAGCCGGATGGCTTCGGGGGAGGATTCGAACGATGTGCGGTCCTCTATCTGCACGGAAGTCAGGCGGAGCGGACTTTCCTCCCGGTCGGGCGTATACTGGGAGGGATTCACCGCGGAAAGTCCGCCGGTGTGGCCGAAGTACAGCATCCCGTCCTCTCCCTTGCAGGAGTTGTTCCAGTAGAACTGGTTCCCGGCCAGGCCGTCTTCCCGGAAGAAGGAACAGAGGGCCTTCAGGGAAGGGTCCCACACGTTAAGGCCGTGTTCCGTACTGATCCAGATCCGTCCCTGATTGTCTTCCTGCAGGCTGCGGACGCGGTTGTTGGACAGGCCGTCGCGGGTGGACAGGCGGGTAACCTGCCAGGAATCTCCCTCCAGGACGTGGTAAACGCCGTTCCCGTTGCTGCCCAGCCAGAAAGTGCCGTCCGAGGCCTCCAGGATGCAGCAGATCATCTCTTCGGCCGCCGATTGGGGATTGTCCAGCGGATGGGCGAAGTGGGTGGACGGATACCCGGGGCTCCGGGTGTCGATGACATACAGGCCCTGCTGGCAGCCCATCCAGAGCCGTCCTTTCCCGTCCAGATATGAGCCGATGCAGCCGTTGGCCGATCCCGGTTCCAGCAGGGGCGTAAGGCTGTCCGAGCGCAGGTCATAGGCATAGACGCCCGAATTGGCCCCTATATATATATGTTGTCCGTCCGGGTCCGTTTCCAGGGCTCCCACAAAATCCAGCAGACGGTCCTGGTTATTCAGATGGCGCAGCACCCGGTGGGGCTTGTCCGTGGAAACCAGATCCAGCCCGGCGCCCCAGGTTCCCACCACCAGCGGGCCGCCGGGAATCTGCCGGAGGGCGCTCACGCTGTTGTGGCCCAGGCCGTTCTGCGTAGTGAGGTGCGTAAAATGGCTTTCTCCGGCGTCGCGGATGCTGAGGCCGCCTTCCACGCTGCCCACCCACAGCGTTCCGCCCGGTGTCTCCCATACCGCATTCACCGTGCCGGGGCCCAGCGAGGAGGCCGACGACGGGTTGTGGTACAGGTTGCTCACATCCAGGCGCCTGGGGGTGTAGATGCGGAGGCCCTGGGTTTCCGTCCCCACCAGGATCCGTTCACCCTCAACGTGGACGCAGTTGACGATATCTTCTCCCTCGCGGGTGAAATCGTCCGTGATGGCATTGTAGTGGTTGATACCGTAAAGGGTGGTAAAGATCATCTGTCCGTCCTGGGTCCGGGCCACGTCGGAGATGAAGTTCTGCGTGAGGGAGCGGGGATCCCGGGAATCGTGCAGGTAGTGTTTTGAGTCACCGCTTTGCCGGTTCACCAGGTACAGGCCGTTCTCCGTGCAGATCCACACTTCCTGGCCCTGGAGGTAAAAACCGGACAGATAACCGTCTTCGTAGCGGAAGCGGGACAGGAGCGGGGTGGCCTGCAGTTTCCCGTCGTCCTCCTGCAGCTTGGACACCTGGCCGCCCAAGCCCACCCACACGGATCCGTCCCGGTCCACGTCGGCAAAGACCACATTCTCCCGGGACAGGGCCGGGTGGTGGTATTCCAGCACTTGCTGCACCGCCCCGTTATCGGCAAAGACGGTCCGGTAGATACTTTCCCCGCTCTTGAACCAGAGGGCGCCCCGGGCATCCAGGGCCAGATAGGAGACCGGACGGGTGAGGAAAGGCTCCAGGTCCCCCGTCTCCAACTGGGCTGGCAGCAAGGTGGAGGTGTCCAGGACGTCCAGCCCGTTGAGGGAGCCTCCCCACAGGCGGCCGAAGCCGTCCTCGCAGATATTGTGGATGTGGTTGCTCTTGAGCGGGAAGGGGGAGGAGGTGCTGAAAGTGAGCATCTGGTATCCGTCGTAGCGGCACAGGCCGCCGGAGGTGGCTATCCACAGGAAACCGGTCCGGTCCAGGCACATATCCTCTACGAAATTGCAGGGAAGGCCGCTCTCGAAATCCAGCACTTCCGATACATAGTTGTCCCGAAGCGTCTGCTGGGCCTCCGATTCAAGGGCCAGCAGGCAGGACAGCAAGCACAATAGTACACCCGCTTTGTTCATTTATCCACCTTTTTATGTGCAAAAGTAGTTATATTTGTGCATAAATAAAACTGATAACCCCTTCATTATGCGTAAGCTTCTCCTTTCTTTGGCCATTTTTGGCGTTTCCCTCCTGTCCTATGCCCAAACCCGTCAGCTGGACATCGATCTCAAAAAGGCGGGAGCCCCCATCCAAAATACCATGTACGGGATCTTCTTCGAGGATATCAATTATGCCGCCGACGGAGGCCTCTATGCCGAACTGGTGAAAAACCGCTCCTTCGAATTCCCGGACGACGCCCTGCAGGGCTGGAAGGCTTTCGGCAAGGTGGAGGTCCTGAGCGGCGGTCCCTTCGAGCGCAATCCGCACTATGTTCGTCTTTCCGATCCCGGCCATCCGCACAAGTGGACGGGCCTGGACAACGAGGGCTTCTTCGGCATCGGCGTCAAGAAAGGACAGGCGTACCGCTTCTCCGTCTGGGCGCGCGTGCCGGACGGCGGTTCCTCTTCCCTCCGCATAGAACTGGTGAATACCGCGTCCATGGGCGAGAACCACTTCCTCTGCCAGGAAGAGCTGGTGGCCAGCGGCAAGGAATGGAAGAAGTACCGGGTGGAGCTCACTCCGGACGCTACCCTGGACAAGGCCGTCCTCCGCATCTTCCTCACGGGAGACCGCAGGACCATAGACCTGGAGCACGTTTCCCTTTTCCCGGCCGATACCTGGATGGGGCATGAGAACGGGCTCCGCAAAGACCTGGCCCAGGCCCTGGCCGACCTGCATCCCGGCATCTTCCGTTTCCCCGGCGGCTGCATCGTGGAGGGAACGGACCTGGCTACGCGCTACAATTGGAAGAATTCCGTGGGCCCGGTGGAGAACCGTCCCCTGAACGAGAACCGCTGGGAGTACACCTTCCCGCACCGCTTCTATCCGGACTATTATCAGAGCTACGGCCTGGGCTTCTTCGAGTTCTTCCAGCTCTCGGAAGAGATTGGTTCCGAGCCGCTTCCCATCCTCAGCTGCGGCCTGGCCTGCCAGTTCCAGAACGAAAACGTGGAGGCCCACGTGCACCTGGACGAGCTGCAGCCCTACATCCAGGACGCCCTGGACCTCATTGAATTCGCCAACGGCCCCGTTACCTCCACCTGGGGCGCCGTCCGCGCCCAGATGGGCCATCCGGAGCCGTTCAACCTCAAGTTCATCGGCATCGGCAACGAGCAGTGGGATTCCCTTTATCCGGAGCACCTGGAGCCGTTTGTGAAGGCCATCCGCGCCGCTTATCCGGAGATCAAGATTGTGGGCTCCAGCGGCCCCGATTCCGAGGGAAAGCAGTTCGACTACCTGTGGCCGGAAATGAAGCGCCTGGGGGCCGACCTGGTGGACGAGCATTTCTATCGGCCGGAAAGCTGGTTCCTGTCCCAGGGCGCCCGCTACGACAATTACGACCGCAAGGGTCCCAAGGTATTCGCCGGTGAATATGCCTGCCACGGCGCCGGAAAGAAGTGGAACCATTTCTATGCCTCGCTGCTGGAAGCCGCTTTCATGACCGGCATCGAGCGCAATGCCGATGTGGTGCACATGGCCACCTACGCTCCGCTCTTTGCCCATGTGGAGGGCTGGCAGTGGAGGCCGGACCTTATCTGGTACGACAACCTGCGCAGCTTCCGCACCGCCAGCTGGCACGTGCAGGAACTCTATGGCCGCTTCCGGGGAACCCATACCCTCTCCGTGAAGATGGATGGGGCCAACGTAACCGGAGCGGAAGGCCAGGACGGCCTCTTTGCCAGCGCCGTGCAGGATGGCTCCCGCGTATATGTTAAAGTGGTGAATACTACCGGCGAGGCCCGCAACTTGGCATTTAACTTTACCGGCCTCAAGAAGAAGGCGTTGGTGAAGGCGGCCGGCGGCGTGCGCCTGAGTGCATCGGCCAGTGAACTGGACCTGGAGAACGACCTGGACCATCCGGACAGGATCCATCCCGAAACCTTTACCCTTTCCGGGGAAGGAAAAACCCTGCAGGCACAGGTTCCGGCGTGGTCGTTCTCTGTCTTTGTATTTGAACGCTAGGTTTTTCTGCCAGCAGCTACTGTCACGGTCTCATCGGCCGTGACAGTTTTTTGTTTTATTATCCCGGAAATGCTATTTTTGTAAAAACATCTGGAAACCATGAAGAAATTACTGCTTGTCCTATTGGCGCTGGTTGCCCTTCCTGTTTTGCGGGCCCAGAGCGTTTCCGGCCCGGACGGCCGGCTCGCCGTCAACGTAAGTGTCAACGGCGGAGTCCCCACCTATCAGATAACTTACGACGGAGTGGTACTGTTGGAACCGTCTCCCCTGGGGCTCAAGACGGATATCGGCAATTATATGGAGGGGATGGAACTCACTTCATCGGCCCAGAGTCCGGTGGAGGACACTTACAGCGTGCCCACCATCAAGGCTTCGGCCGTGCATTATAAGGCCAACAAGGGCGTCTTCACCTTCTCCAAAGGGGGGAAGGCCGTGATGGAGATTATCTTCCAGGTGAGCAACAATGACGTAGCCTTCCGCTACCAGGTGCTGTCCATCAACCGGGACACCAAGGTGGCCCGGGTATGGGAAGAGGCCACGGGATACGTTTTCCCGGAAGGCACCAGGGGCTTCCTGAGCACACAGATGGCCCCCATGTCCGGCTTCGCCCGCACCACCCCCAGTTATGAGACTCCGTACGTGGAATACGACAAGCTGGGCGCCAACGGAGACGGCCACGGCTACGTTTTCCCGGCCCTGTTCCGGGTGGCCGATAAAGGCTGGGTGCTGGTAAGCGAGACCGGCGTGAACAGCAACTACTGCGGTTCCCGTCTGCTGGGAAAGGCCGATGGCAGCTATGTGATCGGCTATCCCATGGAGGAATCCTATAACGGCAACGGCACGGTGGCCCCCGGCATCACCGTCCCGGGCTTCACCCCCTGGCGCACCGTCACCGTGGGCAGGGACCTCAAGCCCATTGCGGAAACCACCGTCACCTGGGACGTGGTGGAACCGCTGTATGAGCCTTCCATCGCCTACGAAGGTTCCAAGGGCTCCTGGAGCTGGATTATCAAGGGGGATGGTTCCACCGTGTATCCGGTTCAGCTGCAGTACATAGACTTCACCGCCGCCATGGGCTGGCAGACGGTGCTGGTGGATGCCCTCTGGGACACCCAGATCGGCCGGGAGAATATGGAAAAACTGGCCGCCTACGCTAAGGAAAAGGGCGTACGGCTCTTCGTCTGGTACAACTCCAACGGCTATTGGAACGACGCTCCGCAGGGCCCCCGAGGCATCATGAACAACATCATCGCCCGCCGCAAGGAAATGGCCTGGCTGCGGGATCTGGGCGTTAAAGGCATCAAGGTGGACTTCTTCGGCTCCGACAAGCAGGTGACCATGCAGCTTTATGAGGAGATCCTGGCCGATGCCAACGATTTCGGCCTGCAGTGCGTCTTCCACGGCTGCACCCTGCCGCGCGGCTGGGAACGGATGTATCCCAATTTCGCATCGGCTGAAGCCGTGCTGGCCAGCGAGAACCTGAACTTCTCCCAGCACCGCTGCGACACGGAGGCCCAGCAGGCCGCCATGCATCCCTTCATCCGAAACACCGTGGCGGCCATGGACTTCGGCGGCAGCACGCTCAATAAGGTGTACAATGTGAACAACGACCTTTCCCGCCGCGGCTCCCGCCGTCGCACTTCGGACGTGTTCGCCCTGGCTACGGCCGTCCTGTTCCAGAGCCCCGTGCAGCATTTTGCCATGAGTCCGGAGAACCTTACGGACGCTCCCGCCTGGGCCGTGGACTTCATGAAGGACGTGCCCACCCTCTGGGACGAGGTCCGTTTCCTGGACGGCTACCCGGGCAAATACGCCATCCTGGCCCGCCGCAGCGGTGACAAGTGGTACATAGCCGGCATCAACGCCCAGGAAGAGCCGCTGGAAGTGAAGCTGGATCTGTCCTTCATGGGCTCATCGGCCGTTACAGTCTATGCCGATGACGATGCCCTCCAGGGCTCCTGCAAGCAGCAAAACCTCAAAAAAGACCGCAGCCTCAAAGTCCGCATCCCCTGCAACGGCGGCGTGGTGATAATGTAAGTCGTTGATAATTAGCTATTTATATAAATACCCTGCTGCACGCTGACAGCAGGGTATTTACGTAATGCGTTGTGTGTTAGTTAGATAGCCGTAATTGCTTACTGGAAAATAAGCTGGACGAAGGAGGCCAGGCTGCGGCGCCAGACCTTCCATTCGTGGTTGCCGGGGAACTGCTCCCAAACCACGCCCTTGAAGCCGGCGCCGTCCAGTTTTTCCTTGAAGGCTTTCATGCCGTCTATCCGGTTGTCCTGCTCCCCGCAGGAGAGATACAGTACCTGGAAACGGTTGAACTTGCCGGACTTGTCGTAGAAGCCCGGGAAGAAGGATTCCGCATCGAAGGGCTCTCCGCCAATGGCCGATGCGCCGATGAGGCCGGAAGAGAAAATACCTACGTTGGAGAAGAGATCCACATTGCGGAAAGCAATGAAGAAGGACTGGCCGCCGCCCATGGAAAGGCCGGCCACGGCCCTGCCCTTGCGGTCCTTGATAACCGGATAATTCTTTTCAATGTAGGGGAGGATATCGGCCGCCAGGGAGGAATAGTTGTCAAAACCGGAGGCATACTGCTTCACATCCTGCTTTACGGGAATGCCCAGGGTCTGGGCTGCGTACTGGTTGGGATTGCCGTTGGGCATGACCACAATCATGGGTTTGGCTTTCCCCTTGGCAATGAGGTTGTCCAGGATCTGGCAGGTGCGGCCCAGGGTGCTCCAGGCATCCTCGTCGCCGCCACCGCCGTGCAGCAGGTACAGCACCGGGTACTTGGTCTTTTTGTCGTTGCGGTTATAGCCGAAGGGGGTGTAAACGTACATCCTCCTTATCATGTCATTTTCGGCCGAGTGGTACCAAACATGCTCCAAGTTTCCGGGTTTGGCGCATTCGGCAAAATCATCGGCATATCCGCCGGGGATGAGCACAGCGTTCATGTAACGGGAACCGTCCCGCTGGACAAAAACGTTGGCGGGATCCAGGGTGGAAAGGCCGTCCACCATAAAGCTATAAGTGTAGAGCTCCGGTTCCGGTGCGGGCAGGGTGATACTCCAGACGCCGTCGGGGCCCTGTTCCATGGGAACGGTGCCGTAACCCATCCAGGAGGCCGATAAAGCCACTTTCCGGGCTTTGGGCGCACGGTAACGGAGGGTGATGTTGCCGTCCGAGAGCTCCGGGGACTTAACGGGGGCCCGGAATTGCAGGGAATTCATCTCCTGGGCCGATACGGGGAGTGCGGCCGCCAGCCCCAGGGCCAGAGACGCTATAAGAAGGATTCGTTTCATATTGGTAGTGTTATGTGTTTGGACGAAGGTACGAAAAAAAAACAAAACGTGCCTTATTTTTTCCGCGGCGACGGTCTTAGTCACGTTTTGGCCGTTTTTCTAGACCAAGATTGTCACTACTGACGAATAAAGTCACGTTTTGGGCCGAAAACGTGACTTAGACTGCAGATAGTGCCGTTCTAAAGCAAAGCGGTAACGGACTCGTAATAGCGTTTGGAGACGGGAATGGGTTTTACGTCCTCCCAATCCAGCTGGGCCAGGGCAAAGCCGTTGGTGTCCTTGCGCACCAGGTCTACATGGGAGGCGTTGATAAAGTACGATCGGTGGCAGCGCACCAGGCCGTGCCGGGAGAGCACTTCCTCCAGGGCGCGCATGGAAGAGCGGAGGGGGAAGTCCTTCACCCGCCCGTTGTCCAGATGGATGATATGTACGTAGTTCTCTTCCGCTTCAATATAGAGCACCGCTTCCGATGACACAATGAGTTTGAGGCGTTTCTGCTCGTCGTGGAAGCGGATAAGGGTCTTCTCGTCCACCACGGGGGCCTTGGCCCGCCTGTTAAGGATGTACAGCTGCACAGCCATGGAAATGATGGCATAGGGAAACACCAGGATACCCGCCAGGATGAGGATGCAGCGGGTCATCACCCAAAGGTACGGATGTACCCCGGCCCAGCCGATGCCCAGGAGGATGGAGAACATGAGTCCCGCAAACACCACCTCTCCCACACACCATACTATATAGAGCGACCAGTTAAGGTCTATGATGTGCCGGAGGATATACAGCAGCATGCGGGAAAGCGTGATCACCCCCAGCAGGATGAGTGTGGTGAGGATGAGGTTCAACGTGAACCTCTCCTTTCCCACCGCCAGGAAGTCCGAGATGCCGAAAGGATTGTACGAGAGCACGAACAGGAAATAGAAAAGGGGCACCACCAGGAAGAACAGGCAGTTTACCGGCATGTTGTAGAAGATGCGGGAGATGGTTTTCATCGGTCACGGATTTGGTGTGACAAATATACTAATTTTATTTCATTCGTCCCAAAAATTGCATTTTTATCCCTAAATAGGCCATTTTATCACTTTTCACTCGTCCCTATAACATTTCTTTCCCCAGACGGCCGGTCCATGGTAACTTTGCGCTGAGAAAAACCAGAAACTATGCAAACGATTCCTATTTTCTTTTCGGTCAACGACGCTTACGCACCCTACCTGGCCGTAGCATTGAATTCCATCAAGGAGAACGCCTCGCCGCGTTATAGTTATCGTATCCATATCCTGAACGACGACATTTCGGCCGAAAACCGGCGGAAACTGAGCGTCTTCGACTGTGAGAACTTCCAAATCCGTTTTGTTTCCCTGAGCGGCAAACTGAGCACCCTGGACGCGGGCGGCAGGCTGAGCAGCCACCGTTTTGGTGCCTTTTCTTCCCTCACCATCTATTTCCGCCTGTTCATTCCCGCCCTGTTTCCGCAGTACGACAAGGCCATCTACCTGGACTCCGACATAGTGGTGCCCGGAGACATCTCCCGCCTGTGGGAAGAGCCGCTGGGAAACAATCTGGTGGGCGCCTGTGCCGACTACTCCATCCAGCATATAGCCCCGTTCATGCGCTATATAGATGAATATGTAGGTGTGGACCACCGGAACTACGTGAACTCCGGTGTGCTGCTCCTTAACATGCGCCGCCTGCGGGAGGTGGATCTGGCCGGACGCTTCCTGGACTGGCTGGCCAAGTACGGGCTGGAGACCGTGGCCCCCGACCAGGACTACCTGAACGTCCTGTGCTGGGATTCCATCCACTATCTGGATCCCTCGTGGGATGCGATGCCTTCCGAGCGCATCTGTTTCCTGGAGAATCCGCAGATCATCCACTTCAACCTGAACGCCAAGCCCTGGCTCAACGAATCCGTCCCCTACGATGACGTGTTCTGGAAATACGCCCGCCGGAGCGGCTATTATGCCACCATCCGCCGTCGGCAGAAGGCCTTCCTGGAAGATACGGAAGCCGTGGAGCGCTACAGGAGCGGCATCGACGGGCTCATCAAGATGGCCGTGGAGCTCACATCGGCCCCGCTTTCGTTCAAATCCCTCATTTCCAGCCGCAAGGAACTGCGCCTATGCTCCTAGTAACGCCCGGACGCGAGGAGGCCATCCGGAATATCCGGCAGGCTGCCGCCGAGGGCCGCTTCAACGACAAGACCGAGCCTTTCGACCCGGAGTGGGAGCCATCGGCCCTCAAAGAAAACATCCTGGGGTATGTCCGGAAACGGCATACCCTCTCTTTTAGATGCAAGAGGCTGGCGGCGCGCGCCATAGTGGACAGCTGGATCCGCCGCTACTCGAATGGCGTGAACGAGATTGTGGGCATGGAGAAGCTGGAAGCGCTCAAAGGCCCCGCCTTCCTCACCGCCAATCACTTCAACCCCTTTGACAACGGCGTCATCCGTGTGATGGCCAGGCAGGCCGGAAGGGGCAGGCTCTGGGCCGTGAGCCAGGGAACCAACTTCGTGATGCCGGGGCTGAACGGCTTCGTGCTCCGGAACATCGACGTGATTCCCCTTATCCCGGAGCCCTCCTACATGAGCGGCGCTTTCCGGGAGCAGATGCAGGAAACGCTTGACGCTGGCCGGTTTATCCTTATCTACCCGGAGCAGGAGATGTGGTTCAACTACCGCAAGCCCCGGCCAGGGAAACGCGGCGCCTTCCTCTTTGCCAGCCAGTTCGGCGTGCCGGTGGTGCCGCTGTTCACCCAGCTGCAGGACCTCCCCGGAACGGTGGCCCCGGGCTTCCACGACGTGAAAATGATCCTCCACATCCTGGACCCGCTGTATCCGGACCCTTCCAAAACGGACCGCGAAAACAGCTACACTCTTTGCCAGGCCGATTACGAGGCCAAGGTCCGCTGCTACGAAAAGGTGTACGGCCGGCCCCTCACCTACGACTTTTCGCCGGAGGACATTGCCGGCTGGCAGCCCTGATTGTTGCATTTTTGAAGGGATGTGATTATCTTAGCGGAGAATTAAATCCCCAACAGCATGAAATCAAGACTTCTGGCCGCTCTTGCGCTGGCGCTTTTGGCTGTTTCCTGTACCGGGAAGCTTCCGGTTATGTCTTTCAATGTCCGTTACGGTACCGCCCAGGACGGTGACAACGTGTGGCCCAACCGCCGGGACGCCGCCTGTGCCATGATCCGGGACCAGCATCCGGCCGTGTTTGGTGTGCAGGAGGCGCTGGATTTCCAGCTGGAATACTTCAAGGAGAACTGCCCTGGCTATGAGTATGTGGGGGTGGGCCGGGAAGACGGTGTGAGCGAAGGAGAGCACATGGCCGTCTTCTATGACACGGAACGGATTGAGCTGCTGGAATGGGGAACCTACTGGCTTTCGGACACGCCGGAGATCCCTTCCATAGGCTGGGATGCGGCCTGCCGCCGGACAGCCACCTGGACCCTCCTCAGGGACAAGGCCGCCAAGCGTAAGTTCTACTTTGTGAATACCCACCTGGACCATGTGGGGAAGGAAGCCAGAAGGAGAGGCCTGCTGCTCATTGTGGAGCGCATCAAAGCCATGAATCCGGCTCACTGGCCGATGGTCCTCACCGGAGACATGAACGTGTATCCGGTGGACCCTTGCCTCAAGGAGCTCCGGGAACTTATGGAAGACGCCCGGGAGACGGCTCCGGAAACGGACAACGACCTCACCTGGCACGACTGGGGCAAGGTTTCCGGCACCCCGCCCATCGACTATGTGTTCTATTCCGGCTTCCGGGGCTGCACAAAGTTTGAAGTAATCCGCCAGCCTTACGAAGGCGCCCCTTACGTTTCCGACCATTACCCCGTAAAAGCCACGCTCCGCTACTAAGAGCCATTATTTTTCAATCGGATGTTCAATCGGTGGTCCGGATGTTCCGGGCCGCCCATTTCTTTTTCGGCCCCCCTTCCCACTTTCGGAAAAAATGACTATATTTGAAAACTTAAAGCCGATAAGCAATAATTCATATAAACTAATAAACTAACACACAATGTCTAAAACCAACAAAAGTGTAAACCTGGTTGCTGTGATCACGATGTGCTTCATCTTTGCCATGATCTCCTTCGTGACCAACATGGCGGCTCCCTTCGGCGTCATCTGGGGCAACCAGTACGAATGGTCCAAGATGGCCGGTAACCTCATGAACTTCGCCGCATACCTGTTCATGGGTATCCCCGCCGGCAAGATGCTCATCAAGGTAGGTTATAAGAAAACCACCCTCATCGCCCTGGCAACGGGCTTCGTGGGCATCGTAATCCAGTGGCTCTCCAGTCGTTCCTTCCTGGGCGGCAGCGCCATCTATGTGTATCTGCTGGGCGCATTCGTTTGCGGCTTCTGCGTGTGCATGCTCAACACCGTGGTGAATCCCATGCTCAACATCCTGGGCGGCGGCGGCAACCGCGGCAACCAGTTCATCCAGATCGGCGGCACCCTCAATTCCCTCACCGGAACCCTCACCCCGCTGCTGGTGGGCGTGCTGGTGGGCACCGTAACTGCTTCCACCTCCATGTCGGATGTGGCTCCGCTGCTGTTCATCGCCATGGGCGTGTTTGCCGTAGCTTTCATCATCATTTCCTTCCTCACCATCCCGGAACCCGCCCAGGAGCGCAATGCCAAGGTCTATGAGCACAGCGCCTGGAACTTCCGTCACTTCGTGATGGGGGCCGTGGCCATCTTCTTCTACGTGGGTATCGAAATCGGCATCCCTTCCCAGGTGAACTTCTATCTGGCCGATGCCTCCGAGCGGGGCGCCGGCATCCTCACCAACGGTGCCGCCATCGGCGGAGCCATCGCTGCCGTTTACTGGCTGCTCATGATGATCGGCCGATTCTCCAGCACCCTCATTTCCGGCAAGGTGAGCACCCGCACCCAGATGACGGTGGTAAGCGCCGTGGCCATCGTGCTGGTACTCGTGGCCATCTTCGTTCCCAAGACCGTCACCGTGAACATGCCCGGATACAGCGCTGCCGACGGCTTTGCCATGTTCCGCGTACCGCTCAGCTGTCTGCTGCTGGTCCTGTGCGGCCTGTGCACTTCCGTGATGTGGGGCGCCATCTTCAACCTGGCCGTGGAAGGCCTGGGCAAGTATACGGAGGCCGCTTCCGGCATCTTCATGATGCTGGTGGTGGGCGGCGGCATCATGCCGTTCATCCAGGAATTCATCGCCAAGGCCGCCGGCTATATGAACAGCTACTGGCTGGTGGTGGCCATGCTGGCATACCTGCTCTTCTACGCCGTCATCGGCTCCAAGAACGTGAACAAGGACATCCCTGTAGATTAATCAGATAAATATGGCACAAGACTTAGTTATTGGTATCGATGTAGGTGGCCAGACCACCAAGTGCGGCGTTGTGGACGCCCGTGGTACCGTTGTGGAACAGACCGTTATCCGTACGGATACCTATGAAGAAGTAGAACCTTTCATCGCAGAGCTGGCAGAGGCCCTCAACCGCATCGTGGCGGAGGCCAAGGCCGAAGGCTGCATCCGCGGTATCGGCGTGGGCGCCCCCAACGGCAACTATTATACCGGTGCCATCGAGAGCGCTCCCAACCTCAAGTGGGGCCATCACAAGGTGGAATTCGCCAAGCTCCTCAGCGAGCAGATGAACGGCATCCCCGTTTCCCTTACCAACGATGCCAATGCCGCCGCCGTGGGAGAGATGACCTATGGCGCCGCCCGCGGTATGAAGAATTTCATCATGATCACCCTGGGCACCGGCGTGGGCTCCGGTATCGTGATCGACGGAAAGGTGGTGTACGGCCACGACGGCTTTGCCGGCGAGCTGGGCCACACCTGCGCCGTACGGCACAACGGCCGCGCCTGCAACTGCGGCAAGAACGGATGCCTGGAGGCATACTGCTCCGCCATCGGCGTAGCCCGCACGGCCCGCGAGTGGCTGGAAATGACGGACGAACCGTCCCTGCTCCGCAGCCTGGACAAGATCTCCTCCAAGGACGTGTATGAAGCGGCCAAGGAAGGGGACAAGCTGGCGGTCAAGATCTTCGAGTACACAGGACGCATCCTGGGCGAGAAGCTGGCCGATTTCATCGAGTTCTCCGCTCCGGAAGCCATCGTGCTCTTCGGCGGCCTGGCCCGTGCCAAGGAATTCCTCACGGAGCCCATCCAGAAGGCCATGGACGAAAATGTCCTGGCCCTGTGGCGCGGCAAGGTGAAGCTGGTTTATTCCCAGCTCAAGGAGTCCGATGCCGCCATCCTGGGCGCCTCCGCCCTGGCCTGGGAGCTGTAGGCTCACCGCTCAAAAGATTGTTGGGGTGCACTTCGCGGTGCACCCTAATTTTTTTTCATTTTTTCGCGAAATTATTGTTAAATTTGCAAGTTATATCTTATAGATTATTAATATTTTTTATTATTATAAACCTGTCCTTTTATGAACGAAATCAAGAAAAGGGTCTATCGCTTTGGCGGAAAGCACGCCGAGGGCGATGGCAAGATGAGAGAACTGCTGGGTGGCAAGGGCGCCAACCTGGCCGAAATGAACCTCCTGGGCATGCCTGTGCCTGCCGGTTTCACCATTACAACGGAATGCTGCACCGAGTATTACCGGCTCGGTGGCGGATATACTCCGGAACTCCGGGCAGAGGTGGCATCGGCCCTGGAAGCCACGGAAAAGATCATGGGCAAGAAGTTCGGCGATGAGAACGATCCGCTCCTGGTGAGCTGCCGCTCCGGCGCCCGCAGCTCCATGCCCGGCATGATGGACACCATCCTCAATATCGGCCTGTGCTCCAAGACCATCCCCGGCCTCATCAAGAAGACCGGCAACCCCCGTTTCGTATACGATGCATACCGCCGCCTCATCATGATGTACTCTGATGTGGTGATGGAGAAGGCCGAAGGCATTGAACCGGCCGATGGCCAGGGCATCCGCCAGCAGCTGGACCGCATGATGGAGGAAGTGAAGAAGGCCAACGGTTACAAGAGCGATACGGAACTCACCGCAGAGCAGCTGAAGGACCTCGCTGAGGCCTTCAAGGTGCGCATCAAGGAAGTTCTGGGCGTTGAATTCCCGGACGATGCAAAGGCCCAGCTCTGGGGCTCCATCGGCGGCGTGTTCAAGAGCTGGAACGGCAAGCGCGCCATCCGTTATCGCCAGATTGAGCATATTCCGGACGACTGGGGTACTGCCGTGAACGTGCAGTCCATGGTGTTCGGCAACATGGGAGACACCTCCGCCACCGGCGTGGCTTTCTCCCGCAACCCTGCCAACGGCGACAACAAGTTCTATGGCGAATGGCTCATCAATGCCCAGGGTGAAGACGTGGTGGCCGGTATCCGTACCCCCAACCCCCTGAACGAGGCAACCAAGAGCGAGAAGAACAAGAACCTGGCTTCCCTGGAAACCGCCATGCCGGAGGTTTACAAGGAGCTGGACGATATCCGCAAGCGCCTGGAAGACCACTTCAAGGATATGCAGGACATCGAATTCACCATCCAGGAAGGCAAGCTGTGGATGCTGCAGTGCCGTATCGGCAAGCGCACCGGCCTGGCCGCCCTGCAGATGGCCGTGGATATGGTGGAAGAAGGCCTCATCAGTGAGAAGGAGGCTGTGATGCGCGTGGCTCCCGCCCAGCTGGACGAGGTGCTGCACCCCATCCTGGATCCCGCTTCGGAGAAGAAGGCCACCGTGCTGGCACAGGGTCTCCCGGCTTCCCCGGGCGGCGCCGTGGGCCAGATCGTCTTCACCAGCGAAGACGCCATCAAGTACATGCAGGCCGGCAAGAAGTGCATCCTGGTCCGTGAAGAGACCTCTCCGGAAGACATCGACGGCATGCACGCCTCCGTGGGTATCCTCACGGAACGTGGCGGCATGACCTCCCACGCCGCCCTGGTGGCCCGTGGCTGGGGCAAGTGCTGCATCGTGGGCTGCGACGCCCTCAAGATCAACTTCAAGGACAAGACCGTTAGCTTCGCCGGTGTCAAGAAGACCTTCAAGGAAGGCGAATGGCTGTCCCTCAACGGCGCCAAGGGCCTTGTGTACGAAGGTGCCATCGAAACCATGGATGCCAGCGAGAACCCGCTCTTCGCCAAGTTCATGGGCATGTGCGACAAGTTCCGCAAGCTGGGTGTCCGCACCAATGCCGATACCCCCGAGGATGCCGCCCGCGCCCTCAAGTTCGGTGCCCAGGGCATCGGCCTGTTCCGTATCGAGCACATGTTCTACGGCCGCAACAGCGAACTGCCGCTGTCCAAGCTCCGCAAGATGATCCTCTGCGACACGGATGCAGAGCGCAAGCAGGCTCTCAGTGAACTGGAGCCCTTCATGAAGGCCGCCGTCAAGGAGACCCTCCGCGTCATGGACGGCAAGCCCGTTGTGTTCCGTCTCCTGGATCCGCCGCTGCACGAATTC
>JAEEGK010000476.1_pt1 | contig 101116 bp, 78 predicted proteins | sample 8958771 | NCBI WGS metagenome assembly JAEEGK01 (sample SAMN16246547, study PRJNA631951) | gut metagenome | biome: gut microbiome; feature: rumen; material: SC-attached | host: Bos | place: Iran: Karaj | collected 2018-10 | reverse complement strand
TGGCCGTTCTTCAGCTGGCTGGAGTACACAGCCTGGTTGAGGATCATACCGGAGTTGGTCGGCATGTTGGTGAAGAACACCAGCGGGAGACGGCCCTGGAACAGGCCGGTACCACCGCGGACGGTGAGGCTCTTGTCTCCCAGGACATCCCAGTTGAAGCCGACGCGCGGGTTCACCTGGACAGTGGTCTTCGGCCAGAGGCCCGTATCAACGGTGTTGGAACCCATCTTGTAGTTCAGGATGGCATTGTTGGTGATCAGGTCGGAGTTGTCGTAGATGATGGTATCGAAACGGACACCGTAGTTCAGCTTGAAGCGGTCGGTGACGTTCCAGTCATCCTGGGCATACACACCGAGCTGGTTGTAGTTGATCTGTGCGGTTTCCGGCGAGTTGTCGTAAGCATAGTAGAGGCAGAAGCTCAACGGGCGGGCGCCGTTGAGGAAATCGTCGACGCTGGCGAAACGGTAGTAACCCGTACCGTTGCGGATGTAGGAGTTGTCAGCGAACATGTGCTCATAGTTGATACCGGCGGTGATCTTGTGCGAACCGGCGTAGTAGGTGAAGTTGTCGGTCACGTTCCAGACCTTGTTGGTCACACCGTTCTTATAGGTGAACAGCTCATAACCGAACGAGGTGGCCGGCTTGAAGTTGCCGCTCGACAGATCCCAGTTGTCCATGATGTCGACGTGCGGGAAGATGTCGGAGTTCGAGCCGCGCTGGTCGTTGATGAACGAGTAGGTGGCGATCAGCTGGTTGGCAGCCTTCTCACCGAAACGGCTGTTGAGCTCGGCAGCGAACGAGGTCACGTTGTTCTGCTGGCTGTACATGTTGTTGGAGAACGGCTGGGCCTGGTCGCTGGCACGGTTGAAGCTCTTGTTACGGTACTTGTCATCGCAGGAGTTGCCGTTGGGGGCGTACCAGGTCAGGTTCTTCGTATGGTTGAAGCGGAAAGCAAGCTTGTGGTTCTGGTTGATGTTCCAGTCGATGCGGGCCAGGATCTTCATGTTCGAGGTGCCGCCCGGGAAGTTGTCGTAGGAACCCGGATTGTAACCGTAGTCATTGACCAGTTTTTTCTTCACGGCCTCCAACTGATCCTTGGAAATACCCTTGCCGATGCCGTTGGTCTTGATGGCCTGGCCCGGCTGGTCGTTCAACTCGAAGTTGGCGAAGAAGAAGAGCTTGTTCTTGACGATCGGACCGCCGAATGTGGCGCCGATGGTGCGGATGAGCTCAGGATCGCGGTCGCCGAGGTCTTCACCGGCGACCTTGTTGCCACGCAGCTTTTCGTTGTGATAGTAACCGTAAACCGTGCCCTTGAAGGTGTTGGTACCGGACTTCGTGATGGCGTTGATGCCGCCGCCCACGAAGTTGCTCTGGCGTACGTCGAACGGGGCGACCACGAGCTGTATCTCCTCGATGGCGTCGAGCGAGATCGGCGTACCGCCGCCCGGCAGGTTGGAGCTCAGACCGAAGTTGTTGTTGAAGTTCGCACCGTCAACGGTGAAGTTGGTGGAACGGCCGTCGCTGCCGGCGAAGCTCATGCCGTTGGCATACGGGGAGAGCTTGGTGATGGCGGCGATGCTGCGGCTGGAGTTCGGCAGCTCCATCATCTCGCGGTTGGAGACGTTGGTGGAGGCACCGGTCTTCTCCGTGCCGAATTTGGTGGCAGAAGCCACGACCACCACTTCCTGCAGGTTCTCTGCATTGTCTTCGAGAACCACGTCACGCGTCAGCGTTTCACTCAGCTTGAGGGTAATGTCCTGATAAACAACAGTCTTGTAACCCAGCAGCTGATAGGTGACTTCATACGGGCCACCCGGGCGCATACCCTGGATGGTGTAACGGCCCTCGTTGTTGGAGAGGGCGAAATACTGGGTACCCGAAGGGGTGTGGACGGCGACGACAGCGACACCGGGAACGGCGCCCTGCACATCGGTGATCTTGCCGCTCAGGGAGGAAGTCGTCATCTGCGCGTTCAGCGAAAGGGAGACGAACAGCCCGAGAGCTGCGAGAACGAAAAGCTTAAATGCTTGTTTCATAGATATTTAGGTTGTTTTGTGGATTTTCTTTCCGGCGCAAAGGTAGAAAACCCCGACGGGATATGCAAGGAGTTTTAACAAAAAAGGGCGGCCCGAAAGCCGCCCTTGAGATGCCGGGTCAAGCCCGGCATGACGATTGTCCCGTCACCCCGGGCTTGACCCGGGGTCTGGAATACTAGTCCGCCGGAGTGTGGCTGAAATAGAAGCCGCCGTTGACCTGCGGAGTACCCTTGTAGGTGCTCTTCGGGCCGATGACCGTCAGGATGTCACCCACCTTGAGGCCCTTGGCCGCGACGACACCCTTGCGGGCATCACCCGTGGCACCCCAACCCGGGTAGCAGCCATAGACATACAGGCGGTTGCCTTCGCTGTCCTTCAGGTAGATGTTGCCATAGGCTTCGTTGGCAATCTCATCGATGATGCCGGAGACCATGTAGTATTCGGTCTTGGAATCTTCCTTGCTGATGAATTCAGGGATGGTAACGGGATCCACCAGGTCCACGATCACTTCGATGTGTCCTTCGACCATCTGCGGGGAATCCTTGTAGGCGCCGCGTTTGCCCACGACAGTGACGATGTCACCCGGCTCAAATGAGGAGTCGAAATTGTCTGCCCGGTAGACCAGTGTCTCGCCAGACCAGTCGGAGATATAGAAGCTCTTGCCTTGTTTGTCGCTGGGATACAGGCGGGTAATAATACCGGTAAGGCGGTACTGCGTGTTGCCCACCGGTGCTGCGAGGAACTCGGCCACGGAGCACTCGATGATGGCGCCTTTCTGGGTGAGGGTCTGCTGGCAGGTGTAGTCCTTCTTGCCGTCGGTGGTGCGGAAGGTGATCGTGCAGTCACGGTCGCCGCCTTCGTTGGGATCAGCGAAGAAAACAATGGTGTTGCCGGCGAGGGCGCTGATGGAGAGCCAGTCGGGCAGGCCTTCCACATAGACACCGGTACCTTTATTGTTGAGACTCACCCTGAACTCGCCACCTGCGACCGGGAGGATCGCATCTTCCGGATCGGTTCCGGCAATCTTGATGAGCGATTTGTTGACATTGATGACCTGGGCGTCGACAAGTTCGACCGTACCGTTGTAGGTGGTCTTCGGGCCCTGGACGGTCACCTCGTCACCGACTTCGATGCCGAAGCTGCTCCAGGCGTAGTTGCCGGCGGAGTTCACCGTACCATAGATATAGATCTCGCCGGTGTCATCCTTGAGATACCAGTTGCCGTAGTTCGTATTGGCGATGGACGTGCAGATACCCGTGACCATGTATGTCTTGCTGTCGGGACCGGCGATCACCTCGGCGCAGGTAGCGGGAGAGACAACGGCCAGGCCCTGGATGACATTGATGTTCTGCTTTTTGCTGCCACAGGAAATCGCCACTTCGGCGGTACGGCCGTCGAGGGTCTTGGATGCGGAGAAAGTAACGTTGGTCGATCCGGCGGAACCGGAGGCCGGCGAAATGGTAAGCCATTCGGGGCAGGTCGGAATGCTCCAGCTTTCCGTCGCTTCGACGGTGATGGTGGTAGAGCCGCCGTCCATGTTGATGGCCACGTAGGAAGAGGAGACCTTCACTTCGTCGAGATAGTGGTCGGGCTCAATCTGGTTGCAACCGGCTGCAAGGGCCAGGATGGCGACCAGCGAAACAAGGATATTCTTGATTTTCATATTGCAGTCTCTTTATTAGTTGAACAGATATTTGATACCCACGGAAGCATACCAGCACTGTCCGAGACCATGGCTCGGAACCCAGAGAGCGGTGTCGCCGCTGATGGAAGCCGGCGTGGAGAAGGTTGCATAACCGTCGGCGTCGACGCCTTCATACTTGAGGATGCGGGCATCGGAACCGATGGCAGGATTGAGGTACTTGCTCACGCCCCAGCTGGAGTTGAACAGGTTGAGGACGTTCTTCAGGTCGAGGCAGAGCTGCAGGGTATTGGTGTTCTTGCCGCACTTGATGGTGAAGTCGTGCTTGTAGCCGAAGTCCAGGCGGTGTACCCAGGGGCTGTAGAGGCTGTAGCCTTCTGCATATTGGCCCTGGTGGCTCCGCAGGTACTTCTCATTGTGGACGAAGTCCATGAAACGGGTCTGGTCGCTGGCCGAGACGAAACGGAACTGGCGGCTGGAAACCTCCTCATCGGTCGGGATGTAGAGGGCGTCGTAGTTGTAACCGTCGCTGTTCATGTCGTTCGACAGCATGTAGGAGTAGTTGGAACCACCGCGCCATGCCTCATAGATGAAGCTGTAGTGGTTGCCGGCCTTGTCGTGGTGCGTGAGGGATGCGACCACACGGTCAGGCGTCACATACTGCGAGTTGTGGAGCTTGATGTAGTTCGGGCCCTCGTTGGTCGGCACATAGGTGAAGGCCGACTCGGCTGCGGAACCCGGCATGCCGGTGATTTCCTTGCTCACGGTGTGCGTGTAGGCGGCACTGAAGCTCAGGCTCTTGATCGGCTGCATCCTGATTTCGGCGCTGGCACTCCAGCCATAACCCTTGTCCGTGTTCTCCAGGACGAAGGCCTTGGTCGCATAGCGGAAGCCGGCAGGATAGATCGGACGGTTGTCGGCGCCGTTGAAGCGGGCGAAACCGGCCACGTTGCTCATGCTCCAGTCGGAGATGGCCACGGCGTTGATGGTCTTGTTGAAGATACCTTCAGCCGAGAAGGTGAACGGGAAGGAAGTCGGGAAGCTGAGGTCGAAGGCCAGCGAGCTCTTCCAGACCTGCGGCATCTTGAACTTCGGATCCACACCGTTGACGGCGGAAGGTTTTGTACCGTCTTCCGGTTTCACCGTGCTCGGATAGCCGAGGGAGATGAGTTTCTGGTAGAGGGCGTCGATCGTAGCCTTGCCGTTGGAGTCGGTCACCAGGCCGCCGTCGAAGACGTTCATCGAGAAGCCCCTGGCTGCGGCATTCTTGGCATTGATCTGTGCCTGGTACTGCACCATACCGCTGTTGGTCGGCATGTTGGTGAAGAACACGAGCGGCAGACGGCCGGAGAAGAGGCCCGTACCGCCACGGATCTTGAAGCTCTTGTCGCCGAAGACATCCCAGCTGAAGCCCACGCGCGGCGAGAAGGTCACGCTCGAGTTCGGCCAGCGGCCGGTGTCGATGTGCTGCTCCGTATAGTTATACTTCTTGGGATAGTAGGCGATGTCCTTGATGGCGTTGTTGGTCATCAGGTCGCCGTTGTCGAAGAACAGGCCGTCGATACGCAGGCCATAGGTCAGTTTGAAGCGGTCGTTGACGTTCCATTCGTCCTGGGCATAGATGCCGGCCTTGTGGAACTGGACGCGGGCGGCCGGATACTGCTCACCGTCGTAACCGTAGGTCAAGCAGACGACCTCAGGGACACGGCCGTTGAGGAAGTCGTCGAGGGTCTTGTAGCGGTAGTAACCGGAACCGTTGCGCATGTACTGGTTGTCAGCCATCTGGTATTCGTAGCTGATGCCGCCGGTGATCTTGTGGCTGCCCTTGTACCAGGTGATGTCGTCCTTGACATTGGCCACGGTGTTGTGCACGGCGTTGTTCCAGGTAAACAGCTCATAGCCGAGGGCCATGTAGTTGTTGGAGCTGGTGTCGTCGAGGATATCGATGAACGGGAACTCCTCGGAGTTGGTGCCGCGGACATCGTCGAGCTTGGAGAAGGTGGCCAGGAACTGGTTCGACAGGTTGTCGGACAGGCGGCTGTTCAAGTCGAGAGACCAGGTGCTGACGATGTTCTTCATGGAGTACATCGCGTTGGCGAAGGACATGGAATACTGCGACATACGGGAGCCGGACATACGCGTGCCACCGTCCATGGAGCTGCCGTTCGGCGAGTTCCACACGTTGTTCTGCGTGTAGTTGTAACGGAGGGCGAGCTTATGCTTGTTGCTGATGTTCCAGTCGAGGCGGGCCAGGATCTTCATGTTCTTCTCATTGGCCGGGAAATCGGTGTAGGAACCCGTGTCATAGCCGTATTTGCTCTTCACGTAGTCCGACACGCGCTGCAGGTCGGAGAGTTTCGTACGGGAGATGAAGTTGTCGGGGTCGGCCACGCCGTTCGTGGAACCCTGCCAGCGGTTGACGATGGTCGGAATCTTGGAAAATTCACCGTTGACGAAGAAGAAGAGCTTGTTCTTCACGATCGGGCCACCCAGGGTGAGGCCGTAGGTGGTCGAACGGTCCTTGGCGCGGGCGCCGGCGATCTGCTCGCCTTCTACCGTGTCACCGCGGAGGTTCTCGTTACGGTGATAGACATAGGCGCTTCCGCGGAAGGTATTCGTACCGGACTTCGTGATGGCGTTCACGCCGCCGCCGATGAAGTTGGTCTGGCGGACGTCAAACGGGGAGATCACGACCTGGAGTTCCTCGATGGCATCGATGGAGATCGGGTTGCCGCCGCCGGGAAGGTTGGAGCTAAGACCGAAGTTGTTGTTGAAGTTGGCACCGTCCACCGTGAAGTTGGCCAGACGGCCGTCGCTGCCGGCGAAGCTCATGCCGTTGCCGCCGTACGGCGACAGGCGGGTCACGTCGGTGATGGAGCGGCTGACACTCGGGAGTTCGGTGATCTGCCGGTTGGAGATGTTGGTCGCGGCACCTGTCTTCTCGTTGGAGAACTTGGATGCGGCGGATGCGACCACGAGGGCTTCGGAGAGGTTCTGCGCAGCCGTCCGCAGGCGCACGTTCTGCTGATAGGTCTCGGCCAGGGCGAGCGTGATGTCAGGAATCACGAGCGTCTGGCAGCCGATCAGGGAGTAGGTCACTTCGTACGGACCACCGGGGCGCATACCCTGGATGGCATAACGACCCTCTTCGTTGGCCACAGCATAATACTGTGTCCCGGAAGGGGTGTGGACCGCGATGATGGTCGCACCGACCAGCGGCTCGCCGCCTTCATCGACGATCTGTCCGGCAAGGGCCGAGGTGGTCACCTGGGCCTGGGCCGAAAACACCATCATCAGGAAGGCTGCTGCAGCCAGGAAACATTTGAATGTTTTTTTCATAAATGATGTTTGGTTAATGATTGATATAGTAAATAGTTATTTTGTTGTTTCTAATGAGATTGTGCTCGCTTTGCTGCGCATTCCCTTCGGGATTCCGGGTCAAGCCCGGAATGACGTATTCTATAATCCCCATGCGCCGGCATCGAATTTTGATTCTGCTTCTTTTTCGTATTCGTCTTTCAGGTTGTGGAAGAAATTGAAGCCCGTACGCTTCTCCAGTTCCGCCACGGAACAGGCTTCGTTCTTGCTGATGGTCTGGCTGCCGTAACTGCGGTTCTCCAGCCAGAAGCCGATGGCCGAGTAGCCGCCGTTGGCGGATCCGGCCTTGTACTTGAGGACAGCCTTGAAATAGGCTTTCGGCACGGCCACGGGCTTGCCCACGGCATCGTTGGTATATTGGATCGCCTCCCCTTCTTCGGTACGGAGCACGCAGCCTGTCACGACGTAGACCGTGTCGGACGAGGAGATCTGGTTGCGGACCAGTTCCTCGAGTTTCTCCCAGATGCCCTGGTTGAGGTTCTGGTTCTGTGGTGTTATGTTGGTATAATAGAATGTCTGCTCGTTGGCGGCGACGGTACACAGGCGGTCGGCCGAAGGAAGCTGGTGGCCGCGGTCCCAGCCGGCATAGCTGCGGGACACGTCACCCTGGTAGCGGCGCGGCACCAGCGGGTCGTAATCCCATTTGTCGGTGCGCGAAACCCCGCGGGTCATGCCGCTGTAGAGCGGATAGGCCACCCAGAGCGCCACGCGGTTGTCCAGGTCGTACCAGAAGGAATAGTTGCGCACGTTATAATCTTTGTAGACCATGTCGTGGCTGAAGTAAGCCTTCCCTTCCGCCGCCTGGATGAAGGGCAGCTCAAGCCAGGAGGCCACGGGACTCGGCACCACGGCTTCCAGCGGCTGCTGGTCGATCGTGAAGGTCAGCGTGTTGGGCGTGACGGAGGCTTCCGTCGCGAACGTGATCACGGCCTGGCGGCCTTCCGAGGTACTCGGATTTTCGGTATAGCTAATGACGACGTTGCCGCCGGTCGTGCCGGAAGAAGGCGTCACGGTGAATGCGTCGCTTGAAGACTTGGCCGTCCACGGAACGTTGGCGGAGACGGTCAGGGTGAGCGAACCGGCGTCACCGCTGACGGAGGCTTCGGTCTTGGCCAGGGAGAAATATGGATCACTCGCGAAGCGCGGGCCGGTCAGGCCGGCGAAGTCGGCTTTCTCCGAGACGACCATCTGGATGCGCCCGGCATATTTGCCGGCGATACCTTTGAGCGTGCCGCTGCCGGTGGGGACGGGATCGTCCTTGAACACGGCATATTGGGAGGTGAACAGGTCGAAGCTGCCGCCATCCTTGCCTTCGAAAGTCACCGAGCCTTTGTTCCCCGCCGCATAGAACGACTGGCCGACGAAAGTGTCTTTCAGCTGCACGTCGGACACGGCCACGTACATCGATTCGAATTTTCCGCTCAGCAGCTCTTCGATGGTGATCTGCCGGGGCGTGGGCGTCGTCTCGCCAAGGTAATCCACATTGCTCAGCGACAGATTCTTCACCTGGATGGCACCGTCCGAATAGACGGAAAGGATCTGGTTCTGCAAGTGGACGCGCACTTTATGTCCGCGGGCGAAAGTCTTGTTGTCGCCGTCACAGTAAAGCATCAGACCGGCCTCGCCGTCGGAGATGATGATGGTCTTGGCGGAACTGTAGTTGTTCAGGCCGCCGTCGGTATCGCGGCGATAGTCGCTGATGACGATTCCTTCAATAAGGATGTCTTCCTTGATCGTATAATCCTTACCCGGATACAGGGCGCGGATTTCGCTGATGGTCTTGGTCACGGACGCGGGCTTCACATACATCTGCTGCGAGACGCTGACTTTCTTCTGGTCGTCGACAGACTCGACGGTAATCGAACCCGTGCGCGCGTCGGCAGCGTTGGTGGAAACGGTGACCGTCACCGTACCGGTGCCGCTACCCGAGGAGGGAGTGACACGGATCCAGGATTCGGAAGTACGCGCATACCACATTCCCTTGCAATTCACCGCGAAGGTTGCCGAGCCTCCTTCGGCCGTAAATTCCAGAGAGGAAGGAGCTACCGAGACCGTCAGTTTCTCGGGTGCCGGTTCGGGCTGCGGCTTCTCGCACGACGCCAGGACCAGGGCCAGTCCGGCAAAAAGAAATAATAGGCGAAGGGCTTTCATCAGGACATAAAGTCTAACCTGCAAATTTACCAATAATTTTTGTTTCCCGCAATTAATATCCTACCTTTGCGGCCTAAAACCAAGTGGATGGATTTGACTGCTTGCCAACCACTCTAAAAAAGGCTAAAATTATGTATCTTTTCACTTCTGAATCCGTTTCAGAGGGCCACCCCGACAAAGTGGCCGACCAGATTTCCGACGCCATTCTCGATGACTTCCTCCGCCAGGACCCGGCATCGCACGTCGCATGTGAAACCTTCGTAAGCACCGGACTCGCGGTCGTGGGCGGCGAGGTTACCTCGCACGACGCCTGGGTAGACATCCAGAGCGTGGTACGGCGTACCATCCGCCGCATCGGCTACACGAAGGGCGAGTACCATTTCGACGCAGAATCCTGCGCCATCCTTTCCGCCCTCCACGAACAGAGCGCCGACATCGCCATGGGCGTGAACCGCGCCGAGAAAGAGGAGCAGGGTGCCGGCGACCAGGGCATGATGTTCGGCTATGCCTGCAATGAGACCCCGGAATTCATGCCGCTGCCCCTGACCCTGGCCCACATGACGCTCATCGAGCTGGCCCGCATCCGGCGCGAGAACCCCTCGCCCATGCCCTACCTCAGGCCCGACGCCAAGTGCCAGTTCACCATCGAATACAACGACGACCACACGCCGAACCGCGTCCACACGCTCGTGCTCTCGACACAGCACGACCCTGACGTGGACCAGGCCCGCATCCGCAGCGACGTGGAGACCATCCTCATCCCGCGCCTGAAAGCCCGCCTCAGCGCCGAAAACGCCGCCCTGTTCCAGGACGGCATGATCCTGCATGTCAACCCCACGGGACAGTTCATCATCGGCGGTCCCCACGGCGACACCGGCCTGACCGGCCGCAAGATCATCGTGGACACCTACGGCGGCCGCGGCGCCCACGGCGGCGGCGCCTTCTCGGGCAAGGACCCTTCGAAGGTGGACCGCAGCGCCGCCTATGCCGCGCGCTACATTGCCAAGAACCTCGTGGCTGCCGGCGTGGCCGACGAAATCCTCGTGCAGGTGTCCTACGCCATCGGCGTGGCCCGGCCCGTGAGCATCTTCGTCAATACCTACGGCAGCGCGCACGTGCCCTTCACCGACGGCCAGATCGCCGCTAAGGTGGGCGAACTCTTCGACCTGCGGCCGGCCGCCATCGTCGAGCGCTTCGGCCTGACCAACCCGATCTACGAGCCCACAGCCGCCTACGGTCATATGGGACGCGACCCCTACGTACAGGAAGTCGAGCTCATCCGCGACGGGAAGACCGTGCGGCGCAAGGTGCAGTTCTTCGGTTGGGAGTTACTCGATGCCGTCGACCAGTGCCGTGCCGCCTTCAAGCTGTAGGCGCAAGGCTTTCCGGACCGGCTTTTCGAGACCGGGTACATACACATCGTAGCTGACGCGGGCGGAAGCAGCGTCCTCGTCGAGTTCGATGGTAACGATTTTGAAAGAGGTCTGTTCAACGGCCTCTTTTATTTTTTGTGCCAGGTCGGCGGACAGGGATTCCTGGTCTTCGGCTCCCTGTGCGACCAGGGCGGCGAAGCGCGGCGTGCATAAGGAGGCAGCGGCGGCGTAATCCGCTGCATAATAGGCCTTCAGAAAGGATTCAGCCGCGGCTTCGACTTGCTTCTCGGGACGCTGGCAGGCGGCCAGAGCCAGCAGGGTCACGACGCAGAGCGCAAAGGACAGATACTTTTTCATGGCTTACAGGTCCAATTCAACTACGGTGATGCCCGCGCCTCCCTGCTGCACCGCCTCATCGCGAAACGAAGCCACGGAAGGGACGGTCTTGAGGTACTTGCGGATCTCTTCGCGGAGCACGCCGTTGCCCTTGCCGTGCAGGATCTTGACCTGTCCCACGCCCACCATCGTGGCATCGTCGATGAAGTGCATGACGATGTCGAGGGCGTCGGCCAGGCGCTGGCCCCGGATGTCGATCGTGGGCTTGAATTCGAGCTTGCGGCGGCTGATCGATTCGCTGTCGTAGTGGATGACCGGACGGAAAGTGCTGCGGGTCTGCTCCTTGTATTGCTGGTTGGAGATCTTTTCAACTTTGCCGGGGGCGATCTTCGAGATGATGCTTCCGACCGACACGGAGATATATTTGGCGGCGATCTGCGTGACTTCGCCCACCATGTTGTTGTCTTTCAAACGAACTTTATCACCCACCTGCAACGGCGTTTTATCTGCTCTGTCCGTTACTCCCGGCTTGCCATCCTTGCCGTCATGCCGGGCTTGACCCGGCATCTCGCCCCGCCGCTCCTTACGCACCCGCTCCCGCTCTTTCCGCTCCGTGATCTTCTGCATCTTCCGCTCAATGGCGGCGTCGTTCTCGCTGGGCTTCTCTTCCTTGAGGGTTTCCTTGAATTTCGTGAGTTTCTCACGCGCCAGGCGGGTCTTGTCGCGCTCGGCCTGGGCCTCGCGGATCTCGCGAATGGTGCGTTCTACCTGCTTGTTGGCCTCGGACACAATGTCGGCGGCTTCGGCACGGGCCTCGTCGAGCATGCGCTTCTTGAGCGCCTTGACGTCTTCGAGCTCTTTCTGGTATCTGTCGGTGAGGCTCTCCAGGGTCTTGTCGGTACTCTTGATGCGGGCGAGTTTCTCGTCGAGGACGCGGCGGCTGCGGGCGATCTGGCGAAGGTTGCGCTCGATGTTGACGAATTCGCTGCCGGCCCGTTGCTCGGCATCCTTGACCACGTCGGCGGGCAGACCCATCTTCCGGGCCAGTTCAAAGGCGAAGGAATTGCCGGGCATGCCCTGCTGGAGCTGGAACAGGGGCTTGATGGCGGCGCCGTCGAAAAGCATGGCGCCGTTGACCACACCGGAACTCTTGTCGGCGTAGAGCTTGAGGTTGGTGTAGTGGGTGGTGATCACGCCGTAGGCGCCCAGGTCGTCGAGCCGTGCGAGCACGGCTTCGGCGATCGCGCCGCCTGCGGCGGGCTCGGTGCCGCTGCCAAATTCGTCGATCAGCACGAGGGAATGCTCGGTGGCATGCGTCAGGATCTCCCGCATGTTCTGCAGGTGTGAGCTGTAGGTGCTCAGGTCGTTTTCGAGCGACTGGTCGTCGCCGATGTCGATGAAGATGCTGTCGAAGATCAGCATTTCGCTCACTTCCGAGGTGGGGATGAGCATGCCCCACTGGAACATGTACTGCAGCAGGCCCACCGTCTTGAGACACACCGACTTGCCGCCAGCGTTCGGGCCGGAGATCAGCAGGATGTGCTTCTCGCGGCTGAGCGAGAGGGTCAACGGCACAATCTCTTTTTTCTCGCGCCGGAGCGAGGCTTCCAGCAGCGGATGGCGGGCGCGGCGCAGGTTCATCTCGCCGTTGTCCGACAGCACGGGCATGCCGGCGATCATGTCGAGGGCCACCAGTGCCTTGGCGCGGATGAAGTCGATCTCGCCGATATATTCGGAGGCGGCGATCAAGCCGCCGAGGTATGGCCGGAGAAATTCGGAGAAGACGAAGAGGATTCGGGCGATCTCGCGCTGTTCGTCGAACTGGAGTTCGCGGATCTGGTTGCCCAGTTCCACGATTTCGAAGGGTTCGACGAAGGCCGTCTTGCCGCTGGCCGACTCGTCGTACACAATGCCGGGCAATTTCTTCTTGCTTCCGGCTGCCACGGGAATCAGTACCCGTCCGTCGCGGACCACCACTTCGGCGTCGGCCTCGACCAGGCCTTCGCCCTTGGCATTGCCCAGGATGGCATTGATGCGACGCGACACCTGTCCCTCCTTGGAACGGAGGGTGCGGCGGATCTCGGCGAGTTCGGGCGATGCGTTGTCGCGCACTTCGCCGTTTCGGTCGAGGATGGCTTCGATGCGGCGGCTGATTTCCGGATCGTAGCTGACCGATGCGGAGATCTGCCGGAGCATGGGATAGAGGTCGTCCTTGCAGTCGCGGAAAAAGGCCAGGATGCGGCGCAGGGTATCAAGGCTGGTGCGCAGGGCGCGCAGCGACGGGAGGTCGATGCTGGTATTTTCGGCCTGAATCGGCAGCAGGAATTCCTTGGTGTCGAGATAGCCGCCGGCCGGGAAACTGTCTTCAAACAGGCAGATGAGCCGCATCTCGTCGGTCAGGCGGAGCCGGAACATGATTTCGTCGGGGTCGCGCGACATCTGTTCGGCGGCAACTTTCCGACGGGCATATTCTGTAACGGCTTTGGCGGCGATCCTGTCCCGCACCTTGTCGAATCCGATTTTCTGTTCGAGTACCATGGGCGGGACGAAGGCTTATTTATAGGATTCCTCGATGGCCAGTCGCAATTCCGTGATACTGCCCATCGTCTTGATCTGTCCTTCCTGGACGAAGGAGATATGGCCGGTTTCTTCCGAGACCACGATGACCGAGGCGTCGCTGACTTCGGAGATGCCGATGGCGGCGCGGTGGCGCATGCCGTAATGGGCGGGGATATCCTGCCGCTGCGTGATGGGCAGCGTGCAGCGGGCTGCCAGGATGCGGTTCACGGAGAGAACCATGGCACCGTCGTGGAGGGGGGAATTCTTGAAGAATATGTTCTCGATGAGGCGACGGCTGATGCGGGCGTCGATCTCGTCGCCCGTATCGATGATATCGCCCAGGGCCGATCCGTGCCGGAGGACGATCAGGGCGCCGGTGCGGGTCTCGGCCATCTGGCTGCATGCGGCCGTCAGTTCTTCGAGTTCGGCGGGCTGCATGCCGGCCGATCGGGTCTGGCGGAACAATTTGCTGAAGATGCCTTTCTGGGCGGCGGCCGAGGTACTGGAGCTGATGCGCAGCAGGAAGCGCCGGATCTCCGGCTGGAAGATCACCAGCAGGGCTACGACGCCCACGCCCAGCACTTGTCCCAGGATGAACGACAGCAGCTTCATGCCCAGCGCGCGCGACGCAATCCAGACGACATAGAGCAGCAGGATTCCCAGGAAGATATTGACCGCCGACGTCCCTCGTACCACCCGGATCAGCCAATAGATCAGCAACCCGACCATAATCACGTCGAGCACGTCAATCCACGATATATCTATGAAATCGAACATATTCGAACAAAGATAGTAAATATTTCGAATATCTCGTCATTCCGGACTTGATCCGGAATCTCTCCCCCTCACCACGGGCTTGACACGAAGTCTTTACATTATTGCCCGGCGTAAGCCAGAGTCGCACAACTTATTTCAAAGTTAGCGGCGAGGAGCGGTGTGGCGCAGGCGGCGAGGGTGGCGCCGGTGGTCAGGGTGTCGTCGATGAGCAGGATATGACGGATGCCCTGCTGCTGCAAGTCAGCGACGCAGCGCAGATCGACCGCAAAGGCACCTTGTACGTTCTTCGTTTTGGCAGCACCATGCAACTTCGTCTGTGTCTTCGTGTTTCTTCGCCGCCGGAGCAGTTTCGTCTCGACAGGCAGCCCCATCGCCTGCGCCACGCCCCGGGCAATCAGTTCGGCCTGATTGTAGCCGCGTTTCCAACGGCGCAGCGGATGCAGCGGCACGGGAACGACGGCCTGGCAGCCCCGGAACATCCGGCTCGCTGCCATCTGCCTGCCCAGCAGTTCGCCCATACGGACGGCCAGCTGCCGTCGGTTGCCGTATTTGATACCATAGAGGATGCTCCTGTAGTCACTTTCCGTCCGGAAAAAGAACAGCGAAGCCGCATCCTGAACCTCGAAGCGCCGCGCCAGCCGCTCGAACGCCGCATTCTGCACGATGTCCCACTGGTACGTCATCGGCAATCCTTCCAGGCAAGCCGCACAGACATCCCATTCGTCTTCAGCCAGAAACTTTTTGCAAACCACGCATTTCCGCGGAAAAAACAATTCCCGCAGCCCCCGGATGCTCGATGATAACTGATGAATCAATCCGTCGCACATATCGCCCGCCTCGAAGATTTGAAGGCAAGATAGGAAATAATGCGTAATTTTGCAAGGTATGATCGACCAACGGATTGTAGATTTTATCGGGGAGCACCATGTGCTGACGGTGGCGTGCGTGTCGCCGGAAGACGGGCCGTGGTGTGCGAATGCTTTCTATGTATTTGACGAACAGGAAGAAGGCTTTATCATCACTTCGGAAGAGAAGACGCGGCACGCACAGTTGTTTCTGGAGAATCCGCGGGTTGCCGGCTCCGTCGTGCTGGAGACCGAACAGGTCGGCAAGATCCAGGGACTGCAGTTCACGGGTACCGTCGGCCGTTGCGACGGCGGCCTCTTCGACCGCTGCCGTCTGAAATATCTCAAGCGCTTTCCCTACGCCGTCTTCAAAGGCGGCGAAGTCTGGCTCATCACCCTCGACACCCTCAAATACACCGACAACCGGCTGGGCTTCGGCAAGAAACTGCTATGGCACAGAGATTCCGGGTCAAGCCCGGAATGACGAGGGATCAAGCCCGGAATGACGTTTTTTATCGTCACCCCGGACCTGATCCGGGGTCTGAGTTTACTGAAGCATTTCTGATAATAGTGCGTCCATATGGGCATAGTCGCAGAGGAGCCAGAGGACATAGCGGATGTCAACGCAGATGCAGCGGTTCATGGCGTCGACGAAATAGGTGTCGCCGGCCAGCGACTCCTTGTTGCCGTCGAAGGCCAGGCCGATCAGTTCACCTTTGGCGTTGAGCACCGGCGAACCCGAGTTACCGCCCGTGATATCGTTGTCCGTCAGGAAATTGACGGGAATCTCCGGGTTGCTCTGCAACAGCTCCCGGAAGTCCGGTTTCAGCGTGAATTCGTAGTCATCGGGGTTGAATTTCTCCAGGATGCCTGCCGTCCGTGTGCGGGAGGCCAGCGACACCGCGTCGCGCGGCTCGATGGGCCGCACCTTGCCGTAAGTGATGCGCATGGTGGAGTTCGCATCAGGATACATCGGCTGCTTCTTGGCCAGCTTCATCTGATAAACCGCGTCTTTGAATTCTTTCTCCAGGGAACTCTTGCTCACGCCTGCCTCGATTTCATCGCGTTTCTCGTTGAACTGCACGATCTTGCACGAAGTGAGCGCATCGTGGATGTGCCCGTCGAACACCTCGTTGAGCATGGCATCGACATCCCCGCCGAAGCGGTCATAGAGACCACGCAGATAGTCTCCCCAATAGTCACGGCGCACATATTTGAAGAACTGGTTGAGCGAATAGCGCAACAGGTCGCGCTCCACCCGCATGTCGAGCGACGCCAACTCCTTGGCCGCCATCACCGTATCACCCCGCTGCAAGGCATTGGAATAGCGGTGCAGGTTGGTGCCGCGCACCAGCGTCTCCTGAAAATAGACGATCTGCTGGTTGATGCCCGCCACATCTTCGTATTTCTGGCCCAGACGGTAGATCAGGTTGGAATTGCCCAGCCATTTCTGGAGCTGCTGCTCCTCGGTCCGCTTCGCGTCGACCACGCCGAAACGGTTGTAGCAATAGATCTCACCTTCGCGAATCTCCTGCACGTTGCTCAGGCTGAAATAACGGTCGGCATATTTGAGGCGGACGGCCACGTCCTCGTTCATCCATTTGTCCATGATCTTCATCTGGTCGAGCCGGAACTGCGCCTGGATGGGATTCTGGATCTGCAGGATCTCCTCGACGGCATAGGAAGACGCATAGCGGTTGGTCCGTCCGGGATAGCCGATGACCATGGTGAAATCTCCGTCCTTGATTCCGGCCTGTGAGATCTTCAGGATCTTTCGGGGATGCATCGGCACGTTTTCGGGCGCGTATTCCGCCGGCGAACCGTCGGGCGCCGTATAGATGCGGTAGATGGCAAAATCGCCCTTATGCTGCGGCCACTCCCAGTTGTCGGTGTCGCCGCCGAACGACGCGACGCTCACCGGCGGCGCCGCTACCAGCCGCACGTCGCGATACACCTGATAGAGCGCCATGTAAAACTTGTTGCCATTGTAGTACGACGAGCAGATGAGTTCACCCTGGCCTTCGTAGATCTTGCCGTACTTCTCTTCGACCTGACGATATACCCGCCGCATGGCCATGGGCTTGTGCGCGACGTCGAACTCCTGGCGCAGGGCCTGGACTTCGTCGGTCACGTCCCATATCTTCTTGAGGAAATAGATGGCCTGGCCCTTGACGGGAAGTTCCTCGTCGCGCCGCATGGCCCAGAAACCGTCTTCCAGGTAGTTGTGGCCCAGGGTGCTCAGGGCGTGGATGTCGCTGTAGGCACAGTGATGGTTGGTGATCATCAGGCCGTCGTTCGAGATCATGCTGCCGGTGCAGCCGAAAGCGAGGGCCACCACGGCGTCGGAGAGGCTTTCCTGCTCCTCATCGTAGAGCACCTTGGCGTCGAGCTTGAGGCCGGCCGCCTTCATCCGCTTCTCCAGGGCGCGGTCGATGGTGTTGATCATCCACATGCCTTCGTCGGCGAAGGCCGTTGCGGCGCACAACGTCAGCGCTGCCGCCAGTATCCATTTTTTCATCTGCAATGTAAGCATTTAATTATCAACGTTTTATATAAACTCACCCCTTTCTCTGAAAAGGGGGTGATTTTCCATAATCACCTATGTATCAGCTGCGTACATTGCAGCGAAAGAGCGGTTAAAAAATAAAGCCGAGCGTCAGCGAGGCGGCGTGGCGCGTGCCGTCGTCATCGAGGCGGGTCGAGGACTCGATGCTGTAGTGCGCCTGCACATAGCAGCGGCCGCTGGCCGAAGACCATTTCAGGTCCAACGCACCCAGATAGTTGTTCCCTTCCCAATAGTCCCACTGCCTCAGCAACGGCTCCTTCAACTGCCATTTCGTTACATCACTGTACGTATCATAATCCATAGCGTAACCGAGCATCGGCGTCAGCCTGACAGGACCCAGGGGAATCGATACGCCCAGCGTTGTAGTGAACGTATGATAGCGCTGGACGAAATGCTGCGGATATTCGGTATAGGTGTGCTCAAAGCCCAGGTTGGAAAGCCCCACCAGCATCTGCCATGACGTACCGAAAGTATAGCGCACTTTCTCGAGATGCGACCGCCGCCAATAGCAGAACACCGGGTCGCCGTAGGTCACCCAGACGCGGATGCGCGAAGCAGGATCGAGTTCCTGCCGCTGGAGGGGACGGAAACCCTGCATCGTCGAATAAGTAAAGGAGGCCTCAACGACATGCGCCGGCCCGAACGACAGCGACAGCTCGTCTTCCCAGGTCCAGGAACGCGTCGTACCGAACTGCTGGTTGTTGTAGCCGACTTCGGTCTGCGCACTCTGCTGCCAGGAAGCCCGCAAATCGTTGTGCAGGGCGGTCCGGCCGGCCGACCAGTCGAACTGGAAGCCGCCGAAGTAACGGTTGTTCTCCTTGAAGCGACGGTTCTCCGCGCTCGCATAGCCGCTGCCATGAACGACCCAGAGGCCATAGACATCGAAGAGTATATGCTCCACGCTCGATGAAATCTGCGTGTACTCCACCCGCTCCGTCGTGCGCTCGTAGCCCAGATTCAGGCCCAGGCCGACACCGCCGGTCCGCCAATGGACACCTGGCGACACCCGGAAATCCATGAACGTATTCTTGTTGCGCAGGTCTTTGTGCTTGGCCATCAGCGCCACGTCGTAGGACAGGTCCAGGCCAAGCGACCAGTGATCGCCGAGCGGCAGGCCCGCGCCCGCCTCCATCGCGTAGCGCTCCAGCGAGAGATTTCCCGGAATCGAGTCGGCCAGCATGAAAGGTGTCTCCAAAGGGTTGATCCAGCCGCGCCAGGTACTGCCCGTCGCGTATTCATAACCGTAACCGAAATGCCCGTACAGGCTCACCTTGCCCAACTTCTGCCGCGAAGAAGCATCGAGCGTCCCCTGCAGCGCAGAATCCGGCATGTAGACATCCCGCAGCCGCCCCGTCTCGCCGCTCACGCCCAGCGACACATCCACATACGACGTATCCGTCAGCACCAGCCTTGCCGCATTCCTTTCCTGCGCCCCCGTGGCCAGACTCAGCATCATCAGTAGTACTATGATAGCCAGTTTCTTCATCGCAGTCTCGGTTGAGGATCGCTGTCGGGAATGAAATCAGCTTCCGAATTGTTCGTATCCATGAAAACTTCGATTCCCTGGTCGTGGAAATCAAGCTTGCGCGTCACGCACTTGCCCGAATAGTGCCCCGAACGCATCCAAACATACGACGCGTCCACCGTGCCCGGCAACCGTTTGATCGCGCCAGCCGGCGAATCGACACATTCCACACCATCGAGAATCCAGTCCTTCGCAATGTGCCAGTACTTCGTGCCCGAACTCTTTCCCGGCTCGAATCCCTCCCAGATATCCGCCTGCGCCTGCCAAGCCGTCACACCCATCGAAGGACGGAACACCACGATCGCCGGACTATGGATTGACAGCGCCCAGGCATTGCCCTGGCCTGTCATGTAAAGCACCATCGGCACCACCCCCGCCGCAATCTCATGCCGTGAAAGCGTCTCCGACCAGCAGCCGAAATGCGCCCGGTTCAACTGCAGCGCCGACGTGGCCCGCCCACGGTGGTCCACCGCCGCGATGCACGCCACCACCGCCGACTCGCCCGGCGCCAAAGGATAGGTGTGCCCGTCGCCCGGGAACATCCAGAACATCTGCGCGATCGGAATCGTGTCACGCCCAGCCCAGGCATTGTTGCCCGTCGTTGAATTGTAAGGATAAATCGCTGCCAGGCACAGCGAATCAAGATAGACGGTCTGCCCGCCCGGACCCGCGTTGTTGTAGATCTCGATATACGTGTCTTTCGTATAATTGGCCCCTTCCAGCGTCGAAGACCCGTGGAAATAGGCCTCCCGGATGATCACCGGATTGGGGACCACCACGTTGAGCAGAATCTCCAGCAGCGGCTCGCGCGCCTGTCCCTGCGCATCGATCAGACTGGTTCCCGTCAGCAGGAACTCCTCGCTCGCCCCGTTGACGGCGATGCGGGTGCTCGTAAACCAACCCGCCGCCATCACATCGTATTTCCCGGGCTGCACCTCGAAATGCACCCGGCCCGAAGCGTCCGGATGCTTGATGTAGCCGAAGTCGGCGTTCTTGTTCTGCAGCCGCACCTCGAGCTGCGTGAGGTCGATGGTCACCGGCTCATCCGGACGCAGCACCAGCTGCACGTCCACCGCCGCCACGCAGGGCGCCTCGCGGTAGCAAGCAGGAGTCGCCAGCAACACGCAGAAACCAACAAGCAAGGCAATTCGTCTCATAGGCTAACGGATGGATATTTTGACTTCCGCGCCGAAATAAAGCGGCGTGTTGCGGTCGTTCGGATACTGGGTGACGGTATTGCGGACACGGCCCCGCAGGTTCAGGAAGTTGTTGGCGTAGAACGAAACAGTCGCCCATTTGCCAATCTCCTTCGACAGGCGGATGTTCAGCATCCCGTAAAAAGGATAGCCCTGCCGGACGTAGTATGTATCTGTGTTGGTGGTCAGGATGAGATTGCGGTACTGCGGATCCTGCGCCATCTCGTCGGTAAACGGCTGGAAGCGGCCGGCACGGTCCATGATGTACAGCGGGCAGACCTTCCAGGTTCCGGCCTCCGGATCGTAGACCGCCATGTCCCTGCCCTCGAAATTGCAGATATTGCGGGAACTCTCGAAGAAAACCATCTGCGCGGTGAGCGTCACCACCATGGCCAGTTGCGGAATGTGCGTGATGAAACGCACGTTGGTGTTGAAACGGTCCTTGACCGACCCGTTCGAAGTCGTGGAGGAACCGCCGTAGATGCCGACCCAGGGATAGCTTCGCCCGTTGGAGGTGCCGGCATAGAGCCGCTGTGTGTAAGAAGTGCTGCGTGATTCGATGTGCATCCAGGCACCGCTTACGTTGACAGACGTTTCGATGGCTGGAATCTTGGCCATGTCGAGCGTGAATTCCACTCCCCACTTGTCGGTGGCGATGTCGTTGGCAGGGCGCGACAGCGAGAGGAAGGTGGTGTCGGTGATGACGGGCAGCGGCTGGCCGTCCATCTTCACGCTGCCGATCTGCCATTGGAGATCCGCCCCGGAAGGCAGCACGACCTGCGAAGGCGCGCCATTCTTCCAGGTGTAGCCATAACGACTGTAGACCATCGGCGTGTATTCCGTGACAAAGCCATACCCGTCGCGCATCTGTTCGAAGAAGCCCACCAGCGAGCCGCTCACGCGTCCGGCGTCGAATTCAAGGCCCGCCTCACTATTGCGGCTCCGCTGCAGCTTGAGCGAAGGATTGGTGGTCTCGGCCCGCTGGGTGGTCACCACCGCGAGGCCGAAATTGTTGGCATCGAAGTCGTTGTAGTAGAACGACACCATGTCCTTGTAGGCCGGCTCGGGATAAAGATAGATCATCGACGGCATTTTGGAAGTCAGGCCCCAGCCGCCGCGCAGCACCAGCTGCCGCAAGCCCGAACTGCGTTTGACCAGCGTATAGCGCGCATTCACGCGGGGTTCGATGCCGAAAAAGGCACCCGTGTTGATGCCCGAGGCCAAGATGGTGTTGAAGCGGGCGCCAGCCTGAATTTCGAGCAGCGTGCCGCCGATGGGAAACTTGAGATTGTCTTCCACATAACCCGTGAGCGCATGCAGGAAGGGGATGTCACGATAGGAGCGCTCCCTGAAAGCGGTAGCGGAACCCGGTGAAGGCGGCATCGTCGGATCGAAGACCTTGCCCCGGCCGACGTTGCCCTGACTCTTCCACTCGAAACCGGCGAGCACCTTATTTGTCACTGCGCCGTACTTTCCCGTCTGGTGCGCAGTCAGCTTGGCCTGCGCATCGATCGGCCGGCCATAGACCTTCACGTCGGAATAATACTGGGCGGGCGTGAAAAAGGCTTCGTTCTCGCCGTCGTACATGGCCGTTGATGTAGGCGTGCGACCAGCGGAACCCTGATACACCCGGCTGCGGGAGAACTGGTCGGTGATGCTGCCGGCCACGAGATACTCCAGGTTGGTGATCCAGGGCTTGTTGAGAATCCAGCGGCCGTTCACACCCAGACGAAGGCCGCGGTCGCGCGACTGTGAAAGCTCGTCCAGGTCGAGATCAGGATCGCTGGCATTGGTGGCATTCGACCAGTTGCCGCGCAGCTTGGCGTTGACCGTGAACCGGCCGCGGAAATTTCCCGACCAGCCGGCCTGGAAATTTACCCGGTTGTAAGCCGAAGAAGGCGTGCGCACGTCACTGGCTGCATGCGCATAGTCGGCGTCGAAGTTGATCACGCCGCCTTTTTCTCCCAGCGAATAACCTTTGCCAAAGGATATCTGCTTGAGCTGCGGATCGGCCTTGAGGCGGATTTCCCACGGCGTCACGCCCGCCTTGGTCTTGACCACCACGGCGCCCGAAGTGAGGTCGCCATAGACCACCGACGGAATGCCGCGGATCACCTCGACCGATTCGATGTTGTCGGTCGAAATCTGGCGGGAGTCCACGCCACCGCCAGCCGTTGAAGCCACATTGCTTTCCCCGCCGCCCATCGCCGTTCCCGTCGAGAGCATCTGCAGGTTGGCATCGTTCGAGAACGAGGCGCCGTCCACGATCAGCGCCGTGCCTGCCACGTTGGCGGCGTTCGTGCCGATGTCGCGGATGGAAAGGGTTCCCACCTGTGTCAGAGAAGGATTCTCTGTGACGCTGCCGGGCAGCAGCTGCATCACGTCACGCAGGCTGGAGGGCTGGATATGCTCCAGCGTCTGCTTGGAAATCTTCGATGCCGTGGTCATCTCGCCGCCTTCCTTGGCGGTGACCACCACTTCGTCGAGCGTCAGGCTCGAAATGGCCAGCTCCACTTTCAGGCGGGAGATATTGCCTTTGACTTCCAGGGGCAACTTCAGCGTCTTGTACCCCAGAAGATCGAATTCGAGCTCATGCTTGCCGGCCGGCACGGCTGCCAGTTCAAAGCGGCCGTCGGCATCGGTCACGGCCCAAAGCCCCAACTCGCGGATGACGACCGAGGCCATGACCACCGGCTCGCCGGAGCCGCGCTCGACCACCGTCCCGGCCACTTTGAACCGGGACGGCGTCTGGGCGGGGGACATAGTGAAACTGCCTGCCACCAAAGTGGCAAGCAGCAGCACGAAGCGGACGGCCTTGTTATAGCGTCCGCACATGGTTTAGTTGTTGTCCTTGACGCAACGCAGCGAAGCCGCCGAACGGAAACCGACGTTGGAGCCGTTGCAGGTATACTCTGCCTCCGTGGCCTTGTTGGTCATGGGCATGAATCCGGTAAACATGACATTCTTGATGCCGCTTCCCGGATCGTCTTTCGTATTGTAAGTGATGGATGCGAAGCTCGAACCGCAATAGAAACCCGAAGCCAGCCACTCATAGCCCTTCAGCGCGCCCATCAGCGTACCGGTGGTCTTGGTCAAGTCGTTGATCGTGACGGCGCCCCAGGGATGCATGTTGAAGCCATCCGCATTGAGCATGGCGATGGAACCATTGGCTCCGTCATAATAGGGAGCCTCAGGATTGGTCGCTGCTCCCACGCTCTTGCCAACCAGGCTGACGATATCGGCTTTGGTCGGGACATGCCAGCCTTCCGGGCAGATACCTTGTCTGCCTTCCACGGCCTTTGCCTTCTCTTCCGTTGTAATGTCTCCCAAACTCAGGCCCAGTGCCACCTCGCTCTGATAGAGATAGCCGCGTTCCTTGATGTCTGCGGAAGATGTCGAGAAAACAGCTGCACCGTTTTCATAAACCAGCGGATAATAAATGCCTGCGAGCACATTTCCGGCATCGGATGAGGGAGTCCTGCCGTTGGGAACATACCGGAGGTTTTCGGTCATCCACCATTTGCCGTCCTTCATCTTTTTCACCTTGTAGGTCTCTCCGGCATATACAAGGATGCCGCCGGCCTGGACGACGACAGCCGAGACGTCGACGCCACCTGCGGCAGTCTTGCAGGAGAGCTGGAAATAGAGGTCGCGGTCTTCCAGGCCCGGGTTGACAGGAACCGTCACCTCGACGGCCGTCGTGCCGGCGTCGCCGCCAGATACGTTAAATTCGACGTCACCCACGCAGAACATCGTCCAGGGAGCGTTGGCCGTCACCGTCATCTTGATGACTCCGCCCGAGGCAGAAACTTTCTCGCCATCGGCATTGACGATCTCGTCGATCTTGATCGAAGCGCTGCCGGCCGGGCAGAGCTGGCTGATCGAGACGGTCTGACGGGCCGTTTCGCCACGGCTGGTGCAGACGACGCTGACGCTCGCGCTCTGGAAAGAGGCGGTGGTGTTGGGCTTGACCGTAATGGTGAAATAGCCGTTTCCGGTACCGGAGGAAGGAGAAACGCTGACGATGCCGCTGTTGTCGGGAGTGACGTCCCAGACATTGTTGGCGGTTACCTCGATGGACTGGGAACCGCCCGCTTCGCTGAATTCAAGGGCGGTCTTGCTGAGCGAGAGGACCGGAGCCGGTTCGCAGGCCGCAAAAAGGAAAAGGCCTGCCGCTAAGATTACAATAAACTTTTTCATATGCAGTGCTTTAATTATATCATCAACCCTCCTGGATCACTGTCAGTGTGACACTGACTCCGGGATGTGTCTGCAACTGGAGTTGTACCTTGAACGTCCGCGCCAGACCCTCGTCGTTGGCAGGAATGTCCAGCGTAACAGTCGTGGTATTGGGGCCGCCGCTGAGCGGTTCTGCCTGGAAATCCACACCGCCATCGACCTTCACCAGCGACCAGACTTCGTTGGAATTGACGGAGAAGCGCACCTTGCCGCCCTCGGAGCCGATGGTCTTGACATCTTCATCCTCACAGAAAATGAAGGGATAGCAGTCCTGCGTCACCACGACGTTGGAGTTGCGGGAAAGATCGCCGTAGGTGGAGATGAACTTGAGGCGGATGGCCTTGGTATATCTTTCCGTGTTCGGGGCCACTACCACATGGACGGACGTGGTATAATCGCCGGATGACGGGGTAACCGTCACGGCATCGTCGGAAACTTCGCAGGTCCAGCTGCCATTGGTAAAGATCACGTCGTCGAATTCGCCGCCGTCGGGGCCGAATTCAAAAGTGGACACGTCGGGCGTGACATAGAAATTGGTATCCTGGTCGCAGGACACTGCCATCAGGCAGAGGAACACAAGTAGCAGATAACGTTTCATACTGCAAAATTATCATTTTTTTTTCATACCTTCGCATCCCAAACAATGAGGATGGCACACAAACTTCCGGCTTTTCTGGTCAGCGTCTTTCTGGTGCTGACCGCCGCGGCCCAGTTCACGGGCTGCGAGAAATACGTGCTGCCCGACATCAGCCTTTCGCCCGACACCCTCTATTTTCGTGCCGGAGCCGATTCGGCCGACATCCAGCTCCACACCAATGTCATCACCGCGCCGGAGCAGGACGACGACGCCCACTGGATCTCCGCCTGGCCGGAATGGTTCGACGCCGACAGCCCCGTGACGATCTATGTCAAAGAAAATACCGATTCGACATCGCGAATCGGTATCCTCTATTTCAGGTCGGAAGCTGTAGAAAAGAAGCTGGTCGTCATCCAGGAAGGATTAGATTCCGGGTCAAGCCCGGAATGACGAGGGGTGTCACCCCGGGGTTTATTTCTTTACTTCCATGACGTTACCGTGGTCTTTGACCACGCCGCGGAGCCAGCGTTCCCGGAACTTGGGATGAATGGGTGATTCCGGAATGGGCTTGCCGGAACCGTTGGACTGGAAGGTGCCGTCCGGATTCTGGCGCTTGACATTGCCGTCCATGTATTTCACCAGCAGATAGTTGCCCAAATCCGTCCATTTGTCGAACAGATACTGCGAGCGGTGCTGGCACCATTCCGTGAACATGCGCCTGGCCTGGCTTTCATTACCGTTTTCAACCATCTTGAGCGCCCGTGCATCCAGGGTTTTCACCATTTCGACATTCTCGTTTTCATACTCGTCGATGGCCGCGCGGATCTCGGGTTGCACCCGGTCGTAGAACAGATAGGCGAACTGCGCCACTCGGTTGAAAAGCCAGAAGGCCGAGGTCGGACTGTATTCGAGCATCGAGCCGTTGCCCTCACGGAAGCATTCGGGGACATCGTTAATATTGGTATAGATGGGTGTCAGGGCGCTGAAGGCGGCATCGTCCACTGCGAACCAGAGCAGGCCGCCCACTACGTCGGGCAACCAGCTGCGGGCCTGGCCCAGATACCAGAAACCGGTCTGCTGCGTGGCAATCGAACGCTCGAACAGGTATTCCTTGCCGTCAAGCTCAAAACTCATGGGACGCCAGCGATAGGGCGTACGGCTCACGCCAGCACCCAGGTCCTCGCTGAAATCGAGGGGCGTGCCTTCATAATGGTCACGCATCACGTCGGCCAGGGCCTTGACGGTCACTTTCTGCGCGGGCTTGACATAGAGCGGCATCTTGTTGGCGGGATTCTCTCCCAGGGCGAAATCGAGATACTTGTCTGCGTCGAAATTGGCACCACCCAGCAGGCGGAAAGCCGACCACACGCGCGCCTCGCAGCCGCGGAGCGCACCCCAGTCGGCCGGGCAGTAGGCATCGCAGAAGCTGAATTCTGCATCGCTGCCCGTAAAGAAACCCTTCTCCCGGGCAAACGAGATCACGTCGGGCGCGTAGAGGCAGTTTTCCGGATCGTTGAGCGGAAAATGATGGATGCGGCTCTGGTTGGCATGCGCGCAGATCATGCCGTCGGGGATGCGGACCGCTACCCAGACAGCGCCTTTCTGCTCACCTTTGCCCACGATCTCGAAGATCCAGCACTCGTCCTTGTCTGCAATCGAAAAACTCTCACCCTCAGAGCAATAGCCGTAGGTCTGCACGAGCTCGTCGATGATTTTGATTGCCTCGCGGGCCGTGCGGGCGCGCTGCAGCGTGATGTAGATCAACGAACCGTAGTCGATGATGCCGTCCTTGTTCTCCAGGCCCGGGCGGCCGCCGAAGGTGGTCTCCATGATGATAAGCTGGTGCTCGTTCATGTTGCCCACGGTCTGGTATGTGTGGGGCACCTGGGCGATCTTGCCACGGTAAAAGCCGCTGTCCCAATCATATATGTCGAGCAGAGACCCGGCCGGATGGTTGGCGGCGGGACGGAAATACAGTTCACCGAAAAGCTGGTGGGAGTCGGCTGCGTAGGTTACCATGCAGGAACCGTCGGCGGAAGCTCCCTTGGTTACGATGACGTTGGTGCAGGCGTCTGCCGCGGGGTGCGAGAAGAGCAGCACGCAGGCGGCAAGGGCGAGGATTCGTTTCATTCTGTCAGGATTTTGGTCTGGTTTTGTTCCACGAAGATAAAAAAATCACTTATCTTTGCCAAATGAACCGTATTCTTCCCATCCTCCTTTTTGCAGCGACGCTGCTGCTGGGCGCCCCGGTCGCACTGGCGCAGGAACCGCAGCAGCCCGATATCGACGAAGTCATCGCCAAGCAGATCGATAACCTGACCCGCACCTTCAAGCTCGACGAAGTGCAGGTGTTCTACGTCGATTCGATCCTGCAATACAACTTCCACGCGCTGAACGACGAATTCGAAGAAACCCGGAAAGGCGGTGCCAGCAACGCCGAAACCTTCCAGGCTATCTCCGACAAATGGATGGATGCCACCGACCAGGCCTTCGAGCGCGTCTTCACGGAAGAGCAGTGGAAGAAATACATGAAGTCGACTTACGGCAAGGAGAAAATGCGCCGCGACAAACGGATGAGCGAACGCAATCCTTCCGCATCACAGAAATAATAGTTTGCAGGGATTCCCTGCATCCCCCGGTTTTTCCAGTCAGCCAGCGCGAAATCGCATCCTGCGGCATGTCCGCACTGGTAGTCGTGCATCGTGTCGCCGATGTAGAGCGTCGTGGCCGCTTTCGCGCCCGTTTTGGCGAAATACGCCAGCATCGGGTCGGGGAAAGGCTTGTGGCGCACGGAGTCGGCCGCACACACGACGGCGTCGAAACGCGGCAGAAGCTGGGCCAGATGCGGGTCGTATTCCAGTTCGAACTGGGAGCGGGACGTGACCACGCCGGTCCGCACGCCTCTTTCTTTCAGCGCATCGAGCGTCTCCTCCACCCCGGGGAACGGCGTCACCAGGTACATCAGTTCCTGGAAATGCTCCTCCCAGACTTCGGCGAAACGGTCTTTGTTGGAGTAGCCCAGCGTCGCGGAGGCCTTGGCGCTCGGAATCCCGAAAAAGTTGTAGGCCTCGTCGTAGCTCACTTCGCGGCCGGTCAGTTCGCGGATGGTCTGCATGAGCGAGAGCACGCCCGTGCGCTCGGTATCGAGCAGCGTGCCGTCGATGTCGAACACGAAGTCGGTGTAGGCTTTCATCGCTTGTCGATCTTGATGAGCACCGGCAGGTGGTCGCTGTAACCGTTGTCGAAGGTGTTGCCGTAATAGCTGCGGCGCGGGGCCCCTTTGCGGAGCATGAAATTGCGGCTGAAGATCTCACCGTAATGGTTTTTGCCGTCGATGCGGCAGATGCGGAATCCCTTGAGCCCGGAATAGGAGGGCAGCATGTTGTTCGAGACGATGATGTTGTCGTAGAGCACCCAGCGGTGGTTGTGGATACTGGTCCCCTTCCCTTCGTCGGAGAGTTTCCAGAACGGATTGAAATACTCCCCGTCCGGCACGTTGAAAATGTTCTTGTGCGCCCGGAGCAGCATGGCAAGCGATTCGTCGGAAGGATTGTCGTTCATGTCGCCCAGGATCACGACCTTGATGTCGGGATAGTCGCGGCGCATGGCGGCGGCATGGTCGCGCAATGTCTCGGCGCCGGCCCGCCGGAAACCTTCGGAGGCGGCGACGCCGGTCCGGCGCGACAGGAAATGGCAGATGTAGAAGGCGAACATCTCGCCGTCGAGGGAGCCCCAGGCCGACAGGATGTCACGGCCGATGTACTCCCGCCCGCTGCGCAGTACCAGCTTCAGCGGCTCGCAGCCCATGAGCGTAAATTTGTCGGGGCGATAGAGCATGCCGACCTCCACGCCGCGGGCGTCGTTCGATTCGAAATGGATGCATTTGTAGTGAGCACCTGTCATCCGTTTCTGCGCCACCAGGTCCTGCAGGACCTTGAGGTTCTCGACTTCCGACACGCCGGCCACTACCGGGAAACCGTTGTGGGCCGAGGCGACAGCCGAGAAGATTTCGCTCAGGTTCTCGAGTTTCTTGAGGTACTTGTCGCGGGTCCAGCGCCGGTCGCCCATCGGGGTGTACGCGTCGTCATCGGTCTGGGGATCGTCTATGGTATCATAGAGATTCTCGAGATTGTAGAACATCAAGGTATAAGCCATACCACAAATATAAGAAAAATCTGGGATAATTCGTGCAGTTTTGCTATCTTAGCGATTTATTATATTGGATGATTCCGGCATGAAAAAAATATACGAAAACAATTTCTGGTACTATGTGCTTCGGTATCTTACCGATGCCTTTTTCCGGGGTTGTTTCAAGCGCTTGCAGTATGTCGGTCGCAAGAACGTTCCGAAAGACGGCGCCGTGATCCTGGCACCCAACCACTGCAACGCCCTGATGGATGCTTTCGGCGTCCTGGACATGGACCACAGCCACAAGGTATTCGTGGCCCGCGCCGACATTTTCCAGAACCCGATTGTCAAGAAGTTCCTCACTTTCTTGAAGATTATGCCCATCCACCGGGTGCGCGACGGTTTCCGCAGCGTGCTGAGCAGTGACGAAACCACAGAAAAATGCATCGAGGTACTCAACAATCAGGTGCCTTTCTGCATCTTGCCAGAAGGAACGCACCGCTCGATGCACAGCCTGCTCCCGTTGGGTAAAGGCTTGTCGCGCATTGCCTGTGGCGCAGCCAGGACGATCACGGACGGACGGCACGTGTACATCGTGCCCATCGGACTGGAATACGGCGACTATTTCCGCCTGCGGTCAAGCCTGCTGGTATCCATGGGACAGGCCATCGACGTGACGGAACTGATCGCCGCCCACCCGGAAATGAACGAGCCCCAGCTGCTCAATCTGATCCGCGAACTGACGGCCGACAGCCTGAAGCAGCAGATTGTCTACCTCCCGGATGACGGCGACTACGAAGCCGTCTGGGAGCTGGCGAAACTCATGAGCGGCAACATTTCCGAATACCGGCTGCAGGAACGCAAGGCAGCCAACCGTGCAGCCGTGGAACAACTGGAACGGCTCCGCGAACAGAAGCCGGACAAGGCCCGGACGCTCTTTGAAAAGGCCGTAGCCTGGAAGCAGGCACGGCAGGAAGCCAAAGTAAGCCTCCACGCCGCCCGCACCCGCCACCCGCTGGGCGCAGCGCTGTGGCGGACGGTCAAGATGCTCCTGGCCCTTCCCTTCGGGCTGGCCTTCACGCTGGTCTCCGTCCTGGCCTGGGGCGGCGGCGAATGGCTTGCCGGACGCACGGATGACCCTTCTTTCCGCAACTCGCTCCGCTTCGGCGTCGTGACGATCGTGTGGACCATCCTGCTGATCGTCGCCGCGGTGGTGCTGTTCTGTACGGTCAGATGGTACTGGGCCCTGGCGACGCTTGTGCTGCTGATGCCGGCCCCCTTCCTGGCCTACGAGTGGTTCGAGCAGCAGCGGCGGCTGGCCTCCTCCTGGCGCTACCTGTGCAACAGCCGCCTGCGCCGCCAGAAGCAGGTTTTGATGGATGAACTGAATGAAGATTTGGAAACAAATAAAAAACAATGATAGCATGAAAAAACTTTTTGTTCTGCTGGTCGCCCTGACCATGGTCGCCGGGGCGTCGGCCCAACAGAAGAAAGCCGTCGAGAAGACAGGGTTCTCGTTCGGCGGTTTTCCGATTGTGGCTTTCGACCAGGACAAGGGCCTGCAGCTCGGCGCTCTGGCCAACATCTATGATTTCGGCAAAAGCGGCTGGTATCCCAACCCCCGGCAGCAGCTGTATCTGGAAGCTTCCTGGTTTACCAAGGGCTCGCAGCTCTACACGCTGAGCTATGACAACCGTTTCCTGATTCCGGGCGTACGCTTTTCCTTCGCCGCCCAGTTCTACAATGAAAAAGCGCTGGACTTCTACGGCTTCAACGGCTACGAATCGTACTTCGATGCCGATCTGAACACAAAAGGATTCTACAAGATGGGCCGGAAGCTCCCTTACGGCAAGCTCGACTTTACAGGAAAGATCGTCGGCAACCTTTACTGGAAATTCGGCTATCACTTCAAGTATTTCATCCTGAATGAGTTCGAAAACGACAACACGAAGACCCTGCCTTATGAGAAAACGCTCTTCTCCTGGTACAAGGACCTGGGCATGATCGCCCCCGACGAGCACAACGGTGGCATGTCCAGCGCCTGGCGCGCCGGCCTGTGCTTCGACAACCGCGACGTGGAGAACGCCCCGACCCGCGGCGTCTGGGCCGACGCCTTCATGGAATGGGCACCCAAGTGGATGGGCACCAACAAGCCCTACGGCCGTTACTACGCCGTGATGCGGCAGTATATCCCCTTCATGAAGAATGGCAACCTGGTCTTCGCCTACCGTGCCAGCGTACAGGGCTTCATCGGCAATCCGGCTTTCTACATGCTGCCTTTCGAGTCGATCCTGGGACCCGGCTATGACCGCGACGGTTTCGGCGGCTACCGCACCATCCGCGGCATCATGCGCAACCGCATCCAGGGCAAGGCCATCTGCTATTTCAATACCGAGCTCCGCTGGCGTTTCGCCACGGTCACCGTCCTCAAGCAAGAGCTGACCTTCGGCGCCAACGCCTTCTTCGACGGTGGCCGGGTGCTGCAGAACTACAGCTTCACCGAACCCAAGTCGGGCTATCCTGATTTTCTCACCCAAAAGGGAGTTGAGAAATTCCACCTGGCAGCCGGCGGCGGCCTGCGCTTCATCCTCAACAAGAACTTCATCATCGCCGTCGACTACGGCCGTGCCTTCAACAAGCAGGATAACGGCAAGGGCGGTTCCCTCTACATCAATACCGGATATCTCTTCTGATGCCTATGAAAAAATTCCTCTGTTCCCTGCTCGTGGTGGCGGCCGGCCTTCTTTCGACAGCCTGCCACGACGAGATTATCCAGAAACTCGACGAGCTGGAAGACCGCACCGACGAGCTGCTGCTCATGTGCAACCAGCTGAACGAGAATCTGGGCACCCTGCAGAACCTGGTGGAAGTCATCCAGCGGCAGGACATGATCACCGGCATCACGGAGATCCGCTCAGGCAACACGGTGACGGGTTACCGCGTGAATTTCGTGCAGCACGAACCCATCACCATCTACAATGGTTCCGACGGCAAGAAGCCGCTGGTCGCCAGCCGGCAGGACCCCGACAACCGGAACTACTACTGGACGGTCCAGTATGGCGACGATGACTGGGACTGGCTGTACGCCCCTGACGGCACCAGGATGCTCGCCGTCGGCGTGCTGCCCTATGTCACAATCCGCAACGGGATGTTCGTTTTCTCGACCGACGGCACGAACTGGATCGAACTCGGCAAGGCCGACGGCGAAGACGGCGACCAGATGTTCAAGAGCATCGACACCTCCAATGCCAATTACGTGATCATCACCCTCACCACGGGTGAGGTTTTCAAGATCCCCACCTACAGTGCTTTCCTGGCGCTCAAGTACGAGTACGACAAGGCCAATGAATCGGTGGACGCACAGGTGGAGATCATACGCGCCACGCAGGAAAAACTGACCTGGATCACTTCCATCGATCCCATTCTGGATGGCACTGACACCACGGGCCTGACTGTATCCCTGTCGAACGGCAAGCAATTCAGCATCCACGACTGGACCACGACGCTGAGCCCCGCCATCTTCGTCAAGCGCGACACCGACGGCCACCTGTACTGGGCCTACACCATCGGGCTGTCCCCGGAGACCTGGGTCCTCACGCCCGAAGGAAAGAAAGTCCCCGCCGAGACCGGTTCCGTAGAAACCCCGCTGGTTTCCGTGACCCGCGACACCGACGGCCAGTATTACTGGGTGGTCATTACCCGGGACAGCACCGAGTTCCTGCGCTCTAAGGTCGCCGGCGACTGGCAACCCCGCGCCATCGATTCGGTCCAGCGGATCTTCCTGTCGGTCGACAACTATGCCGACTCCCTGGTCCTCGTGCTCAAGGACAGCACCCGTTTCGTCCTGCCCAAGCAATACAGCGTCACTTTCTCCGATGCCGACGGAAAACCCATCAACGGGAATATCTCCATGAAAGGCAAGACGGAGACCGTGGTCCGCTACCAGGCCAGCGGCAACAATCCTTCACTGTCCCTGCTCACGCAGGGAGGACTCAGCGCTTCGCCTTCGAAACTGGAAAACGGCGATCCCTGTTTTGTGGTCAAGACCGATTATGGTTTTTCTGCTGCAACAGCCAAGATCGTCGCGGTGTTCACCTTCCCGGAGGACGTCTCACCCGTCACCATTGTCAAAACCTTCACCGTCTCAAAGGAGTAAGCCATGATGAAACACAAATCTCTCTTCTCTCTCCTCCTGCTGGCGGTGCTGCTGTGCGGCTGCCATACGCAGATCGATTCCGACATCAGGGTCCTGGAACGGCGCATCGAAAAACTCGAACAGCGCTGCAATGAAATGAGCACGACGCTGAGCGGCATCCGGACCATGCTCGACAACCTGAACCAATACGACTTCATCACCGACATCAAGCCTTTCTATACCAACGGGGCCGTAGCCGGCTATACCATCAGTTTCACCCACTCCGATCCCATCGTGCTCTACAACGGAACCGATGCCGAAACGCCGATCCTGGGCGTGAAGAAAGGAGAAGACGGGATCTGGTACTGGTCGGTCCGCTATCCTTCGCAGTCCGAAGATACGTTCATCACCGACAATTTCGGTGTCCGTATCCGGACTGATGCCGGATCCCCGCTCATCAAGATCGAGAACGGCCACTGGATGGTCTCCTATGACAACGGCGATGTCTGGCGCGACCTGGGCCGAGCCACCGGTGAAGACGGCGCCTCGTTCTTCTCCAGCGTAGAGAACAAAGGCGACTACATCCAGTTCAACCTGCTCAACGGAACCACGATCCAGGCCCCGACCTGGGCCGCTTTTGAAAAGCTGCAGGAGAATTGCCGCAAGACCAACGAGAACGTGGCATCGCTTACCTCGCTGGTGAAGCAGCTTACGGAAAAAGTATATGTCCAGAACATCTTCCCGATCCTGGACAAACGCGACACCATCGGTTTCAGCCTCCGGCTATCCAATGGCAAGACCTATTCCTTCTACAACGGCCAGGGCACGAACGTGCCGGTCATCGGCGCCCGCACGGCAAGCGGCAGCGCCGATCCGGACGCCCTGTACTGGACCATCCGTTACGGGAACGATCCCGTCCAGTGGATCCTGGATGAAAACGGCAATAAGATCCAGGCAAACGCCCCCGAAGGCAAGACCCCGAAGATCTCGCTCCAGCAAGTGAAGGGAGACCCGACCTGGTACTGGGCCGTCGCCTATGGAGACGGCGCCCCGGCCTTCCTTCTATACAAGGGAGCCAAGGTCGCGGCCAGCGTCGTGGTTCCGGAAACCGTGGTCCAGAAGGTCGTACAAGTCACCGACGACATGGTCCGCATCACCATTGCAGAAGGCCTGAGCGCGGAGGTTCCGCTACCACATGCCATCCAGGTCAAATTAACCTCACCTGTCGTCCGTGACACCCTGGTCATCGGATCGGGACAGACGCTCAGCTTCCGTTGCATCATTGAAGGGGCCGACGAGAAGACAGATTTGCTTCCGGTCTGCGATGAATATTTCTACGCCACTGCAACGACAACAACGAGCGACCATTCGGACTGGAAGATTTCCGTCACGGCGCCGACGCCTTTCAAGGCCCCGTCCAGTTCCAAACTCAATCTACTGATCTCCAACGGATACGGACAGATGAAAACCGTTGTCTTGAACCTGCAGCCCAAAGAATAAGGAGGATACGACCATGAAAAGAACATTTCTGACTGTCTGCATTCTGCTGTCCACCCTCCTGCTGGGAGGCTGCCATGAAGATATCGAGCGGCGCATCAACGCCCTGAAAGAAGATGTCTCGACCATCGAACAACGCCTGGCTACGCTCAACGAAGGGATCCGCAGCCTTTCATCGCTGGTGGAAGCCCTGGAGCAGAACGAACACATCACCAGCATCTCGCCCTGGACCGTCGGCAGCTGGAGCGGTTACTATGTGACCTTTACCAGCGGCACCGTCCTGTCGCTGCGCAACGGTATCGACGGCGTCGCTCCCATCGTCGGCGTCAACTACAACGAAACCTTCAACGCCTACTACTGGACCATCCAGATGGGCCCGTCGGGTACCGTGAACTGGATGACCACCAGCACCGGCCAAAGGGTCCGCGCCACGAGCATCGTGCCGGAACTCAAGATCGAAGACGGCGTCTGGTGGTACAGTTTCGACGGCAGTTCCTGGGTCAAGGCCGGCTGGGGTCCCGCACAGGGAGAAAGCGGCTCATCGGTGTTCTCGAGCATCGATACTTCCGATCCCTACTATGTGACCTTCACGCTCTCGAACCGTACCAGCTTCAAGATTCCGACGCAAAAGGCCATCGACGAACTGAATGCCCAGTGCAACTCGCTCAACAAGTCGATTGAGGGCTATTCCCGGCTGGTCAACGAGATTCCTTCGTCCACCTTCGTCAAATCCGTATCGGAATTCGAGGAAGAAGGGACCAGCGGCATCCGCATCACCCTGGAAGACGGGCAGGTGCTCACCATCCGCAACGGCTATGACAACCGGGACTCCGTGCTGCTGAGTGCCCGGAAATATACGGACGGCAAATCCTACTGGGTCTATCGCAGCCATTCGGACCAGGAATATCAATGGCTCCGCTATGAGGGCAAGATGATCTGTGTCTCCTATGAAGACATCACGCCCCATATCGGCATCACCGAATCGATGGGACAGCTCTATTTCACCGTTACCATCGGCGACGGAAAGACGGAGTTGATGCGCGATGCGAAAGGTAACCCCGTATGTGCCACCGGCAAGCTGGTCGAAGACTTCTTCAAGGCCGCCGATTTCTCGGATTCGCGCCAGGTGGTCCTGACCCTGTCGGACGGAACCCGGGTCACGCTCCCGCGTACGCGCGAACATGTCCCCTCCGTCAGCATGAAGCTTCGCAATGACTACGTGGAAGCCGCCACAGGCTATCTCCGGCAGATCATGCTCTACCTGACGGATACCTTGCCCACAAAGACGGCCCTTCCGGATTTTGAGAGCTATTGCGACAGCGCCGACATCCACATCGAAGCCCTCTGCCTCGACGACGGTTTCATCGAGGACCTGCAGGTCCGGTCTTTCAGCTCGAAAGAAGTGACAGGCGGTTTCGAATACAGCATGTCCATCGACGTATGCTTTACGACAGGCAGCGCCAGCGAATGGAATACGGCTTACCCTACCCGCATCGCCATCTTCGTTTCCTGGCTGGACAAGACCATCATGAAGGTGGCGCAGTTCCGGCGTGCCATCTTCCCGACCGCGCTTTCCCTTCCGGCTTCGGCCGAAGTCGAGGTGGGCAAGACCGTGAGAATCTACCCAAGCTGGACGCCTTCGAACGCGACCGAGACCACCACTACCTGGACGACCAGCGACGCAACGGTCGCTACGGTTTCGACCAAGGGCGCAGTGACAGGCGTCAAGGCGGGGACCTGCACCATTACCGCCAAATCCAGGCACCTGACAGCGACCTGTACCGTAACAGTAAAACCCGCAGCACCTTAGTGCTACGGGTTTTACCTTGATCTGTGGTCCCTGCAGGACTTGAACCTGCGACCCACGGATTATGAGTCCGCTGCTCTGACCGACTGAGCTAAGGGACCAAATTTGCCGAACCAGCAGGCTCGGCAAATTTACTTATTTACACTTTGATCTCGACTTCGACGCCGCTGGGAAGTTCCAGCTTCATGAGGGCGTCCACCGTCTTCGGGGAAGAGTTGTGGATGTCCAGGAGGCGACGGAAAGAATTGAGTTCAAACTGCTCACGTGCCTTCTTGTTGACGAAGGTCGAACGGTTCACCGTGAAGATCTTCTTGTCGGTCGGAAGGGGAATCGGGCCGCTGACGACAGCACCGGTAGCCTGCACCGTCTTGACGATCTTGTCGGCCGACTTGTCAACCAACGCGTGGTCGTAAGATTTGAGTTTAATTCTGATTTTCTGGCTCATTATACTAAATTTTAACAATTTTACTCATCATCATCTGAATATCTGCGCGGTCCGCCATGCTTGTCGATGATCTCCTTGGCCAGGTTCGCCGGAACCTCCGCGTAGTGGGAGAATTCCATGGTGCTCGTGGCACGACCGGAGGTCAGGGTACGCAGGACGGTCACATATCCAAACTGCTCTGCGAGCGGAACTTTTGCCTTCACGATGCGGGCGTTGCCCTTGGAGTCCATGTCGACGATCTGGCCGCGGCGGCGGTTGAGGTCGCCCACCACATCGCCCATGTAATCTTCGGGGGTCACCACTTCCAGCGACATGATCGGCTCCATCAGCACCGGTCCGCACTTGCGCACGGCGTTGCGGAACGCGACGCGGGCGCAGATCTCGAACGAAAGCGCATCGGAATCGACCGGGTGGAAGCTGCCGTCGAGGAGACGGACCTTCAGCGAGGTCATCGGACAACCGCAAAGAACGCCGTTGAGCATCGCGGCACGGAAACCTTTCTCGACCGAAGGGATGAATTCCTTCGGAATGTTTCCGCCCTTGACCTCGTCCACGAACTGGAGTCCGGTGACGCCTTCGTCGACCGGGCCGATCTCGACCACGATGTCGGCGAACTTGCCCCGGCCGCCCGTCTGCTTGCGGAAGACCTGACGGTGCTGGTAAGCCTTGGTAACAGCTTCTTTATAGTTGACCTGCGGCGCACCCTGGTTGATTTCCACATTGAATTCCCGGCGGAGACGGTCCACGATGATGTCGAGATGAAGCTCGCCCATTCCGCTGATGATCGTCTGTCCGGTGTCGACGTTTGTCTGGACGGTGAAGGTAGGGTCCTCTTCGGAAAGCTTGCCCAACGCAATGCCCAGGCGCTCAAGGTCCTGCTGCGTCTTCGGCTCCACGGCGATACCGATCACGGGATCGGGGAACGTGATGGATTCGAGGACGATCGGATGGTTCTCGTCGCAGACTGTGTCGCCAGTGCGGAGTTCCTTGAAACCGACGGCGGCGCAGATGTCGCCCGCTTCGACGAAGTCGATGGGGTTCTGCTTGTTGGAGTGCATCTGATAGAGGCGGACCACCCGTTCTTTCTTGCCGGAACGGGTATTGAGCACCTGATGGCCCGCATCGAGATGGCCCGAGTAGGCACGAATGAAAGCCAGACGGCCGACGAACGGGTCCGTGGCGATCTTGAAGACCAGGCCGCAGAAAGGTTCGGAAGCCATCGGCTTGCGCTCGACCTCACGGTCGGTGCGCGGATCCGTGCCGTGAACGCTGCCTTTGTCAAGCGGCGAAGGCAGGTACCGCATCACGGCATCGAGCAGGAACTGGACACCTTTGTTCTTGAACGACGAGCCGCAGCAGGTCGGAACGACGGCCATGTCGATGGTCGCTTTCCGGAGTGCGTCGATGATCTCCTGATCGGAGATCGAATCGGGATCGTCAAAGAACTTCTCGAGGATCTCGTCGTTGTATTCGGCGACGGACTCGATGAGCTTTCCTCTCCACTCCTCCACCTCGGCCACCATGTCGGCGGGAACAGGTTTCTCCTCGTAGTTGACGAGTTCCTTGCTGTTGCCGTCATAATAGTAGGCCTTCTTGGCGATCAGGTCCACGATGCCTTCGAAATGTTCTTCGGCACCGATGGGGAGACAGATCGGAATGGCGCGGGCGCCCAGCTTCTCATGGATATCTTCGACAACGGCAAGGAAATCCGCGCCGGTACGATCCATCTTGTTGACGTAGGCGATCTTGGGGACATGGTATTTGTCCGCCTGACGCCATACCGTCTCCGACTGGGGCTGCACGCGGCCGACGGCACAGAAAGTAGCAATCGTTCCGTCCAAAACGCGGAGCGAACGCTCGACTTCGACCGTGAAGTCCACGTGACCCGGAGTGTCGATCAGATTGATCTGATATTGCTCGCCATTGTAATGCCAGAAGGCCGTGGTCGCGGCCGACGTGATGGTAATGCCACGCTCCTGCTCCTGGACCATCCAGTCCATGGTAGCAGCGCCTTCATGCACCTCTCCGATCTTGTGGGTCTTGCCCGTATAATAGAGGATGCGTTCGGACGTGGTGGTCTTACCGGCATCAATGTGCGCCATGATACCGATATTGCGCGTATATGTAAGGTCTCTTGCCATTTGCGCAGAATCAAAAGCAGATTAGAAACGGAAGTGGGCAAATGCCTTGTTGGCCTCTGCCATCCTGTGCATATCCTCTTTCCGCTTGAATGCTGCACCTTCGTTGTTGTATGCAGCCATGATCTCTGCAGCCAGTTTCTCCGCCATGGAGTGGCCGGAACGCTTGCGGGCGAAGACAATCATGTTCTTCATCGAAAGGGAGATCTTTCTTTCCGGACGTACCTCCATAGGGACCTGGAAGTTGGCACCGCCGACACGACGGCTCTTCACCTCGACCTGCGGGGTGACGTTTTCGAGCGCCTTCTTCCAAATATCGATAGGAGCCTGTTCAGAATCTTTCATCTTCTCGCCGATGATATCGATGGCATCGTAAAAAATAGAATACGCGATACTCTTCTTCCCCTGCAACATAAGATTGTTCACGAAACGGGTAACCTGTACATCGTGAAACTTAGGATCAGGAAGTAGAATCCTCTTTTTAGGCTTCGTTTTTCTCATTTTTGTAAGAATTTAAATAGGTGAATTACTTCTTAGCGGCTTTGGCTTTCTTCGGCCGTTTGGCGCCGTAGAGCGAACGACTCTGGGTACGTCCCTCAACGCCAGCGGTATCCAATGCGCCCCTAAGGATGTGGTAACGAACACCCGGAAGGTCCTTGACACGACCGCCACGAACCAGCACGATGCTGTGTTCCTGAAGGTTGTGGCCCTCGCCGGGGATGTATGCATTGACCTCTTTCTGGTTGGTGAGACGAACACGGGCTACCTTACGCATAGCGGAGTTCGGCTTCTTCGGCGTCGTGGTATACACACGGACGCAGACACCACGCCTCTGAGGGCAAGCATCCAGCGCGCGAGATTTGCTCTTTTCGACGATAACCTCGCGTCCTTTGCGAACTAATTGTTGAATTGTGGGCATAAATACTTGTAAATCTATGATTTATGTTTCTTGTCCCCGCTTTTTGCGGGGTTGCAAAGATAGGACAAAAATTCCTAACTACCAACAAGTTTTAAACAAAATTATTTCGAGGAGAAGGAAGTTTCCGCGCGGACAGGCGTTCCGTCGGCGGCAAGGCCCTCTGCGGAAACTTTGAAACGTCCCGTATAATCGGGCATCTTGCAGGGAATCACCAGGGTCTGACCGGGTGCGAGCGTCAGCAGCGGATGCCACCAGATGGTCTGGCGGTAATCGGGATAGTCGTCCTTCCCGACCAGCGACGCGCCCGTATAGGCCGTCGGCCATGACACGCCCTGATAGTCTACCACGCGGACATTGTTGCCAAACTGGAAACCGGGCAGGTTGTGCTTGTAGGTCACGAAATTGGCGATGCCGTCGAAGGACCGTTTACCGATATAGTACGTACGCGGGTATATCCGGATTTCCTGCACCAGCAGAGGATCGTACTGCAGGATCTTTTCCTGGTCGAAGACAGGGACGCCGTCGATCATCATCAGCGACGGCAGCGAAGAGAAGGACCAGATCGTGCCATCGTTCAGGCGGACCTGGATCTCGCGGGAACCGTCGCTCCGGCGGCGGGCCTTGAGTTCCTGCACGAATTCGATGAGAACTTCCTCCATCGTCGTGAAGCGGGTATAATCGTCGAGAATGTAGACGATTTCATCTTCTCCGAACAGGCCGGGCTGACGCACGGCCAGCGGGTCGAGCAGCGTGTCGCCCGTGAACTGGCGCTCGATCTGCATGGCTACGCTGCGGGACAGCAGCGCCTCTTCGATGGCGGGGCTCAACGGGAGTTTTTCCGTCGGTGCGACCGGGGCGTTCACGAAGGGCGATTCCAGTTCGATGAAGCAGTTCAGCGAAGGATTGATTCCCTCGATTTCGCAGATATATTCCTGGTTGCCGTAGATGTTGCCGGTATAGAAAGCCACCTTTCCTTCATCGTCGATGACGGAAGCATAGACATCGGAGGCCCGGGAAGGGGTGGAGATGAAGGCGAACTTGCCCACGAGTTCCGGAATCATCGCTTCGCTGAAACCCGTGATGTGGCCGCGGATGATCTCACCTTCATATTCGGGTACGACACTGTTGTCGAATTGTCGCGGGCCCACCTGCCGCGCCTGCGCCATAAAGTCGGCGATGGTGGGGTTGGTGTTCGACAGGATGCCGTCGTCGTGGGTCACCGACAGGCTCAGCGTCGCCGCCTGGTCGCTATGGTTCGTCAAGGTCAGGCCGTCGTCGGACCACGACATCTCGAGAGATTCCGGGTCAAGCCCGGACCCGACCGGAGGGAGAGCCGCGACCAGCGGGAGCGAATGACGGGTGACGCCCTCGCTGTTCGTCATCCCGGACCTGATCCGGGATCTCAGGCCTTCATAGGCCCCTTCCGACACGATTTCGACACCGTCTTTCACCCTTTCGCCGGAGAAGACGTTGAAGACCGATATCGTCTTCGAAGCCAGACCCGTATAATCGTAGCCACGCTCAGCCTTGTTCTGCGCAGTGTAGGCTATCAGCCGGTAGTTGCCGGTCGGGAGCGCAGTGGGCAACAGCAGCTGCCCGGCCCCGCGGCCGTCCACCAGCGCCACCTTGCCCGAAGCGACCATCGTCTCCCCGTCGTGCAGCTCCACGTAGGCCACGTTGCTGATCGGCGAGAACGTGCCTTTGGTCGCATCGAGGCAGAAAGCAGAATACCAGATGCGCTCGCCGGCCACATAGACGTCCCGGTCGGTGGAAACATAGGTACGCTCCACCACCCGCTCCTGGGCGAAAACCGCTGCCGAAAGCAGCACAGCCAGTATCAAAGCTATCTTTTTCATGCGTTCCTCCTTATTACATAGGCCACTCCGGCGGTTTCCGGGTCGTTCCTCCCTGCAGGCGGCAGTCCACACAGCGGGCCGGCCACCACTCATAGCCCAACAAGACATCCGGCCTTGATTCGGACCAGATATCAATCACAGGCAGCTTGCCATCCTGGTAAGCCTCCAGCCATTCTACGGGCGAGGCCAGCGTATCGAGCATGAACTCGGCAGGCCGGATATATTTGTAGAACTGGGCCTCCCCCTCGTCGACGTACAGGCGCTTGCGCACGACCGACATCACGCCGACATAACCCAGCACCAGTTCTTCCGGATGGTCGACGTTGGCCACGTTGCCCCGGTATTCGCTCGGCTCCGGCGAGAACAGGCCGCCCACGTCGTTGAGGTTGTTGTTCATCTGTTCCCAATAACGATAGGCCTCTTCCGGGATCCGCATCTGCGTGACGTCGGCCGCATACATCCAGCTGATACGCTGGTCGGTGTTCACGAGCGTATAGATCGCATGGTCCACCAGGCGGTCTTCCTTCAAGCCTTCAGTCGAGCCCGTCATGATTTCAGGACGGACGCCGGTCTTCCAGCAGCGATAGACGGTGTCCTGGCCGGGCTCGATCGTCCCGTCCGGACCGCCGGTATAGATGTAATTGAAGCTCGATTGTTTCTGGGCGTGATACTCCCAGGTTTCTTCCACTTTCCAGCGGTAATAGCTGGGAACGGGGTCGGAAGTATGGGCGGATACCCGGATGCTCATCGTGCTTTTGTCGTCGCTGATGCCATACGACAACCCGTCGATCTGTCCGGGCGACAGCGGTTCGGCCCACAAGGAAGCATAGGTGCCTTTTTCGTTCTCGATCACCAGCCTGTATTCCAGCGAAGGATCGGCGTCCCGCATGTCGAAATAGCCGATCGGCGCGCCGGCAATATAGACCCCGTCCGGGGGCGTATTCTCATAGCGTCTTCCCTTGCTGTCTTCCACATACATCTTGCTCCGCTGCAGGACGGCCATCCGGGCCTGGTCCTGCGTGGCCAGGGTATCGACCAGCGACCAGGAATAGCTCAGGCGCACCTGGCTCACTTCGCCGATGACGATGTTGCCGTCGACGATCATATAGCCGCCTTCGCCGTCAATCTGCGGGTTGAAATCATAGACACACGACCCGACCACCGCCGCCACGGCAAACAAGAGGAGAAGGATATGGCGCTTTTTCATCAGAATTTCAGATTGAAGTTGACATAGGGGATCTGGGTGGCGAAGACGCTCAGCATGTGTCCGGAAATCTTTCCGCCTTCAGCGGTATAGTACACTGAATACGGATTCTTACGGCCGGTGACGTTGTAGCAGCCGATGGTGAACGACAGGTGGGTCAGCTGCTTCAGATAGTGGCTCGGCTCGATGATCAGCGCCAGGTCGAGCCGGAAATAATCGGGGATGCGGTAGCCGTTGCGCTCGGAATACACCAGGCGCATGCCGTCCTGATAGTAATAGCGGCCCACCGGGATGGTAACGGGGCGGCCCGTGGAATAGTCGAGGTTGGCCGAGATGCTGTAGCGGTGCGTGAACTTGTAGTTGGCCACCACTTTCACGTCGTGCGGCTTGTCGTAGGGCGCGTTGTACCAGCGGCCGCCGTTGATGGTGTAGATGCCGCGGTCTTCCATCTCGCGCAGGCGGGAACGGGAATAGGTGTAGGACACCCAGCCGTTGAGCTTGCCGACCGCCTTCTTGGCCATGATCTCGACGCCATAGGAACGGTTTTCCGTGGCGATGAGGTCATCCGCCAGGTTCTCGTTCATTACCAGCACCGCACCGCTCTTGTAGTCGATGAAGTGCTTGACACGTTTGTAATAGGCTTCCAGCGAGAGGTCCAGCGTATTGTCGAGCAGCGTGCGGTAGACACCCGCCGCGGCCTGCCAGCCGGTCTGCGGAAGCAACTGGTCGCTGCACAGGCGCCAGCTGTCAGTCGGCGACACGTTGATGCTGTTGGAGATCATGTGAATGTACTGCCGCATCGTGTTGAAGCCAGCCTTCACGCTGGTGACGTCGTTGAAGGAATACTTGCCGGAAAGCCGGATCTCCGGTCCGCCATGGAATTTCGTGTTGCCCTTGCGGAGGAACTGCGACCAGCGCAGGCCCGCTTCCACCGAAAGATGCTCGCCGATCACCCAGGTATCGCTCACATAGAGCGCCGCCTCGAGGGCACGTTCATGGTTCAGCGCGCGGCCCAGCACAAGCGATGAATCGCCCACCGGCTGCAGGGAACCCGGATTGAGGTCGTAGAACGTGGCATTGAGGCCATAGCTCAGGGTATGGGCGTCATTGAGCGAAGACTTGAAATTCAGCTTGGCGAAATACTGGTCCACCGCGGTGTTGAGCGTGTAGGCCGCAAACTTGTTGAATGTATCTTCGATGCCGTAGTGGTAGCTGTCATAGCCCGTCGTGACGGTCATCGAATGCCGGTCGTTGAAGATGCTGTGCCATTTCAGCGAACCGTTGATGTTGCGGTAGCGGAAGGTCGTATCGTTGCTGAAGCTGAACTTGTCGCGCGAGAAATAACCATACGCGTGCAGGGTGTTCCGCTCGTCGATCTTGTGGGTCAGGCCCAGGTTCACGTCCTGGAACGAGGCCTTGCCGCCATGGTAGTTGCTGTTGGCGGGCAACAGCCGGAAGATCCAGTTGGAATAGGTCGTACGGCCGCCGAGGATGAAAGTCGTGCGATCCTTGACGAGAGGACCTTCCAGGTGCAGGCGGCTCGTCAGCAGGCCCAGGCCCAGGGAACCCTGCACTTTCTTGCTGTTGCCGTCGCGGCTGCGGACCTCCAGCACCGAGGAGATGCGTCCGCCGTAGGAAGCGGGAATCGAGCTCTTGTAGAGTTCCACGTCGCTGATCACGTCGGGGTTGAACGACGAGAGGATGCCGAACATGTGGTTCGGGTTGTAGATAGTCCCTTCGTTGAACAGGATGAGGTTCTGGTCGGTGGAGCCGCCGCGCACGTTGAAGCCGCTGGCCGCTTCGCCCACCGACTTGACGCCCGGCAGGGTCAGGACCACTTTCAGGGCATCGGCTTCGCCGAAGACCACGGGCACGTTCTTGATGGTGTTCATGCGCACCACTTCCACGCCCATCTTCGGCGTACGGTGCTGCGACATGCTCTCGGACGTCACCACGGCACCCTTGAGCGTGAACACTTTCTCTTTCATCACCACGTCGAGCGAGCCGTCGCCGTAGACCACCAGGTCGAGTTTCATGTCTTCCAGCGAGTAGCCGCTGAAGCCCAGCTTGCCCGGGCCCGTGGGCACGGTCAGCTTGTAGAAGCCGTAAGCGTCGGTCTGCGTGTAGGCCTTCCCGTCGTCCAGATAGACCGAGACGCCCACCAGCGGTTCCCCGCTCGCGACGTCGCGCACGTAACCGCGCACTGTCGCCTTGCTGAGTTTCTGCCGGGTATCGGGATCGCCGATCTCATAGACCTTGTTCTGAAAGGTCATGATGGTGGTCTGGTCGCTCAGATATTTCTGGAACGCCGTGTCCACCACGGGCTTGCGGTCGTCGAAATAGCCCAGGGGCAGCTTAGTGGCGATGTCGGTGCCCCGGACGATGAAATAGCGGCCGTCGTACTGCGTGACCGTATAGCCGTTGCTCTTGAGTTCTTCGAATGCCCGCTGCAGGAATTCTGCGCGAGGCACGCGGATCGTATAGTTCTTGTTGTCGGTGGTATCGCGTACGCAATACACCTCCGGGTTGATTTCCGTCCGGATGAAATGGATCAGTTCGTCGACGCCGACCTTGTACACGCCGAATGTTCCGCCGTCGGGCTGCTGGGCCCGGAGCGGGAAGGCGAGGCAAAGGGTTGCCGCCACGGTCAGGAGAAGTGCCAGCCTTTTCATCGCGTTTCCATATATTGGGCTACTTCCACGCAGAAGCGGTCGAAAGGCAGACGGCCCGACGCTTCCTTCCGGCGAAGGTAGTGGCGGGCTTCACTGCGTTGTGACTTGTCAATCAGCTTGAATACATCCCGGCGGCGGCGGACCGGGACGATGCGGCCGTCCTCCGTCATGAAACAATAGGTAGCCGAATAGACAAAAGTCTGATAGACATTGGGGCGGTAGGTGCCGACATAATGGGTCTGGTCGCGCTTGTTGCCGTCCAGGTCCTGCTCCAGATGCTTGTCTACGCGGCGAAGGACCTTGTTGCGACCCTCTGTCAATACCTCCCAATAGCCGTAAGGCGCATCCGGACCGTAGAGAAACTGGAGATTCAGGAAGTGGCGGCCGCCGAAGTGGCACTCCTGCACGTATTCGCGCCCCAGCACCTTGGGAGAGATGCCTTTCCCGATGCGGACGATCAGTTCATGGCGCGCAGCATCGATATTGAGGTCGACGTCCCGGTATTCCTTTCCGCAATAGATGACATCCCCGGTCCGGAATTCGGGGCTCTCCCAGAAATACGTCCCGTTGAAGAGCAGGCTGTATTCAAATGCCTTGTGTCCCCGGTAGAGGAGGGAGGCTTCCCTGGCCTCATCCCGGAAAATGGCGTAATCATCCTGTGCCGCAACGGTTCCGGGACCGGCAAGCAGGAGCCAGAAAGCAGCCAGCACGAGGGTGAATTGTTTCTCCATAGGGCGCAAAAATACGAAAAACTATTGTTATCTTTGCAAACGCTCCGCAGAAACGGAGCTGACAGAACCTATTTGTAACAATTTACGCCTGAAAATGAAAAATCTGGTCATGGTTGCTTTCGGCGGCAACGCGCTCCTGCGCAGCCGGCAGAAAGGTACCTATCAAGAACAGCTCGCCAACGTCGAACAGACTTGCGCGCAATTATATCATTTATTGGAACGAGGCTGCAACGTGGTCATCGGTCACGGCAACGGGCCTCAGGTGGGCAATGTGATGTTGCAGCACGAAGCCGGCAAGAAAGCCTTCGGCGTCCAGGCGATGCCGATGGATTTCTGTGGTGCGGAGACCCAGGGCTCAATCGCCTATCTGATCGAACAGGGCCTGAACCGTGTGCTGGTGCAGCACGGCCTGCAGCGCAACGTCGTCTCGCTCGTCACCCAGGTCGTCGTCGACAAGGACGATCCGATGTTCAGGAATCCCACCAAGCCCGTAGGTCCCTACTATTCGAAAGAAGAGGCGGAACGCCTCCATGTCGAAACCGGCGCCATCTACCGGGAAGATCCCAAAGGGAACGGCTGGAGGAAAGTGGTCGCATCGCCCAAGCCGCTTAAAATCAACAATATCGAGATTGTCAAGCAGCTGGCGGATGCCGGCAACATCGTGATTACGGTCGGCGGCGGCGGCATTCCCGTGGTCGAGAAAGACGGTATACGCAGCGGCGTGGAAGCCGTCATCGACAAGGACCTGGCCTCCTCCCTGTGCGCCACCCAGATCGGCGCCTCCGCCTTTTACATCCTCACCGACGTGCCCAAAGTCTATCTCAACTTCCGCAAGCCCGGCGAACGCGCGCTCGACGTGATCACCGTCGCCGAAGCGAAGCAATACCTGGCCGAAGGCCATTTCACCGAAGGCTCCATGGCACCGAAAGTGCGCGCCGGCATCCTCTTCGTGGAAAACGGCGGCAAGGAATGCGTCATCACCGAAGCCGGACAGCTCGACAATCCGGCCTGCGGCACCCGTATCGTCAAATAAAACAACATTATCCAATACCATCATGGCTTACAACCTCCGTAACCGCAGCTTCCTCAAGCTGCTCGACTTCACCCCCAAGGAAATCCAATACCTGCTCGACCTGGCCCGCGACCTGAAGCGCGCCAAATACACCGGCACCGAACAGCCCCGGCTGAAAGGCAAGAACATCGCCCTGATCTTCGAGAAGACCTCCACGCGTACCCGCTGCTCCTTTGAAGTGGCAGCCTACGACCAGGGCGCCCATGTCACCTACCTCGGTCCTTCCGGCTCGCAAATCGGCATCAAGGAATCGATGAAAGACACCGCCCGCGTGCTCGGACGCATGTTCGACGGCATCGAATACCGCGGCTTCGCCCAGACCACCGTGGAGCAGCTCGCCGAATATTCCGGTGTTCCCGTGTGGAACGGCCTGACCAACGAGTTCCATCCCACGCAGATCCTCGCCGATTTCCTGACGATGAGCGAGCATGTGGACAAACCGCTCAACAAGGTTTCGTACGCCTATCTGGGCGACGCCCGCTTCAACATGGGCAACTCGCTGATGGTGGGCGGCTGCAAGATGGGCATGGACGTGCGCATCGTCGCCCCGAAGTCGCTCTGGCCCAATCCGGAGCTTGTGGAGACCTGCCGCAAGATCGCTGCAGAGACCGGTGCCACCCTTACCCTGACTGACGATGTGGACGCCGGCGTGAAGGGCTGCGATTTCCTCTACACCGACATCTGGGTGTCGATGGGCGAACCCGACGAAGTCTGGAAGGAGCGCATCGCACTGCTGATGCCCTACCAGGTGAATGCGAAGATGATGGAGCGCACCGGCAACCCGAAGTGCAAGTTCATGCACTGCCTGCCGTCCTACCACAACCTGGAGACGAAGGCCGGCCGCGACGTCTACGAGAAGTTCGGCCTCGACGGCATCGAAGTGACGGAAGATGTTTTCGAAAGCGACAACAGCATCGTCTTCGACGAAGCCGAGAACCGCATGCACACCATCAAGGCGGTCATGGTTGCAACGCTGGGTGATTAGTTTTTCTTTATCTTTGCAGCGATGGAAAAAGGCATCGCAACGGTCGTCAAGCACACGGGGAGCCATTACCTGCTCTCCGTGCTGCCGGAATGGAACCCCTTCCCGGCGGTGATCCGGGGAAAGTTGCGCCTGTCCGGGACCAAGACCACCAACCCCATCGCTGTCGGCGACCGCGTGGAATTCGAAGGCGAAACCATCACCAGGATCCTGCCCCGCAAGAACTACATCATCCGTCGCTCGACCAACCTGAGCCGGGAAAGCCATATCATCGCAGCCAACCTCGACCGGGTGTTCCTGCTGGTCACCATTATCCTCCCCGAGACCAAGCTGGCCTTCGTCGACCGTTTCCTGGTGACCTGCGAAGCTTATGGCATCCGCCCCGTGATCCTGATCAACAAGATCGATCTCTATACGGAGCCGGAACTGCAGGCGATGCTGGCCGACTTCAAGGCGCTGTATCGTGGTGCGGGTTATGAAGTGCTCGAGATATCGGCCCGCAAGGGCACGGGCCTGCCGGCCGTCCGGGCGCTCTGCCGTGAGGGCCTCACCCTCTTCTCCGGCGCTTCAGGTGTGGGCAAGTCCTCGCTCCTGAAGGCCCTCGATCCCACGCTCGATCCGAAAATCGGCGAAATCTCGCTGAGCCACCTGCAAGGCAAGCACACCACCACTTTCTACGAGATGCACCCGCTTTCCGGTGGCGGTTATGTCATCGACACGCCGGGCATCCGGGGATTCGGCCTGGTCGATATCGAAGCGGAGGAACTCAGCACCTATTTCCCGGAAATGTTGCGCGTGATGGACGACTGTCGCTTCAAGCCCTGCACCCACACGCATGAACCGGGCTGCGCCGTCAAGGCGGCGCTGGAAGCAGGTACCATCTCCCCCGAACGCTACAGCTCCTACCTGGGGATGCTGGAAGAAGAGCACAAGTATCGATAAATGGCCTTTCGCAATCCGATCAATCGTGAAGTGGTCCGTCTCGCCCTGCCGAGCATCCTGGCCAACATCACGGTGCCCCTGGTGGGTATCGTGGACACGGCCATCGCCGGTCATCTGGGCGACGCCGTGCTGATCGGCGGCATCGCCATCGGCACCATGCTCTTCGACCTGCTTTACTGGAACATGGGCTTCCTGCGGGTGGGGACGGGCGGTATCACGGCGCAGGCCTACGGCCGGGGCGACATGAAGGCCTCGATCGGCACCTTCTCGCAGGGCATCGCCACGGCGCTGGTGGCCTCGATGCTGGTGCTGGCCATCCAGTGGCTGTTCGCCGAGGGTATGTTCCTGCTGGTGGACTGCTCGCCGGAGGTGGAACGCATCGCCCGCAACTACTTCTTCATCCGGGTATGGGCGGCGCCGGCCACGCTATCGCTCTTTGTCTTCAAGGGCTGGTTCATCGGCATGCAGAACACGGTGTTCCCGATGATCGTCGACCTGTGGGTCAATATCGTCAACATGCTGGCCAGCTGGCTGCTGTCGTTCTATACACCGCTGGGTATCAACGGTGTGGCCGTCGGCACGCTGGTGGCTCAATGGACGGGCCTGGTACTGGCTTTCCTGCTGATGCGCTCCCGGTACCGGCCGCTGATGAAGCAGACGACCATCCTGCACAGCATGAAATGGAAGTATTTCCGTGGCTTTTTCTCGGTCAACAGCTTTCTGTTCATCCGCTCGCTGCTGATGCTGGTGGTCTATGAGGGCTTTACGATCTTTGCCGCCCGTTTCGGCGACGTGGAGCTGGCCGTCAGTTCGGTGATGATGCACCTGCTGCTGCTCTATTCGTATTTCGTCGACGGTTTCGCCTATGCCGGCGAGGCGCTGACGGGACGTTTCATCGGGGAGCAGGACCGGCAGTCATTGAACGAGACGGTCAAATATACTTTCTTCTGGGGCGGGGTTATCGGGCTTGTCTCGACGGTGGCCTACGCCGTATTCCCGCGGGCGATCATCGGCATCCTGACCGACAATCCGGAGGTCATCGCAGCCAGCGAGCCCTATCTGTTCTGGCTGCTGCTCATGCCGCTGCTCAGCTGTGTCGCCTTCATCTGGGACGGCATCTACGTGGGTGCCACGGCCTCCCGCTCGCTGATGGTCTGCATGATCTGGTCGGCCGGCCTGTTCATCGCTTCCTTCTATCTCTGCGCTCCGCACTACGGTCCCCAGGCCCTCTACATCGCTTACTTCGTCCACCTGGTCGTCCGCTCGGTCTACATGACCCTCGCCGCCCGTCGCAGCGTCTGGTCGCTGGTGCCGTAACTTGCATTTTCGTGGAAAAAGTTTCGGTTTCTTGAAAAATTTTTCGCAAATTTGTGGATACGTTTGAAAATTTAAACCTAATACCATGACCATCACCCCCAACGCCCAGAAGTATATCGATCAGGAAGATCGGTACGGTGCGCATAACTATCATCCACTGCCCGTTGTCCTTGCCAAAGGCAAAGGTCCCTTCGTATGGGATGTCGACGGCAAACGCTATTTCGATTTCCTGTCGGCATACTCAGCTGTCAACCAGGGTCACTGCCATCCGAAGATCGTGAAGGCCCTTACTGACCAGGCCCAGAATCTGTGCCTGACCTCCCGCGCCTTCTACAACGACTGCCTCGGCCCTTACGAGGAATTTGCCACCAAGTTCTTCGGCTACGACAAGCTGCTGCCGATGAACTCCGGCGCCGAAGCCGTGGAGACCGCCCTGAAGCTGGCTCGCCGCTGGGGTTACGTGGTCAAGGGCATTCCGGAGAACGAGGCCCTGATCATCGTCTGCGACGGCAACTTCCATGGCCGCACGATCACCATCGTCACCATGTCGAACGACCCGGACAGCTACTACAACTACGGTCCGTTCACCCCGGGTTTCATCAAGATTCCGTACAACGACACGGAAGCCCTGAAGAAAGTCCTCGACGAAAAGGGCGACAAGGTCTGCGCCATGATCGTGGAGCCCATCCAGGGCGAGGCCGGCGTGTATGTGCCGGACGATGGCTACATCAAGAAATGCTACGACCTCTGCCACGCGCACAACGTGCTCTTCATCGCCGACGAGGTCCAGACGGGTATCGCCCGTACCGGCAAGATGTTCGCCTGCGACCACGAAGGCGTGCGTCCCGACATGATTACCATCGGCAAGGCTCTCTCCGGCGGCGTCCTGCCCGTCTCGGCCGTGCTGGCGGACGACGAGATCATGCTGACCATCAAGCCGGGTGAGCACGGTTCGACCTTCGGCGGCTTCCCGCTCGCAGCCAAGGTGGCCGTCGCCGCCCTCGAAGTGATCCGCGACGAGCACCTGACCGAGAACGCCGCCCGTCTGGGTGTCATCTTCCGCGAGGAGATCGGCAAGATCAAGTCGCCGTACTTCAAGTCGGTCCGCGGCAAGGGCCTGCTCAACGCCGTGATCACCGAGCCGCAGAACGGTATCGAAGCCTGGGACATCTGCCTGAAGATGGCGGAAAAAGGCCTGCTCGCCAAGCCGACGCACCGTCACATCATCCGCTTCGCCCCGCCGTTGGTCATCACCGAAGAACAACTCCGCGAAGCCATCGGCATCATCAAGGACGTCTTCGAAAATATGTAAGATTCCGGGTGCAAAAAACCGACGATTTGCTCCCCGATGGCCGTTTTTGGCCGTTGTGGGAGCATTTTTATGTCTATTTGCTCCCGAGCGGAAAAATGATTACTTTTGCATTACTATGTACACGCTCGAAGAAATCAACCGCATCGTAGAAAATGGCTCCAAGCTCCAGCATGTTCACCGGGAGCCCGCCAACCTGTATGAACCGCTCAGTTACATGATGTCCATCGGGGGCAAGCGCATCCGACCGAAACTCTGCCTGCTCTCCTACAACCTGCTGAGCGAGGACATGGGCAACGCCATCATCTTTCCGGCCATGGCCCTGGAAGTCTTCCACGAATTCACCCTCATCCACGACGATATCATGGACCGCTCCGATACGCGGCGCGGCAATCCGACCGTCTACAAGAAATGGAACGAGGAAGTGGCCATCCTTTCGGGCGACGTAATGTCGATCCTGGCGTACAAATACCTGTCCTATGCGCCGCAGGACATCCTGCCCAAGGTATTGAACCTCTTCACCGAGACGGCCATGCAGGTCTGCGAAGGACAGCAGTACGACATGGACTTCGAAAAGCTGCCCTTCATCCCGATGAGCGACTACCTGTCGATGATCGGCCTGAAAACCGCCGTGCTGCTGGCCTGCTCCACCAAGATGGGCGCCCTGATCGGCGGCGCCTCCATCGGCGTGTGCGACGCCCTCTACCAGTTCGGTTACAAGCTGGGCATCGCTTTCCAGATCACGGACGACTATCTCGACACCTTCGGCAACGAGAAAGTCTTCGGCAAGAAGATCGGCGGCGACATCATGAACAACAAGAAAACCTGGCTGCTGGTCGAGTCCATGCGCCGCGCCGGCGGCGAGCAGAAGCTGCAACTGGAGAAACTCATGCAGCTGGGTGAAGAAGAACGCGACCTCAAGATAGAGGCCGTCCGGATGTTCTACGAAGAACTGGGCGTGAAGGAAGCGGCGGAGGCCGAGATTCTGGTCTGGCACAAGAAAGCCCTCGAAGCGCTCTCTCAGGCCGGTTTCTCGCATTGGCAGACCCATACCCTCGAACAGTTTGCCGAAAGCATCATCCATCGTGAAAAATAAGCTCGAGATCATGGCACCGGCAGGCAACTTCGAGTGCCTGCAGGCAGCCATACAGGGCGGCGCCGATTCCGTGTATTTCGGCATCGGACGCCTGAACATGCGTTCGCATTCCGCCAATAATTTCGCGCCGGAAGACCTGCGGCAGGTTTGCGACATCTGTCGCGCCGCCGGTCTGCGCAGCTACCTGACCCTCAACATCACGCTCTATGACGAGGACCTGTCGGCCATGCGGGAGGTGCTCGACGCGGCCGCCGAGGCCGGCGTCAGCGCCGTCATCTGCTCCGACATGGCTGCCATCGCCGCCGCCCGTGCCCGCGGACTCGAGGTGCATATCTCCACGCAGCTGAGCATCTCCAACATCGAGAGCCTGCGCTTCTACAGCCAGTTCGCCGACGTGATCGTGCTGGCCCGCGAGCTGCGGCTCGAACAGGTGCGGACGATCCGGGAAGCCATCGACCGCGAAGGCATTTGCGGTCCTTCGGGCCGTCCGGTACAGATCGAGATGTTCTGCCATGGGGCCCTGTGCATGGCCATCTCGGGTAAATGCTATCTGTCGCTTCACGAGCATGCGGCCTCGGCCAACCGGGGCAACTGCTACCAGGTGTGCCGCCGCGGCTACGAAGTGACGGACCTCGATTCGGGCCGGCAGCTGCACATCGACAACCAGTATATCATGTCGCCCAAAGACCTGTGTACCATTGAGTTCCTCGACAAGATGGCGGAGGCGGGCGTGTCGGTGTTCAAGATCGAAGGGCGGGCCCGTAGCAGTGAATATGTGAAGATGGTGTCGCGTGCCTACCGCGATGCGGCCGATGCCATCGAGACGGGAACCTTCTCGCCAGAACTTAGTGCCGCACTGAAGGAGCGGCTCTCCACGGTGTTCAACCGCGGCTTCTGGGACGGCTATTACCAGGGCGCCCGGCTCGGCGAATGGAGCAGCGCCTACGGTAATCAGGCCTCCCGCACGAAAGTGTATCTGGGCCGCGTGACGGATTATTACGCCCGGCTCGGCGTGGCGGAGATCCAGATGGAGACAGGCTCCTTCCGCGTGGGCGACCCGCTGCTCATCTGCGGCTCGACGACCGGCGTGGTGGAAGTCAGTCCGGCCGAAATCCGTCTCGACGATGCGCACATCCTGCAAGAGGCCGCCAAAGGCGACCTCTGCTCCATTCCCGTCCCGCAGCGCGTCCGCCGCGGCGACAAAGTCTATCTGTTCAAGTAAGATTCCGGGGCAAGCCCGGCATGACGTTATTCTCACGCCAGCACCGCGTGCAAAACATCGAGGCTTTTGGCGTCGATGTTGGCGCCCAGGTGGTGGGAGAGATATTGGAGCATGTTGCGGGAGAAAGCCTGGCGGCGCTCGGCGGAGAGAGGGATGGCCATGGTTGTCTCGAACGGCGAACGAAGCACTTTCAGTAACAGGTCTGTCTCGGCAGGCGTAAAGATGCCCTGAGGTTCCACCGGGTCGCCCGGCTGGAAGCCCAGCTGCACGGCGTAGCTTACCAGGAACCAGAGCGGGAAATTGGCGATGCTGCCCGTTTCCTGATCCAATGTGTCGATGACTCCGCAGAGCCAGTCGAAGAACTGCGGGTCGGCCAGTTCCGTCGTAAAGCTTCGATAGAGCACTTCACTGACGAACATCGCCACGGAACTCTTGATCCGGTTGCCGCGGATTTCGTGCAGCACGACGGCCGGTTCCCATTCGCGCAGCCAGGCCAGCGAGCTTTTGGGCGATTCGGCGCTGACGACGTCAAGCACGCTGAGCGGATGGAAGGCTGCCACCGCATTCCCGCGCTTGATGCCGCGCACGAGAAAACTGCGGCGTCCGCTCTGGGCGTCGATGGCGTGCAGCACCACGCTCGACTCGGCGTATTTCGTCAGATGGAGGACGACGATCCGGGATTTTGCAACAGATGACATTGCAGCAGCCGCATGGCTTTTCCGCGGTGGGAAAGCCGGTTCTTTTCTTCGATGGAAATCTCGGCGATGGTCACATCCATTCCTTCTGGAACAAAAATTGAATCATAGCCGAATCCTTGGACCCCTTCGCTTTCCTGCAGCGCGATGTGACCTTCGCAGGTCCCTTCAAAAATGTGCAGGTCTCCGTCCTGAATGAGCGATACTACACAACGGAAACGCGCGCTCCGCTGTTCGAAGGGCAGTCCTTCGAGTTCTTTGAGCAACCTGCGCCGATTGGCGGCAGGATCCTTGTCGTCGCCGGCATAGCGGGCTGAATAGACGCCCGGCGCGCCACCCAGCGCATCGACTTCGAGTCCCGTGTCGTCGGCGAAGCAGTCTTCCTGGAACAGGTTCCAGACGGCGGCGGCTTTCTGTACGGAGTTGCTGCGGAGGGTTTCATGGGTTTCAGGAAGGTCGCCGGGGAAACCGAGCGAAGCGGGTGTCCGGACCTGGAAGGCGGGTCCCAGAATGGCCTGGGCCTCTTCCTGTTTGTGCGGATTGTTGGTGGCAAAGATGAGCTTCATCGCAGGATGCATTGGAGAACCAAAGATACGGATAAAATTGCTATTTTTGTGCGTTATATGACCATACAGATGAAAAGAATGATGAAAGGGACGGCCCTGGCCGTCGTGTTGCTGCTGTGTGTTTCCGCTCCGCAGGGGCGGGCGCAGGGCCAGAATTTCAAATTGGGAAAGAGCCTGGAGATCGAATACGCCGTGCTGCAGGAACTGGCACAGGGCTATGTCGATACCATCCAGTTTGACAAGATGATCCTTTCCGGCGTGCGGGCTATGCTGGCATCGCTCGACCCGTACACGGTATATATTTCCGAAGAAGAAGGCGATGACTTCGAACTGATGACCACCGGCAACTACGGTGGCGTGGGTTCGCTCATCCGAAAGCTGCCCGGCGAAGGCGTGCGCATCATCGAGCCGTATGAAGGCTCTCCTGCCACAAAGGCCGGACTGCAGCCGGGCGACGTGATCCTGGCCATCGACGGCAAGCCCGTCTTTGAAGAGACCTCCGAGGAAAGTTCCGGCCGCATGAAAGGACAGCCGGGCACGGACGTGACCTTCAAGGTGGTAAAGGGCCGTACAAAAGATACGGTCGACATCGTGGTCACCCGCGAACGCATCCATGTGTCGGACATTGTCTATTCCGGAATCTATCGCGATGACATCGGTTACATCCTGCTTTCCGGCTTCACGGCCAACATGGCCGATGAATTCAAGGACGCCGTGCGCCAGCTCAAGGAAGCCGGTGCGAAGCGGCTGGTCATCGACCTGCGCGACAACGGCGGCGGCGTGATGGATGAGGCGATCAATATCGTGTCGACATTTGTTCCCAAAGGGACGCTGGTGGTATCGTCGAAAGGCCGCGTGGAAGAGATGAACCGCGAATATCTGACCACCGACGCGCCGCTTGATACCGTGATGCCGCTGCTGGTGATGGTCAACGGCCATTCCGCCTCCGCATCGGAAATCACGGCCGGCGCCCTGCAGGACCTGAAGCGGGCCACCATTGCCGGAGAGCGCTCGTTCGGCAAGGGCCTCATCCAGTCCGTACGCCCCATGCCCTATAACTCGCAGATGAAGCTGACCACCGGCAAATACTATACGCCGAGCGGCCGCTGCGTGCAGGCCATCGACTATAGCAACCGCCACGAAGACGGCTCGCTTGACAAGGATCCGGGCGGCGGCATCGCGCCCGACATCGAAGTGCCCGGCGCCCTGCTGAGCCGTCCGACGGCTTCGCTCGTATACTACGACATCATCGGCTCCTACGCCATCGAGTATTTCCTTGCCCACGAAAGCATCGACCGCGACTTCCATCTGAGCGACGCCGAATACGAGGACTTCGTCCGCTATGCTTCCGCCCAGGACTTCGACGCCCGCACGGCCGCGCAGACCGCGCTCGACCAGCTGATCAAGGCAGCGCAGTCCGAAGACCTCTACGACAACTACAAAGACGAGATTGAAGCACTGCAGAAGAAAGTCAACATGGACAAGGAGACTGTGCTCCGGACCAAGAAAGACGAAATCCGCCCCCTCCTCGAGCAGGAGATCGTGACTTGCTACTATTTCAACCGTGCCAGCGTTCCCGTCGCCCTCCGTTACGACGATCAGATCCGCGAAGCCGTGAACAAATGGCTGGAGATGCCGGACCAGGTCCAGCCTTGACCCGGAATCTGTTTCCGCCAAACAGGCGCAACACGATCGGCCTCACAATAACTGTGGGGCCGTTTGCTTTGCGGCAAGGGCCGATTTCAGCTAGTGGCGCAAAGGCATCACAGTCAAAGATAGCTGGGAAGGGGTTGGCTTGCGCCTGTTTGGCGAAACAGCCTAGCGCGTGACGATGACGGCGTTGGCGACGGGGCGTTCGCCGGCGGGATCGAACTTGCGGTTGTCGGAGGGATGGTTGACCACTTCGCCATGGACGACCATGGTCGTGGAGCCGCCGCCGTCAAGGTTGATGGCATCGACGCAGCCAAGGGCCGCCATCACCTGCTGGAGTTCCCGCATCGACAGGCCGGCCGCCTCCCGGTTGCGGCCGTCGGCCACCACCAGCAGCACCGTGCCGTCAGCCTTCCGGCCGACAGCCGTCCGCGGATTCCGCCGGGTGTTGAAGTCGTTTTTCACCAACGGTTCATCCGCGCCGCCGACCAGCAGGACGGGTCCGGCCGTCACGACATCTTCCGCCTCGATATCGTGCTCCCAACGGGCGAGGTCGTCGCTCTTGAGGACGTACATAGCCCCTTCGAAAGTGGCCACAGCGCCTTCCTGCCGTATACTTCGGCCCTGCGGGCGGTCGTTTTCATAGGCATCATAGGCATTCGGCGCCAGCTCCTGTCCGTCGACCCGCAGGTAGTTGACGGAGCCGTAAGGAGCGCTCATGTTGAAGAAAGACCCGTTGACAGCCGCAATGGCGCCACAATTATCGGCGATTTCCGACGTTCGTGCGAGCGTCTTCTCGGCGGACGGGACGATGTCGAAACGAACGCCCGGCGCCACCTCCAGTACGCAGAGATACTGGTTCGCGCCGAAAAGATTCTCGCTGAAAGCCGCACGATGCAGGGTGATGCCTTCAGCCACGGGCTCGTGATGCCACTCGCCCACCCAAAGCAGCTCCGACTCCTGGGCCCATAAGGGGAATGAAAGGCAAAGGACGACGATGACAATGAGATGCCGGATCAAGTCCGGAATGACGGAAGTATTATTCTTCAACCAATTCATAATCAAGTATTTTTTGTTCAAGGTTGGCGCGGAGGACACGGATCTTTACCGGGTCGCCGAGATGGAAGACCCGGCCGGAGGCCTTGCCGCGCGTTTCATATTTTTCTTCATCGAACTGATACCAGTCGGAACGGATCTCGCGCAGCGAAATCATGCCCTCGACTTTTGTCGGGTCGATCTCCACGTAGATGCCCCACTCCGTGAGCCCGCTGACATGACCGTCGAACACCCGGCCGATCTTGTCCTGCATGAATTCCACCATCTTGTACTTGATGGAAGCCCGCTCCGCATCGGTCGCAATCTGCTCCCGCACCGAACTGTGCTCGCAGCAGTCCTCGTAGTAGAGCTTGTCCTGCGAAGTCGCCCCGTCCATGTACATCGCCAGCAGGCGATGCACCATCATGTCAGGATAGCGGCGGATGGGCGACGTGAAATGCGTGTAATACTGGAACGCCAGGCCGTAGTGCCCCACGTTGTCGGTGGAATAGCGGGCCCGCGCCATGCTGCGCAGCGCAAGCAGCTGCAGGGCGTTTTCTTCGGGCTTGCCCTTGGCCTCTTTCATCAAGGCATTGAGCGCGCCGGCGGCTTCTTTCGGGTTGGAGGTGTCGCCCAGCTGGTGGCCGAAATTCTTGGCGAAACTGCGCAGGTTGTCGAGCTTCTCCGGATCGGGATCCTCATGGATACGGTACACGAAGGTCGGGTTCTTGGCCTTGCATTTCTTGGTGGCATATTCGGCCACGCAACGGTTGGCCAGCAACATGAACTCCTCGATGAGCCAGTTGCTCTCCTTGCTCTCTTTCTGGATGACATCCAGCGGCTTGCCCGTCTCGTCGACGATGACCTTCATCTCAGGCCGCTCGAACGAGATGGCACCCTTCTCGAAGCGCTGCTTCCGCAGGATCGCGGCCAGCGCGTGCAGCTCCTGGATTTCAGCGGCCAGCGGGCCTTCCTTGGTCTCGATGATCTGCTGGGCCTGCTCGTAATCAAACCTGTAGTCCGAATTGATGACCGTGCGCCCGAACCACTGGCCGATGACCTTGGCCTTGGCGTTCATCTCGAACACAGCGCTGAAAGTAAGCTTGTCTTCGTGGGGACGGAGCGAGCAAAGCCGGTTGGAGAGTTTCTCGGGCAGCATGGGAATGGTGCGGTCGACCAGATAGACCGATGTGCCGCGTGCGAAGGCCTCCTTGTCGAGCACGGAGCCCGGCGTGACATAGTGCGTGACGTCGGCGATATGGATGCCTACCTCGATGTTGCCGTTCTCGAGCTTGCGGTACGAGAGCGCGTCGTCGTAGTCCTTGGCGTCGGTCGGGTCGATGGTGAAAGTCGTCACGCCACGGAAGTCGCGGCGGCCGGCCAGGTCTTTCTGGGTGATGGCGTCGGGAATCTTTTCGGCGGCCTGCTCCACTTCCGGCTCGAAACGGTACGGCAACTGATACTCAGCCAGGATGGCATGCATCTCCGTATCGTTTTCGCCGGGAACGCCCAGCACGTCGATGATACGGCCCAGCGGCTCGGAACTGCGTTTGGGCCAGTCCGTCACCAGCACGGCGACCTTCATGCCATGGGCAGCCTGCTTGCCGCCGATTTCCGGCAGTTCCGAAGGGTCGTTCACGTCGATACGGATATCGTACGGCATGTTCTTGCTTTCGACGATGGCCCAGACCTGCCTGCCGCGGACTACCAGCACACCGATATGGGGCTTGGGGCTGCGACGGATGATCTTGGTCACTTCGCCCTCCAGGCTGCGGCCCTTCAGCCCGGCCTGGATGCGCCGCTTCGATACGGCGATCTTCACGAAGTCCCCGTTGAGCGCGAAGTGCAGCTTCCGCATCGGGATGAAAACGTCTTCCTTCAGGCCCTCCGCGTTCACGAATCCGAAACCGTCGCGGGAAAGCGAGACAATTCCTTCGAACTCTTCCACGCTCTTGGAGCGCCGTTCCGAAGTCCGTACCGGCTCCTGTCCGCCCCGGGCCAGACGCTTCGCCCTTTTCAGCGCGCCTTCTCCTGATTTGTTGGTATTTTTCCTGTTTTTGGCGTTTTTGCGATGCGAAGTTGCCATATATTCTGTAATTTTGCGCGAGTCACTCTGATAAATAACAAATATACGAAATATTATGCAGAAGAAAGTATTGTTGATGATTCTTGACGGATGGGGCGAAGGCCGCCACGACTATTCCAACGCCATCTGGACCCAGGGTACGCCGAATATCGACGCCATCCGGGCCAAATATCCCGCCGGCCACCTGCAGGCCTGCGGCGAGTATGTCGGTCTGCCCGAAGGACAGATGGGCAACTCCGAAGTGGGACACATGAACCTGGGCGCCGGCCGTGTCGTGTACCAGGACCTGGTCAAGATCAATATCGCCTGCCGCGAACATAAACTACTGGAAAACAAAGAGATAAAAGCGGTGTTTGACTATGTGGCCACTTCCGGGAAGAAACTCCACCTGATGGGCCTGACCTCCCACGGCGGCGTGCACTCCTCCCTCAACCATGTGTATGAACTCCTGCGCGTGGCCGCCGACAAGGGCCTCGACAAAGTCTTCGTCCACGCCCTCATGGACGGCCGCGACACCGACCCGCACAGCGGCAAGGACTTCGTGGCCGAACTGGAGCAGAAGATGGCCGAGACGACCGGCAAGGTCGCCACGGTCTGCGGCCGTTTCTACGCCATGGACCGCGACAAACGCTGGAACCGCATCAAGGAAGCCTATGACCTGCTGGTCGAAGGAAAAGGCGCTCCCTTCACTTCCGCCACCGAAGGCATCCAGGCCTCCTACGACGCCGGCGTGACCGACGAGTTCATCAAGCCGATCGTCGTCACCGACGCTTCCGGCGCCCCGCTCGCCAAGATCGAAGAAGGCGATGCCATCATCTTCTACAACTTCCGCAACGACCGCGCCCGCGAACTGACCACCGTGCTCACCCAGCAGGACATGCCCGAAGAAGGCATGCACACGATTCCGCTGTACTACTGCTGCCTCACGCCGTACGACGCTTCGTTCACCGGCGTCCACATCCTCTTCGACAAGGAACTGGTGCAGGACACCCTCGGCGAGACCGTCGCCAAGGCCGGCAAGCGCCAGCTGCGCATCGCCGAGACCGAGAAATATGCCCATGTGACCTTCTTCTTCAACGGCGGCCGCGAGACCCAGTTCGAAAACGAAGACCGTATCCTCGTCGCCTCGCCGAAAGTACCCACCTACGACATCCTTCCGCAGATGAGCGCTCCCGAGGTGGCCGAGAAACTGATCGAGGCCATCCGCAGCGAAAAGGAAGACCTCATCATCCTGAACTTCGCCAACGGTGACATGGTGGGCCACACGGGCGTGTATAATTCCATCACCCGTGCCGTCGCCTGCATCGACCGCCTGGTCGGCCGCGTTGTGGAGGAAGCGCTCGCCAAGGACTATGTCGTGCTGCTGACCGCCGACCACGGCAATGCCGACTTCGCCGTCAACGCCGACGGCTCCCCGAACACCGCCCACTCCCTCAACACCGTGCAGTTCGTCGTCATCGGCGCAGGGCCGGAAGTCAAGACCGTCCAGGACGGCGCTCTCTGCGACGTCGCCCCCACCATCCTCAAGATCATGGGCATCCCGCAGCCCAAGGCCATGACCGGCAAGTCCCTGATTTAGCGGGAAACGCTACTGAAACATCTCCTAAAAACATACTACCATGAGCGAAGAAACCTTGAAAGATCCCCGCGACCTGAATTCCGACGGCAAAGTGACCCTCGACGAAAAGATCAAATGCGCCGCCGCCAAGGCCAGCAAGAAATTCAATGAAGTGGCCGACGAAATGGTCGACAACGCCAAAGATCTCTACGAAAAAGCCGCACCGAAAGCCAAGGAAGTCATCGGCGAAATGAAAGGCAACGCCGACAAGTTGATGGACGATGCCGCCGGGTTGATGGACAAGGCCCAGGCCGGTGCCGCCGACCTGATGGACAAAGCCAAAGACAAGATCGACAGCCTTAAGAAGAAATAAAAGGGAGACTCTTTTCTATGTCTCCCGCGCCATCAGGCGCTAGCGGAGACCGGGCAGGGAGAGCCTTGCGCAATTGCAAGGTCGGAGCGGCGGGGTTCGGGGCAGAGCCCCGTAACTAAAGTTTCACCTCCTTCACCACATGGTGACGGAGGTTTTTCTTTTCCAGGAAGTTGTAGAGCTCGTAGCCGGGAGCGACATTGTACTTTTTGGAGATGAGGCTCAGGCGGTCGTCGATGCCGTCGTGCTGGAAGAGCACGTCGAAGAAGAGGCGGGCCTTGCCTTTGTGCTGCTTGAGCTCCTTGAGCAGGGAACTGCGGAGTTCCGGCGTGGCGGATGCCAGCGGAATATCGATGTGCAGTTCCTTGATGAATTCGTCCTTGGTGTTGGAGAGCAGCATCATGTTCAGGATGCGGAGCTCATAACTCTCTTCGGAAGAGCTGTCGTCTTTCTTGCGGAAACGCGGCTTGGTGGTGCATTTGATCAGCAGGGCCGCGTGGACCTGCATGTATTTCATGAAGGTCTCGTAGTCCTTGCTGAACAGCGAGAAGGTGTGGCTGCCGGTATAATCTTCCAGGGTGAAGCGGCACCAGGGTTTGTTGCCACTCTTGGTATAGCGCACGTCGCAGTCCGAGATCAGGCCTGCCACATAATACTCCTTGTTCTGCACGGATTTGTCGGTCTGCAGCGTGCGGTCGATCTCGTCGAGCCGGGCGATGTCGACCGTGGCGAACTGGTCGATCTCGAACTGGAAACGGTCGAGCGGATGGGCCGACAGATACATGCCGACGCATTCCTTCTCTTTCTTGAGCAACTCCATCTCGTTGGCTTCCACCTTGGGCGGAATGGCGGGACGAACCGGCTTCATTTCCGCCATGTCGCCGAACAGGCTCATGCCCGCCGACATCGTATCGTTCTGGAATTTGGAGGCGTAGCGCAACAGCGCATCCAGATAGTTCTCGTCTTTCCCCGTCTCAAAGAAATACTGCGAACGAGTCATCTCGCTGAAGCCGTCGAAGGCGCCGGCATAGACCAGGCACTCGATGACCTTCCGGTTGATGACGCCCAGTGGCATGCGTTCCACGAAATCGAAGATGCTGGAGAAAGGACCGCCTTTCTCCCGTTCGGCGATCACGGCATTGATGACGTTGGCGCCCACGCCCTTGATACCGCCCATGCCGAAACGGATATTGCCCTTCTTGTTGACCGTGAACTCCGTGGCGCTCTCGTTGATGTCGGGTCCCAGGACCTGTATCTGCCAGCGGCGGCAGTCGTCCATGATCTTGGTGATCTCCTCCATGTCGTTGAGGTTGCAGCTCATGTTGGCGGCGAAGAACTCGGCGGGATAATGTGCTTTCAGGTACGCCGTCTGGTAACTGACCCAGGCATAGCAGGTCGCATGCGACTTGTTGAACGCATATTCCGCGAACGCCCGCCAGTCCTGCCAGATCTTGTTGAGCAACGCATTCTCATGTCCACGGGCGCGACCACCCTCCATGAACTTGAAATACAGCTCCTCCATGTCCTTGATCTTCTTCTTGCCCATGGCCTTGCGGAGCTTGTCGGCCTGACCCTTGGTAAATCCGGCCAGCTTCTGCGACAGCAGCATCACCTGCTCCTGATAGACCGTGATGCCATAGGTGTCTTTCAGGTACTCCTCCATCTCCGGTGTGTCGTAGGTGATGGGCTTGACGCCTTGCTTGCGGTCTACGAAGTCGGGAATATAGTCCATCGGCCCCGGCCTGTAGAGTGCGTTCATTGCAATCAGGTCTTCGAAGCGCTCGGGCTGGAGCTTTTGCAGCCACTCCTTCATGCCGGGCGACTCGAACTGGAAGATCGAGGTGGTGTCGCCGCGTCCGTAGAGTTCATAAGTAGCCTTGTCGTCGATGGGAATGGCTTCGATGTCGATGTCCAGGCCGTGGCCTTCCTTGATCAGGTCGAGCGTCTTGTGGATGATCGACAGGGTGTTGAGGCCCAGGAAGTCCATCTTCAACAGGCCGCATTCCTCGATATAATGACCGTCGTACTGGGATGTCCAGACATCCAGGCCCGTATCCTTGTCTTTCGACAGGCAGATGGGAATGTAATCGCTCAGGTTGCCCGGTCCGATGATGGTGGCGCAGGCATGCATGCCTACCTGCCGGATGCTGCCTTCCAGCTGTTCGGCGTATTCCAGGACTTCCTTGTTGAGCGTATTGTCTTCCTTTTCAAGCTCTTCCTTGAATTCGGGCACCAGACGGAAGCAGTTCTCCAGCGTAATCTTGACGCTCTTCTCTTCCCATTCGCCCTTGTCATTCTTTTTGCGCTCGAACAGGCGGGCCGGCACCATCTTCGAGAGGCGGTTGCTTTCGTCGATGGTCACGTGACTGATGCGCGCCACGTCCTTGATGGCGCCCTTGGCCAGCATGGTGCCGAAAGTGATGACGCGTGAGACATGGTCGGCGCCGTAGGTATCTTCGACATAGCGGTGCGCCGCTTCGAGGTTCTCGAAGTCCACGTCGATATCGGGCATCGAGATGCGTTCCGGATTGAGGAAACGCTCGAACAGGAGCTGGTACTTGATCGGGTCGAGGTTGGTGATCCACAGGCAGTAGGCCACGACGCTGCCGGCTGCGGAACCGCGGCCCGGGCCCACGAGCCAGCCTTCCTTGCGCATGGCCCGGATGTAATCCTGCACGATGAGGAAATAGTCGGGGAAGCCCATCGAGGCGATGGTCTTCAGCTCGAAGTCGATGCGTTCTTCCTGCTCGGGGGTGAGCGTCTCACCGTAACGGATGTGCGCGCCCTGGTAGGTGAGATGGCACAGATAGGCCACGGACTTGCAGAAATCGTCGCCCCGGTAGTTGCCTTTCGGATCGTCCTTGCCGGCATCGATATAAGGCTTGTACAGGTCCAGATATTTGTCGATGTCGCGCAGGAAGGCCTCGTCGATCTTGAATTTGGGCAGGATGTAATCGTGGTCGATCTTGTAGAGTTCCACCTTGTCGGCGACTTCCAGCGTCCGGGCGATGACTTCGGGATGGTCGGGGAACAGCGCGGCCATCTCTTCCTCGCTCTTGAGGAATTCCTGCTGGGTGTAGCGGAGGCGTTTCGGATCGTCGATGTCGGAGTTGGTGGTCAGGCAGATGAGGCGGTCGTGCGCCGGCCCGTCTTCCTTGCGGATGAAGTGGACGTCGTTGGTCGCCACCACTTTCACGCCCAGTTCTTCGGCCAGCGAGAAGAGGACGGGATTGACTTCCATCTGGGCCCGGTACACATCGTCGTCGACGCCCGGCACTTCCGTCTTGTGCTTCATCACCTCCAGATAATAGTCGTCGCCGAACACCCGCTTGTGCCAGCGGATAGCTTCGCGGGCGGCGTCGATGTCCCCGTCCATGATGTCGCGGGGAATCTCGCCGGCCAGACAGGCGGAGCAGCAGATCAGGTTCTCGTGGTACTGCTCGATCACCTCGTGCGACACGCGCGGCGCATAGTAGAACCCGTGGATGTGCCCTTCCGTGCAGATTTTCATCAGATTCTTGTAGCCTTCGTAATTCTTGGCCAGCAGGGTGAGGTGATAGTAGCGGCGGTGGTCGTTGTCCTTGAGATGATGGTCGTAATGCCGCGTCACGTAGACCTCGCAGCCGATGATCGGCTTGACGATGGGCTGCTTGTCCGCGTCGAGGTTGCTCTTGTCGTAGGCAAACTTGAAGAACTCCTTCACGCCGTACATGTTGCCGTGGTCGGTGATGGCCAGGGCCGGCATGTTCAGCTCGCGGGCGCGAGCGAACAGTTTCTCAATATCGGAAAAACCGTCGAGAATCGAGTACTGCGTGTGGACGTGAAGGTGTACGAATGACATGGATCAAACAGGGGTTGAAAAACAAAGCAAGATACCCAAAATCTCGCAAACGGGCAAAAAAAAAGCCCGGCAAAAACCGGGCTTTTTATCAACAGGGACGCTCCTACATCATACCGCCCATTCCAGGGTTCATCGGAGGCATGGCGGGTGTGTCTTCCTTGATGTCGGCGAGGGCGCACTCGGTGGTCAGGAACATGCCGGCTACAGATGCAGCATTCTGGAGCGCGACGCGGACCACCTTGGTCGGGTCGATGACACCGGACGAGAGCAGGTTCTCGAAGGTATCGGTGCGGGCATTGTAACCGAAGTCCGCCTTGCCTTCCTTCACCTTCTGGACGATCACGCTGCCTTCCTTGCCGGCGTTGGCGGCAATGATGCGGATCGGCTCCTCGATGGCGCGGGCCACGATGCGGATACCGGTAAGCTCGTCTTCGTTCTCACCCTTGACCTTCTCCAGGACGGTCTCGGCACGGACGAGGGCGACACCGCCACCCGGGATGATACCTTCTTCGACAGCGGCGCGGGTTGCATTCAATGCATCCTCGACACGGTCTTTCTTCTCCTTCATCTCGACTTCCGAAGCGGCGCCCACATAGAGGACGGCCACGCCACCGGCGAGCTTGCCCAGGCGCTCCTGGAGCTTCTCGCGATCGTAGTCGCTCGTGGTGGTCGCAATCTGCTTGCGGATCTGGTTGGCACGGTCGGCGATGGCATCCTTGTCACCGGCACCGTTGACGATGGTGGTGTTCTCCTTGTCGATGACCACCTTCTCGGCACGGCCCAGCATGTCGGGCGTACAGTTCTCGAGGGTGAAGCCACGCTCTTCGCTTACCACGACGGCACCCGTCAGGGTAGCGATATCCTGCAGCATCTCCTTGCGGCGGTCGCCGAAACCAGGAGCCTTGACGGCAGCCACCTTCAGCGTGCCACGCAGTTTGTTGACCACGAGGGTGGTGAGGGCTTCGCCATCGACGTCCTCGGCGATGATCAGCAGCGAGCGGCCTTCGCGGGCGATGGGCTCGAGGATCGGCATGAGGTCTTTCATCGTGGAGATCTTCTTGTCGGTGACCAGGATCTGAGGCTGGTCGAGCACGGCCTCCATCTTGTCGGGGTTGGTCATGAAGTAGGCGGAGATGTAGCCACGGTCGAACTGCATGCCTTCCACCACTTTCACCTCGGTCTCGGTGCCTTTGGCCTCTTCGACGGTGATGACGCCGTCTTTCTTGACCTTGGCCATGGCGTCGGCGATCAGCTTGCCGATGGTGTTGTCGTTGTTGGCGGAGATGGTACCGACCTGCTCGATCTTCGAGTAGTCGTCACCCACTGCCTGGCTCTGTTTCTTGAGGTCTTCGACGACGGCGGCGACAGCCTTGTCGATACCGCGCTTGAGGTCCATCGGGTTGGCACCGGCGGCCACATTCTTCAATCCCACGTTGATGATGCTCTGGGCGAGCACGGTCGCGGTGGTCGTACCGTCACCGGCCTGGTCGTTGGTCTTGGAAGCAACTTCCTTGACCATCTGGGCGCCCATATTCTGGAAGCGATCCTCGAGTTCGATCTCCTTGGCCACGGTGACACCGTCCTTGGTCACCTGCGGAGCTCCGAATTTCTTGTCGATGACGACGTTGCGGCCTTTCGGGCCCAGCGTCACCTTCACGGCGTCAGCCAAAGCGTCAGCACCCTCCTTCATGAGGTTGCGGGCGTCGATATTGAATTTGATTTCTTTTGCCATAGTTGTTTCCTCCTTTATTTAAGCACTGCGACCACGTCACTTTGACGCATGATCAGATAATCCTTTCCATCCACGGTGATTTCCGTACCGGCATATTTGCCATAAAGAACGGTATCGCCGACGCTGAGTTCCATCGGTTCGTCTTTCTTGCCGTTTCCGACAGCGACAACTTTGCCCTGCTGCGGTTTTTCTTTCGCGGAATCAGGAATATACAGTCCGCTTGCGGTCTTGGTCTCGGCTTCCTTGGCCTCGATCAGGACTCTGTCTGCTAAAGGTTTAATGGTCATGATGATTATATTTTTTAACGTTTATTGTTTAATTTTGCACTGCTGGACTAGGCAAATTGAGTGCCAACAGCCATTTTATGACAAAATGTCACCTGTTTCTCCTGTGTGCCGCCCTCGTGCTGCTCTGCGGCTGCAAGCATGCCAGCCAGGGCCCCTCGCTGTCGGAGTATGGCAGCCGTTCGCTGGCCGGACAGGCTGCGCGTTTTGAGCAATATGTCATGGAATTGTCCGGATTGTCGCTGGATGAAGCCATGGCACGCCAGGAAGAGATGCTGACAGCGGCAGAGAGCGACAGCGCCCAGTGGCAGCAGACCATGACACTGCAGGAAAAATTCTTTCTCGATCCCAACAGCCCCTGGCGCAACGAAGAACTGTACATCCCTGTCGTCGACCATCTGCTCGCTTCGCCCCATTCCACCGAAGCACAGCGGGACCGCGCCCGCTGGCTGGCTCCGCGCGTGCGGCTCAACCGCCTCGGCACCGTGGCCGCCGACTTTCCTTTCAGGCTGCCCAACGGCCGCATCCTCACGCTCCATCAGGCCATCGACAGCCGCCACCCGCAGCAGACCCTGCTCTTTTTCAGCAATCCGGGCTGTCCCAACTGCAAGGAGATCACCGAAGCTCTCGCAGCAGAGCCTGCTGTCGCCGAAAGGATTGCCGCCGGTACCCTGCTCGTGGTCAATGTCTATCCCGACGAAGACGTGCAGGCCTGGCTGGACTACCTGCCCAATTACCCGGATACCTGGATCTGCGGCCACGACGACGAGCAGATCCTCCACAGCGACACCCGCTACTGGGTACGGGCCATCCCGTCCCTCTATCTGCTGGACGAAGAAAAACGGGTCGTCCTGAAAGACGCCCCGCTCGAACAGATCTTAATACAGTGCAAATAGCGCCGAGCCGCTACCCGACATGGCCGCATAGACGGCACCATTGTAATAGAGCGATTTCTTGGCCGTAGCCAATTCCGGATGCCGGGCAAAGACCGTCTCTTCGAAATCGTTGACCAGCAGGTCTTTCCACTCTTCCATAGGCCGCTTCAGCACCTTTTCCAGCGACATCGCCGGTTCGTGCGGGGTGATGCCGGCATAGGCTTCGCGCGTGGATACGAACACCGGCTGCGGATAAATGCGCACCGTACGGTCAAGAGAAAGGTCGAAAGGCGTGAGGATCTCGCCCCGGCCCCGGGCCAGCATCGGACGGTCATAGACGAAAAAGGCGCAGTCGCTGCCCAGCTGGGCCGCCAGGCCTGCCAGCTCATCCTGAGGCAGGTTCAGCCCGAACATCGTATTCAGCCCCGTCAACGTGAAGGCCGCATCCGAAGATCCCCCTCCCAGTCCCGCGCCCATCGGTATCTTCTTGTAGAGGTGGATGGCCACCGGCGGAATGTCGTAACGCGCCGCCAGCAGCCGCCAGGCTTTCTCGCAGAGGTTTTCTCCTGCGATCTCCGCATTGTAGCAGTGCATCTCGAAGCGGTCGGCATGCACCAGCTCCAGCACGTCGCACAATCCCGGCACGGGATAGAACAGCGTCTCGATGTCGTGGTAGCCGTCAGAACGCTTCCGGACCACGTGCAGGCCCAGGTTGATCTTGGCATTGGGGAAGAGAATCATAGGACAAAAATACGTTTTTTCAGCACATTTTCCTAACTTTGTAGAATATGAAAAAAGTCCTTTTCCTTGCGCTGACCGCTTTCTTCGCCCTGGGCGCTCAGGCCCAGCCCCTCCCCTCAGTTCCCGTTACCGACAAGATCCACGGCATCTCCTCCGGGCCGGGCACGGACGCCTCCGTGTCCATGTGCATCAGCTGGGCCTGTGACACCAGCCTCACGCAGACCTGCGTCCGCATCACGCCCGTCTCCGATGCTGACTGGACGCAAGCCCGTGATGTCAAGGCTTCTGAGAGCGAACGCGTCGAAGCCTTCAAGGGCATCTACTCCAAGGCTGCCGACGGCACCAACATACAAGAAGACGCCGTCTTCACCAAATGCGGCGTCATGGTCAACGGCCTGCAGCCCGACACGGATTACAAATATGTCATCGTCGAGAAAGACGGTCGCGAGACGGTCGCCCGCAGTGCCGAACATCGTTTCCGGACTGCCGGCGCCCCCGAATGGTCGGCCTGCATCATCTCCGACTTCCACAGCTATACGCCCCTTCCCTTCCGGCTCGAGGCCGCCATGGGCATGATCGACACCATGCAGCGTTTCGACCCTTCACTCGACTGGGTGCTGAGCCCCGGCGACGTCGTGGCCTGGGGCGGCAGCTATTCTTTCTGGCGGAGGATGTTCGAAGAAGACAATTTCAATGAATTCTTCTGGGCCCGCGTCAACGGAAACCACGACAACTGGACGCGCCAGTCCCAGGACTCGAAGGATTTCGGCGTGCCCAACCCCTTCTTCACCGGCACGTCGTTCTACCCGCAGAACGGCTTCGGAGACGAGCAGGGCGTATGCTACCACTTCCGCTACGGCAACACCCTTTTCGTCATGCTCAATACCGAAAACATGGGTACCCATGAAACTTTCACGGCCGCGGCGGACTGGCTCCGCGACTGTGTCAATTTCGCGCGGGGCAGCGAAAACCCGCCGACTTTCGTGGTGGTCTGCCAGCACTACGAGTGGTTCAACGGGACCAATGGCCGCAGCGTACAGTACACCCGCTGGCACCGGCTCTTCGACGAACTGGGTGTCGACCTGGCACTGGCCGGCAACAACCATATCTATGTCCGCAGCCTGCCGCTGTATGATGACCAGGTCACCGACGGCAGCACCGGCACGGTCTATCTCCAGACCTCGGCCTGCGACGACGACCGCGGCCGCTCTTTCGACGACGTGCCGATGCAGAACGCCGACAAGATCGCTTTCCGCTGGACCGAAGGTTCCCATACGGTCAGCGCCATCCACATGGCCGTCGACCCGGAAAAGATGACTCTCACGCTGATGGACCGCCATGGCAACGCTGTCGACAGCACCATCATCCCCGCCAAGCCCCGCAGCGAAGCGCAGGATTCCCCGATGGCCTGCGGCCCGTGGGTGACCGACATGAGCGAAGACGCCTTCACGGTGCTCTGGTCGACCGACATACCCTGCCAGGGCTGGGTGGAACTCGACAACGGGCGCCGCATCTATGAATACTATGCGGGCCGGAGGCTCTTCGGCACGCTCCACACCGTCCGCGTCACCGGACTCTCGCGCGGCGCGGAATACGGCTACCGGGTCGGCAACCGGGTGGTCGACGCCAGCAACCCGCGGCGGCCTGCCTACGGACGTGACATGTACTCCGGACACCACCAGGTCACGACCTTCGATCCGAACCGCAAGACCTGTCACTTCTCCGTGATGAATGATGTACACATGCGGCTGGACCACTATGCCGCCCTGCTCGACGACGTCGACATCCGGAACAACGACTTCCTGGTCCTCAACGGCGACATCATCTCGGCCGGCAACTGGAACCTCGACAGCCTGCTCAAATACGAAGTGAACCCGCTGGGCGACCGCGGTGCCGACCTGCCCGTGGTCTTCTCGCGCGGCAATCACGAGGGACGCGGCAGCGGGGTCATGCTGGTCGAAAAAGTTTTCCCGAAAGCCAGCGGCGCACCCTATTATTATACCTTCCGCGAAGGGCCCGTGGCCTTCCTCGTGCTGGATTGCGGTGAAACGGGCGTGAAGAACTCCCTGGCCCTGACGGGCAACCGCATCTATGAAGACTACCTGCTCGAGCAGCTGGCCTGGGCGGAAGAAGCCATGAAGGAACCGGCGTTCCGCAAGGCGCCCGTCAAGATCTGCATCATCCATGCACCGATGGTCGATTTCGGCGACCCCGACGACTTCGTGCCCCACAGCTGGATGAACCGCCATTTCATGCCCCTCCTCAAACAGGCCGGCATCAACCTGATGATTGGGGCGGACCTACACGAACATCTGTTCATTCCGGCCGGAACCATGAACAACGCTTTTCCCATCCTGGTCAACGACGACGAGTCGCGTCTCGACGTGCAGGTCTGGAAAGACCGCATCGAAGCCACCGTCTATGACGAAGCAGGCAAGGCCACGGTCCCGACCTATACGATAAAAGTAAAATGACCTCCCATGACAAGAACCGAGATTGCAGAAATCGGCAAGCAGGCCGTCCTTGAAAGGCTCTTTGAAAAGAGCGGATATACGAACGAACAACCCATCCTGCTCCGGCAGAAAGGAGAATGTTGCAATGCCCAGAAGCTCATGCTGGAGGGTTGCGACTTCGATCTGGTCTACACGCCGCTGAAACACCTGGGCTACAAGGCCGTGCTCAACGTGCTCGGCGAACTGTACGCCAGCCTGCGCCAGCCCGTGTCCCTGTCGGTGGTGATCGGGCTCTCGAAGCGCTTCTGCTACGAAGATGTGGCCCAGCTTTGGGAAGGCATGCTGGCCGCCTGCCGCGAGCACGGTATCAGCCAGCTTTCGCTCGAACTCAATCCGTCCGTCAACGGTCTGGCTATCGGCCTGACAGCCTGCGGCGTACAGAAGAAGGGCATCATCGAAAAGGTGCCGGCCTCGAAAAACATGGACCTGATCTGCCTCAGCGGCCATGTCGGTGCTGCCTACATGGGCCTGCATGTGCTGGAGCGCGAAAAGGTGTCGTTCACCGGCACCGGCGAGCAACCCGACCTGTCGAAATACAAGGCCGTGCTGGCCAGCTACCTGAGTCCGGAGATCAAGCCGGGCATCGTGACGCGTTTCATCGAGGCGGACACGCTGCCTTCGCGCGGTTACTTCCTTACGCGGGGGCTGGGCGAAGCGATTATCCGGCTGACACGCGACACGGGCTTGGGCGCCAAGATCTATCTCGACAAGATTCCTATTTCTTCGCAGACTTTTGCCATGGCCGAGGAAATCGACATGGATGTGGTGACGGCGGCCATGAATGGCGGTGACGATTATAAGTTCCTTTTCACCGTGCCCATCGAGAAGCACGACGTCATCCGCAAGGATTTCCAGGATTTCGAAATCATCGGACACACCGCCCGTCCCGACGTCGGCTCCGTCCTGGTCACCCCCGAAGGCGCCGAACTTCCCATTCACGCGCAGGGGTATTGAGTTACTGGGGCTCTGCCCCAAACCCCGCCGCTCCTGCCTTGCTATTACACTAGGCTCACCCTGCTCGGCTTCCGCCAGCGCCTGATGGCGCTGGGCATTGAAATGCCCGAAATAAGTCTTATCTTTGCGCTGCAATGAAGCAAAGCGAGAAAATCATAGAAGAAGTCACTTCGGGCGAGTACGAGCACGGGTTTGAGACAGACGTGGAGCAGGAGTTCGTCCCGAAGGGACTCAACGAAGATATCATCCGGCTGATCTCCCGGAAGAAGGAGGAGCCCGCGTGGCTGCTGGAATTCCGGCTGAAAGCCTTCCGGCAGTGGCAGAAGATGACACTGCCCACCTGGGCCCATCTCGACATTCCGCCCATCGACTTCCAGGACATCATCTATTACGCCGCTCCCAAAACAGCAAGCCACAAATCTGAGAAACGCGCCATCGACCCCGAGATCGAGAAAACCTTCGACAAACTCGGCATTCCGCTCAACGAACGCGAAGCGCTTGCCGGCCTGGCCGACGGATCGGGCACGGCCGTCGACGCCGTATTCGACAGCGTGTCGGTGAAAACCACTTTCAGCGAGACGCTTGCCGAGAAGGGCATCATCTTCTGCTCCTTCTCCGAAGCCGTAAAAAACTATCCGCAGCTGGTGCAGAAATACCTGGCGACGGTCGTCCCGGCCGCCGACAATTTCTACAGCGCTCTCAACAGCGCCGTCTTCAGCGACGGCTCGTTCTGCTACATTCCCAAAGGCGTGCGCTGCCCCATGGAACTCTCGAGCTATTTCCGGATCAACGCCCGGGGCACCGGACAGTTCGAGCGCACACTCATCGTAGCGGACGAGGGTTCCTACGTGAGCTATCTCGAAGGCTGTACGGCCCCGCGCCGCGACGAATCGCAGCTCCACGCCGCCGTAGTGGAGATCGTCGTGGAAAAAGATGCCGAAGTGAAATACTCCACCGTGCAGAACTGGTATCCCGGCGATGCAGAGGGACGCGGCGGCATCTACAACTTCGTGACCAAGCGCGGCATCTGCAAGGGCAGCGGCAGCAAGCTTTTCTGGACCCAGGTCGAGACGGGCAGCGCTATCACCTGGAAGTACCCGAGCACCATCCTCAAGGGAGACAACAGCATCTCCGAGTTCTACAGCGTGGCCGTGACCAACAACTTCCAGCAGGCCGACACCGGCACCAAGATGATCCATATCGGCCGCAATACCACCAGCCGCATCGTGAGCAAAGGTATTTCGGCCGGCCGCAGCCAGAACAGCTACCGCGGCATGGTGAAAGTACTCGCGGCGGCGGAAGGCGCCCGCAACCACTCGCAGTGCGATTCGCTGCTGCTGGGCGACAAATGCGGCGCCCATACGTTCCCGGTCATCGACTCCGCCAATCCCGGCGCGACCATCGAACACGAAGCCACCACTTCAAAGATCAGCGAGGAGCAACTCTTCTACTGCCGCCAGCGCGGCATCACGGAAGAAGACGCCATCGGCCTGATCGTGAACGGCTACGCCCGGGAAGTACTCAACAAACTGCCTATGGAATTCGCCGTTGAGGCACAGAAACTCCTGCAAGTCTCCCTGGAGGGGAGCATCGGATAATGAACTGGCTCGACCTTACCGCATCTGTCCTCGGCCTGACCTGCGTATTCCTGGCAGGCCGCGGCAGCAAATATAATTTCTGGGTGGGTTACCTCTACACCATCGCCTTGTTCTTCCTTTTCTGGCAGAAGAATCTGGTAGCCTCCCTGCTGCTCCAGCCCATCTCGCTGGGCATCAATATTCTCGGTCACTACCGCTGGACCCATCCCAAAGACGGCGAGGCGAGTTCCGAGAAGGCAGGCGAGCTCAAGGTCACGATGCTCACCTGGCCCGAACGGATCCTGACGGTCGTCATCGTGTTGGTGGTGGCCGCCATCTGGGGCTGGCTGCTCAGGCGCCTGTTCCCCGCAGACCCGCAGCCTTATCTCGATTCCTGCGTCACCGTCCTGATCCTCGTGGCCCAGTTCCTCAGCGCCCAGAAGAAATGGGACTGCTGGGTGGCCTGGATCATCGTCAATATCACCCAACTCATCCTGCACCTGTCGGTCGGCAACATCTTCATGCCGATCGTCAGTGCCCTGTATCTTGTCAACGGCATCGTCTCCCTGGTCAACTGGGAGAAAATGTATAGGAGGAAAGCCTGATGAACACCCTGCTCAAAATAGAAAACCTGCACGCCTCAGTCGGAGAAAAAGAGATTCTCCGCGGCATCAACCTGGAAATCAAGGCTGGCGAGGTCCATGCCATCATGGGGCCCAACGGCTCGGGCAAGAGCACCCTCTCCGCTGTGCTGGCCGGTCGTGAAACCTTCACGGTGACAGAGGGCTCCGTCACCTACGACGGTCGCGACCTGCTCGCGCTCTCTCCGGAAGAGCGTTCCTGGGCCGGCCTGTTCCTCGGCTTCCAGTATCCGGTCGAGATTCCGGGCGTGAGCAATGTCAATTTCATGAAAGCCGCCGTGAACGAGCAACGCAAGCAACGCGGGCTGGAGCCGCTCAGCGCCGCCCAGTTCCTGAAGCTGATGCGCGAGAAGATGGCTTATGTGGAAATGGACAGCAGTTTTTCGGGCCGCGGGGTGAATGTGGGCTTCTCGGGCGGTGAGAAGAAACGCAACGAGATATTCCAGATGGCAATGCTCGAGCCGCGCCTGGCTATCCTCGACGAGACTGACTCCGGCCTCGACGTCGACGCCCTGCGCATCGTGGCCGGCGGTGTCAACAAACTCAGGCGTCCCGACAACGCCTTCATCGTCATCACCCACTACCAGCGACTGCTCGATTACATCGTTCCCGACGTGATCCACGTACTCTACAAGGGCCGCATCATCAAGACCGCCGGCAAGGAGCTGGCGCTCGAAATCGAGCAGAAAGGCTACGACTGGCTCATCCAAGACAGTGAATAGGTATGGATTCCCAGTTCATTACCAATCCGGAAAGCAGGTTGCGCATCGCGCTGGAAGCAGGTGCTTCCGCCGAATATGTCGTGCTGCAAGACGCAGCCGCGCCTGAAGGCGGGACGGCGTATGATATCTCGCTGGCCGAAGGCGCCTCGCTGAAAATGGTATTCCTGTCGCTCGGCGGCAGCTTGCTTCGCGACCGCCTGCGCGTGACGCTGCAGGGCCGCCATGCCGCCTGCGACCTGGCCGGCATCTGCCTGGCGGACGACCGGCAGGAGATGGAATACGATATCTTGCTGACGCATGAAGTCCCGCAGTGCAAGAGCACCCAGTTGTTCAAGAACATCGTGGGCGGTCATGCCGTGACCCGCTTCAACGGGCTGATCAAAGTCGTCCCCGACGCGCAGCAGACCGAAGCCTATCAGGCCAACCACAATCTGCTGGCCAGTGAGACGGCCAAGGCTTATACGCAGCCGCAACTCGAGATCTATGCCGACGACGTAAAGTGCAGCCACGGCGCGACGATCGGCCGTCTCAACCCTGACGAACTCTTCTATCTGCGTTCGCGCGGCATTCCGCAGGCGGAGGCCCGTCTGCTGCAGCAGATGGCCTTCTGCAACGAAGTGCTCGATAAGATTTCCTCGTCTGAAATCCGGGAGAAAATGCAGGTGCTTGTCGAAAAACGGCTGCGTCAATTGGGAAACTTTTGTTAAAAAGTCGCTAATTGTTGTCAAAAGGTAGAATTTTCTATTTTTTCAACGCAACATTTCGACCCCCATCCGCATCTATCATGTGGTTTAGGTTTTAGTATATTATCATCAGAAAAGGTAACCCAGGTGTGAGATGGGTTGCCTTTTTTGTTTTCCGTTACATTTCCAGGCTTGACCATGTATTTACATCCAGCGGCAGGTTGGGCAGAAATCCCACGATTGCACCAGAACCGTCCTCCGCTCTATAAATAACGGAAAATAGTTTGGGATAATCAATCATGGCCGGCATAATTACCGTGGAGTAAGTCCGGGAGAAGGCATCCAGAACAAGAATGCTGACACGATTATCCCTCAGGAATCTGACCACTTCTGTCGACTTCAGGCCTAACTGCGGCATGGAGAGGGAGTGCTGGCCACGGGAATGGAAATAAAAGATTTCCGGCTTTCGTGTGACAAACAACCAGTCCTTCGGGAACTGTGCACATGCCGCGGACATGTCGAGAAATGACTGGTATTCCTTGCGGTCGGGCATTTGTCCATAAGACTCATATGCCGCGAACTTACGGTAGGATTTCTGGCAAGAATAGTATTTTGGCAAGAGCAGGGCCAGCATCAGAAGAGCCAGGGCGGGAATCAGCACATGAGTCCATTTTTGTAACTTGAAAGCGGGCTTCTTCCGGATAATATACTGTACTAGGAAATGGGCCGAGCAGCAGATTCCTGCTACCAGCGCCGCGAACATCAGAGGAAGCAGCGGAATAAAGTAGCGGAGGTCGGCATAATATGCTGGATACAAAAACAACGCGCCGAACGTAATGACGAAATACAGGATGAGCAACAGAGACAGCCGCTTCATCGAAAGCAGGCCGATCAGCATGAAAAAAAAGATCAGGATGCCTGGGACCCAGCGCTGGTTTTCTTCCTTGAAGAGAGGGTTGAATTTTGCCATGTCTGGATCTATCAAAGAATTCGGGATATAATAGGGCACGAAGGCCATCAGGTTGTTTTTGATACGATTCAAGAAGAAAGTTACCTTATTGTCGGGATTCTCACCAGAAGCAGGCTGGGTGAAGGTATTCAGATAGTCGTTCTTGTAATCCGGCGAGACACGCTGGTTGCGATAGCCCCAGCTTCCTTTAGCGATAAAAAACGAGAGGATGACAAGAGCTGCCGCCAGCAACGGAGCGAACCAGCCCGGTGCTTCTTTCTTCTGGCCGGCAAAGGCCTTCATAGCCAGGAGGAGAAAAGTCAGCGCCACGGCCAGGATAAGCGAGATACCCATAGTGCGGACGAAATACAGGGCGATAATCAGCAGGCACAAACCTGCCAACATAAGGATATGTCTAATATCTTTCCGGCGTATTTTCTCCAGATCCAGATCAAGACAGAGAGCGATGATGCTCAGTGTGAGAGTAATATAAAGCATCTCGCTCATCAGGATGGTCGACCAACGGAGCAACTCAGGATGGCAGGCTGTCAGAAGGCATGTGGCCAGGGCGATCCAATGTCCCTGGCGGCCGGTAGTCTTGCGGACGATGCGGAACAAAAGCAAGATGGAAATCAGCAACAAGAGGCCGTTGATCAGTTTCAGAGCTACGATATTATCAGGGAAGATATGGTAAAAGAGTGACAGGAAAGCCGGATATCCTGGCGGGAAGTGCGTGTGCGGCTTGGGAACCGGCCCGATATCCGAAACATAACCATTACCCCGAGCCAAGCTTTGCGCCAGATGATAATAGAAATAGTTGTCACCATTCGAATCCATCTTCTTGTCAAAGATGGCAGCATAGTTGAAGGTGAAACAAGCTACGATGATTGCCAGCATAAGCCAGCAAAGTCCCCGCTCAGTTATTTTTACTTTCATGATATTCTTTTTCCGTATTGACATTCCAGACGTTTTCCTTTCCCGCCACATGGTCACGGATATTGCGGACCGCTTCCATGGCCGTCAGCATGGAATGGTCCATGTTGTTGTAGCGATGCTGTCCGTTGCGCCCCAGACAATAGAGGTTCTCGATTCCGTCGAGGAATATCTTGACTTTGTCGAGTTCGTAGTAACTCCCGAAATATGCAGGATAGGCCTTTTTCATCTTCACTCGGCAGGCATCGAGCACGTCATCCCGGTCGACGACCCCGATTTTCACGACTTCGTCGACAGCCAGACGGATGAAGTTTTCGTCTGACATCTCCCACATGGCATCGCCTTCCGTGCAGAAGTACTCCAGCCCTATCCACATCGTATTTTCATAATCTTTTACCAGATAGGGCGACCAGTTGTTGAAAATCTGGAGCCGTCCGAGTTTCACTTCGCGGTCCTGTACATAGATCCAAGTGTCTGGAACGCGCCCCGAGTAGGTCTTGATCTTCGTCTGGTTCTTAAGCTTGAGCTTGCGGACACACAAGCCGACGGTCATGAAATCGCGATAGGGTAATTTCCGAGCGATGCGGGCGACTTCTTCCGGTACGTCAATCCCTGACAGAGCCGCAATCAGGTCTTTGACCGGCATAGTGGAGAACAGCCAGTCGCAAGGTTCGTTCACAATAGTGCCGTCAAAACCACGATACCCTACTGAGACAACACGGTTCCCCTCAACATGAACATCCACCACTTCCGCCTGTTTGCGCAACGCTCCGCCACGTTGTACCACCGAGTCGGCCACTTGTTCCCACAACTGGCCCGGACCGTATTTGGGATAGACGAACTGCTCGATGAGGGAAGTCTCTACCTTGTCGCCCTGTGCTTCTTTTTTGTGGGTGGCTTTGGCCAGCATATCTTTGAGTACGGCTGCGATGGAAATACCTTTCACGCGCTGGCTGCCCCAGTCTGCCCCGAGTTGCGAAGGATGAATGCCCCACACTTTCTCGGTATAGTCTTCGAAGAACATCTGGTAAAGAGGCTTGCCGAAACGGTTAATGTAGAAATTCTCCAGCGAAGTCTCCGGACGTTTATGGACGACCGAGACCAGATATCCGAAGCCGGCTTGAATGGTGCGACGAAAACCCATGTTGACAAAAGTGCTCGTTGAGAGCGAGATGGGATAATCGAAGAATTTCCGCAGAAAGAAGATGCGGCTGACCCTGTGCCGGATCAGGATCACGCGGTCTTCTTTCTCTGGATCCGGTCCGCCCGGAACCAGGGGCTTATCGTCGAGTTCCAACAAGATATCGTCTTTGGAACGGGCGCCCTGCACCGGCATCTGCCGGGCCCACCAGTCCATAACTTCCTGGTTTTTCGAGAAAAAGCGATGCCCGCCCATGTCCATCCGGTTTCCCTTGTAGCAGATGGTCTGGGAAATACCACCGATGGCGTCGGTGGCTTCCAGAACGGCAGGAACGATGTCGGTCTTCTCCAGAAGTTCACTAGCTGCGGTCAGGCCCGCCGGCCCTGCGCCGATGATGATGGCTTTCGGCTTCATTTGACAAAGATACTAAATTAATGCAAAAAGAGTGTGGCAGATATATCTTTGGATATCAGCCTTATATAAATAATCGGTTGCGCATATTGACGCAACCGATTATCAGTATTTTGCAGACTATCAATAACTTACTTGCCACACATGACGGACGACATACCGCGCCATCAGGCGCTGGCGGTCAATCGGCGGGTGAGGAAGGAGATGAGCCAGCCGATGAGGGCGATGCCGGCGATGATGATCAGCACGTCGGCGGCCCGGACGACCACCGGATAGGCATCCACCACGAAATTGCCCGGCATCTTCACCAGGCCGAAGCGCTGTTGCACCCAACAGACGACCAGGCCGACGACTACTCCGATGGCGATGCCCAGCAGTGAAATAAGCCAGCCCTCCCGGACGAAGATCTGTTCGACCAGCGTATCGTCTGCCCCCATGGCCCGCAGCGTTGCGATGTCGTCGCGCTTCTCGATGATGAGCATCGACAGCGAGCCATAGATGTTGAACGAGATGATCAGCATGATGAACAGAAGGATCAGGTAGATGGCGATCTTCTCGTATTTCAGCAATTTGTAGAGCATCGTGTTCTGCTGCTGCCGGTCACGCACCACGAACCCGTCGCCGAGCTTTTCCTGCAGTTCGGCGAGGAATGCCTTCGAGGCCAGGCCTTTCCGGTTGAGGCCCGAAGGCGCCAGATAGATTTCCACGCCCGATACTTCATCGTCGTATTCCAGCAGCTGCCGCAAAGCCGGGAGCGGCATGAACATGTATTTCTGGTCGAAATTCTGCTCCAGGGCCACGATGCCCGCCGGATGCAGCTTCTCCTGTCGGAGCGAGGAAAGCGGATTCAGCAGGTCCACCTGCTGCGTACGGCTGGGAAACCATACGATGAGCGGCTGCAGGAATGCCGTCCGCACACCGAGTTCCAGGGCTACGGTCCGGCCCAGCACCACATTGTTCAGGTCACCTTCCGACAAGATGAACACCCCGTCCACCAGATGGTCGCGCAGACCCGTGATTGATTCATAGAGCGAATCCACGCCCCGGGCCGTCACCACCTTGTTGCGGTCGCCATACTGCGCGAACACGTTCTCTTCCAGCACGCCGCATCGGGCACGGACCCGCGGGTCCGCGTCCAGGAAATCGAAACGTGCATCATAGGCGAACACCTTGCCCGATGCCGGGCTTACCAGCACGTCGGCCGTATAGCTGTCGTTGAGGTCGCGGACGATTGAATCGAAACCGTTGTAGATGCTCAGGATAATCACCAGCGCCGCGCTGCCGATGGCAATGCCTGCCGCCGATATGATCGAGATGATGTTGATCACATTGTGCGACTTCTTGGCAAAGAGGTAGCGCCACGCCATGAACCGGGAGAGTCTCATCGGTCCGGAGCGGGTTTATTTCTTCAGCAGTTCGTCGATGTGCTCGACGTAATCGAGCGAGTCATCGAGATAGAAGTTCAGTTCCGGGACGATGCGGAGCTGCTTGGCCACCCGGCGGCCCAGTTCGCCGCGCAGGTAGGGTGTTTCGTCTTCCAGTTGCTGCATCACGGCTTCCGCCTTCGACGAGGGGAAGATGCTCACATAGACCTTGGCCAGCGCCAGGTCGGGCGTGATCTTTACGCCACTGACGGTGATCATGGCGCCGTCGTAGGCGGCCATGCCGCGGGCACGGATGATTTCGGCCAGGTCTTTCTGTACCTGCCGCGCCACTTTCTGCTGTCTCGTGCTTTCGCTTTCCATCATTCAAATTTAAGGATATAATAGTTCTTCTTGCCCTTCTGGACCAGGATGTACTTGTCGTCGAGCAGATGGTCGGCGGAGAGCTGGAGAGCCGTGTCGGAAACTTTCTCTTTGTTGATGCTCAGGCCGTTGCCCTGGATGGTCTTGCGGCACTCTCCCTTGCTGGGGAAGATGTCGGTGCGCACGGCGAGCGTCTCGAGGATGTCACACGGGAGTTCGGTGCGCGGCAGGGTGTACTGCGGCACATCTTCGAACACGGAGAGGAAGGTGCGCTCGTCGAGGGCTTTGAGGGCTTCGACGGTACCTTTGCCGAAGAGCATCTGCGAGGCGGCCACGGCGTTCTCGTATTCCCGCTCGCTGTGGACCATGATGGTGACTTCGCGGGCCAGGAGTTTCTGGAGCTCACGACGCTCGGGTGCTTCCCGGTGGGCGGCGATGGCCGCTTCGATGGTCTCGCGGTCGAGCATCGTGAAGATCTTGATATAACGCTCAGCATCGATATCCGACACGTTGAGCCAGAACTGATAGAACTGGTAGGGCGAGGTGCGCTCCGGATCGAGCCAGATATTGCCTTTCTCGGTCTTGCCGAACTTGCCGCCGTCTGCCTTGGTGATGAGTGGGCAGGTGAGGGCGTAGGCCTCGCCGCCCAGCTTGCGGCGGATGAGTTCCGTGCCTGTGGTGATATTGCCCCACTGATCGGCGCCGCCCAGCTGCAGTTTCACGCCATGATGCTCATAGAGATAGAGGAAATCATAGCCCTGCAGGAGCTGGTAGGTGAACTCGGTGAACGACATTCCCTCGGTCGATTCGCGCGAAAGGCGCTTCCGCACGGAGTCCTTGGCCATCATGTAGTTGACGGTGATGAGCTTGCCGATGTCACGGGTGAAGTTGATGAAGGTGTAGTCCTTCATCCAGTCGTAGTTGTTGACCAGCTCCGCCTTGTTGGGAGCGTCCGATTCGAAATCGAGGAACTTGCCCAGCTGGGCCTTGATGCAGCTCACGTTGTGGGCGAGGGTCTCTTCGTCGAGCAGGTTGCGTTCCTGCGACTTCATGGAAGGGTCGCCGATCATGCCGGTCGCGCCGCCCACAAGGGCGTAGGGCTTGTGTCCGCAAGCCTGGAAATGCTTGAGGATCATAATGCTGACCAGGTGACCGATATGCAGGGAATCTCCGGTGGGATCGATGCCGACATAGGCCGCTGCGGGGCCTTTCATCAGTTCTTCTTCCGTTCCGGGCATGATGTCGTGGATCATTCCACGCCACTGGAGTTCTTTTACGAAATTCTTCATCGAAAATGCTATCCTTTTACACATTAGACAATTAATCGACCACCCACACCATCACATGGTTTTCGAACACCTCGTAGCTGAGCTCGAATTCCATCTCCGTGCCGTCCTTGTGGTAGAAGGTCGCTTCGATCTCGCCTTCATCGCGCGGGTTGAAGCGCTCCACCTCGATCTGCTCGGCGAAATCGACACCCGAGATCGACATGCGCTTGTAGATGGCTTCCTTGGCGCACCAGTAGATGGCCAGCTGCAGCGTCTTCCGCTTGTCGTCTTCGAGATCCTCTAGCTCGTCCTCGCTGAGGGCCTTCTTCTCCACGGCCGAGAAGTCGCGGTCGAGGCACTCGATGTCGATGCCCAGGTTCTCGTCGGGGCTGAGCAGGATGGCCACGAAACGGTTGGTGTGGGAAATGCTGATCTCCATGGCCGTGTTCTGCAGGTACGGCTTGCCGTTGTCGTGGTGACCCAGGTACAACTTATCGGGGAAGAAGATGGTATTGAGCAGGGCGCGTTCGGCAAGCTTCTCCTTGCGGCGCGCTTCGCTCCGCGTATAGGAAAGCTCCTCCAGCTCGTTGTCGGGGACAGCGGTGGTGGCCAGCAGCTCTTCTTCGGTTTCGGTAATCTCCCAGACGTAGATCCGGGCGTCGTCTTCAAGTTCTTTTTTTAGGAATAGTGGCATAAGTGGTTGGGAAAGCACCACTTGGGCAGGGACTCGGAAGATGAGTTCCCGTCGTTGCCATTCAGACTACTCGGAGGTTCCACAGTGGTGCGTTCGATTGGTTATTTTTTTGTTTTTGCGTTGTGATATCAGGATTCGAACCTGAACAGACAGAACCAAAATCTGTAGTGCTACCGTTACACCATATCACAGAATTTTGCAAAGGTATAAATAATTTTGGATTAACGTTGATTCTTGAAGAAATCTGTCATCAATTTGGAGCAGGCGGGGGAGAGGATGCCGGGGGTGACTTCGGTGCGGGGATGAAGGAGAGACGGCTGGAAAAGCGTATAGCCGCGCTTCGGATCGTCGGCGCCGTAGACCAGACGGCCGAGCTGCGCCCAGGCCAGGGCGGCGGCACACATCGGACAAGGCTCCACCGTCACATACAGCGTGCAGTCGTTCAAATACTTGCCGCCCAGATACTCCGCCGCCATCCCGATGAGCTGCATCTCGGCATGCGCCGTCACGTCGGTCAATGTTTCCGTGAGATTGTGGGCCCGCGCAATGATGCGCCCGCCGCAGACGACCACGCCGCCGATGGGCACTTCCCGTTCTTCCAGCGCCAGGCGCGCTTCCCGCAGCGCCTCCTGCATGTACCTTTCGTCATCCATAACATACAAAGATAGGCAAAATAAACACAAGGTATGGATTTTGTGTATCTTTGCGATTCTATGCGGCTTCGAATACCCGTCATCCTCTCCCTGGCCCTGCTGCTGACCGCACCGCAGGCACTTGCCCAATACTACACAACGGGCAGCGCCCCGGCATCAGTACGCTGGAGCCAGATCAAGGGTGACCATTTCACCGTGATCTTCCCCCGCGAGATCGATTCGCTGGCACGGGAATATCTCTTCGCTTTCGAAAGCACCCGCGACGCCACCCTTGCCGGCCTTCATATCAACACACCCCGCATGCCCATCGTGCTGCAGCCCTACAACATGAACAGCAACGGCAGCGTCGCATGGGCCCCGCGCCGCATCGAACTCTACACCACACCCCCCGGCAAGCCTCTCTATCCCCTTGACTGGGAAACCCAGCTGGCTGTCCATGAAGGCCGCCACGTGGGACAGTTCGCCCATTATATCCGCGGCGCCCTCTTCCCGTTCCAGATCCTGGCCGGCGAACAGGGTTTTGCCCTGGCCTTCCCTTCCTCAACCCAGATGGAAGGCGACGCCGTGCAGCATGAAACCGACATCACCGGTACCGGACGCGGACGCGATCCCGAATTCCTGAAATATTACCGGGCTGCCTTCCTGGCCGACGATTTCCGCTCCTACGACCACTGGCGCTACGGCTCCTACCGCTACTATACCCCGAACAAATATGCCTTCGGCTACCTGATTACCAGCACGATGCGCTACCATTCGGGCAATTATTTCACCACGGGCGACCTCCTGGAAGAAAAAGTCCACAGCTGGTGGCGCGTATTCAGCCAGTCGCATCGCAGCTACATCAAGGCCTCCGGCCAGACCGTCCGCAAGAACTGGCGCGAAGCCATCGCCAACTACAACGCCAGCTGGCGCTGGGACTATCTTGTCCGTGAACCCTACTCCCGCCCCGAACCCGTGCTCAAGGGCCGCAGCAAGTTCTACGCTGAGTTCAACAATCCGCTGCCTTTCGAGAACGGCGTCTATGCCACAATGACGGGCCTGCCTTTCGAGCGCCGCCTCGTCCGCATCGACACTTTGGGCAAATATCACTATGTCAGGCCTTTCTCGGCCTCAACCAGCTCGCTGGTCAAAGACGGTGACCATGCCTTCGTCTTCTCCGAGGTCGTACCCGACCCGCGCTGGGAACTGCGCTCCTGGTCGGTGATCAGGCGCTACGACACCCGCAGCGGCCGCATGGAGACACTTACGCACCGCACACGCTATGTCAATCCGTCGGTATCCCCCGACGGGAAGATCCTGGCCGCAGAATACTCCGTCACGGGAGGTTCCGATGCCGTGGTTCTCGACCCGCAGGGACAGCTGCTCGAACGGATTCCCGCACCGGAAAACGGCCAGATCGTCAACTTCGTGCAACTTGGAGATGTACGCTACGCCACCGTCATTACCAAGGAAGGAGAAAGCATCTGGCGGCACGACGGCAGCTGGACCCGCATGACCGCTCCCCAGAAACGGATGATCCGCGAACTTCAGGCAGACGGCGACAGCCTCCTCTATTTTGTCACGGATCTCGACGGATTGAGCAACGTATATGCTTATTCCCCCTCTTCCGGATCGCTGCGGCGCTGGGTCAACGCCCCTTTCAGTGCCGACAAACCCTATCTTGACACCGCCACCGGAACGCTCTACTACGCCAGCTACGACCACCTGGGCTATCTGCCCTACCGCCTGTCGAAAGACAAGTTCGACGGCGTCAGTGCCTCGTTCGACCAGACGCCCTCCTATCCCATCGCGGACCGGACGGCCGAACAGATGGGCTACTACGTGGAGCCCCGCACCGAAGCCGAAGACGAGGCGCTGCGCAAGCACCTCGACTCGCTGGAAACCCGCCCCTACAGCAAAATCCTCCATGGCTTCCGCTTTCACTCCTGGGCCCCGTTCTATGCCAACATCGACCGCATCATGAACGACCTGAGCGGCTTCAACTTCAACAATCTCGAAAGCATCTTCCAGTTTGTGGCGCCCGGTGTGACACTCCTTTCCCAGAACAATCAGGGAACCCTGGTGACCACCCTGGGCTATTCCTACTACAAGCGCCACCACGCCGGCCATGCCTACATGAAGTATTCCGGCCTGTACCCGGTGATCGAGGCGGCCTTCGATTTCAACGAACGCAACCGGACGCACCAGGTGACGGACCTGCGTCCCGGCAGCCCGGCAGGCTCCCATATCGACGTTCTCTCCCAACCGGCCTACAGCCTCAATGTACAGGTCTCTGTCCCCCTGCATTTTTCCAAAGGCGGCTGGAACACCTCCGTCGTCCCGCGCATGGGTTACGCCATGACCAACGACAGTTTCCTGTACATTACGCCGAAAGAGACGGTCAACGGCCAGATTTCCCAACTGCTGACGGCCGACCTGCTGGTCGATACCCGGCTGTCCCGGGCGACCTCCCGTCTGACGCCCCGGCTGGGTTTCGGCGTAGAGATCAGCGGCCAGACCCGGCTCGACCGGCAATCGATCCACAACAGCGTCGGCGCCCTGCGGGCCTATACCTACCTGCCTGGCTTCCGCGCGGAAGACGGCGTGAAACTGAGCTATTTCCGCCAGTACCAACCCGAAAACTCGCTGTTCTACAGCCCTGACTACAATCTGGTGCGCCGTCCCTTCGGCTACGACAACACCATCCTGATGGACTACCACCGCCTGCTGCTCGAATATGCGCTGCCGATCTATGCCGGCGACATCAACGGTGGTTTCTTCTTCTACCTGAAACGGATCATCCTCATCCCCTTCGTCGATGTTGCCCGGGACCTTCGCGCCCCCACCCTCAACGACGACAACAACATCACGGGATTCGGCCCCAGAAATTTCCTGTCGTACGGCACCCGCCTGATGCTCAACACCTATCTGTTCCGCATCGGTTCGGAATTCAAGATCGGCGTCCAGTATTCGCGCATGTATGACTCTGACAAATGGGGCACCATCCGCCTCGTTTTCTCAACTGGCCTGTAATCATGAACAAAGCTCTTTCCCTCAATTGGTTCGACTGGTTCCTGATCATCGGAACCACAGTTGTCAGTGCCGTCTCGTCGGTGGTGGCCGGCAACTGGGACACCCTCGGCTTCATCGTGGCCGTCACGGGAATCATCAACCTGGTGCTCTGTGCCAGGGGCAACATCTGGAACTACGCCTTCGGCATCGTCTACAACGCCATCTACGTCTATATCTCCTGGAAATCCAGGCTCTATGCCGATTCGGCCATCTATCTGCTCTATTACCTGCCCATGCAGTTCATCGGCTGGTTCTCCTGGAAGAAAAACCAGAACCAGGAGAGCGGTGCGGTGAATGCCGTGCATCTGACCCGGCGGACGGCGCTCGTGCTGCTGCTGGTTGCGGCGGTGCTGATCCCGGTCTTCGCGTGGATCCTCGGCCTGCCGGCCATCGGTGATTCCCAGCCCTGGCTCGACGCCACCACTACGGTGGTCTCGATCCTGGCCATGTACATGATGGTCAAGGCCATTGCGGAGCAGTGGTACATCTGGATCGTGCTCGATGCCGTGCAGGTTGTCAAATGGACGATTGCCACGGTGCGGGGCGAAGAGCACGCCGCGCTGATGCTGGTGATGTTCGCCTTCTTCCTGGCCAACGCCGTCTACGGCCTCATTCAGTGGAATGGATTAGCGAAGCAAGCTTCGGCCCGACCACAGCCGTGAGTTCTTCCAGCGAGGCTTCCTTGATCCGCTTGTAGCTCTTGAACTGCTTGATGAGTTTTTCCTCGGTTTTGGGCCCGATACCCGGAATCGCGCGCAGCATGCTGACAGTCTGGGCTTTGCTGCGCAGGTTGCGGTGATGGGTGATGCCGAAGCGGTGCGCTTCGTCGCGAATCTGCATGAGCACGCGCAGCGACGAAGAGTTGCGGTCGAGGAACAGGGGCAGCGGATCACCCGGCACGATAACCTCCTCCATACGCTTGGCCAGGCCCACGATGAACACCTGGTCGGCAATGCCCAGTTCCATCAGTGCTTCCAGCGCGAAGCCGAGCTGGCCTTTTCCGCCGTCGATCACGATGAGTTGCGGCAGATCCTCTCCCTCGGCCATCATCCGTGAATAACGCCGGTTCACCACTTCTTTCATCGAGGCATAATCGTTGGCGCCCACCACGGTCTTGATGTTGAAATGCCGGTAATCACGCTTGCTCGGCAGCCCGTCCCTGAACACCACGCACGAGGCCACGGGGTTCGTGCCCTGGATATTGGAGTTGTCGAAGCATTCGATATGCCGCGGCGGCACTTTCATGCCAAGGTCTTTCTGCAGCTGGGCCACCACTTTCTCGGATTTCTCGATCCGTTTCGGCAGGCTTTTCTCTTTCAGGAGTTTATAGGTTTCCATGTCGAGGATGCCGTGCCCTACGGCTTTCTCGCGCTCATGGTGGGCTTCCAGCAGCGCCAGCCGGTCTTTCCATTCCTGTGCGTCTTCAAAACGCAGTTCGGCGGCAGCCTGCATCATCCCGGCGCGGCAGGCGCTCATCAGCTGGCGCGTGCGGCCGCTCAGCAGTTTCTTGATCTCTTCGATCTGCGCGTCGTATTCTTCTTCGGAGAAAAGGCCTTCACACGGGCCCGCGCATTTTTCGAGGTGATAGTTCAGACAGCAGCGCAACTTGCCGGAAGCGATCTGGCCGGGAGTGAGCGAATGCGCGCAGATCCGCAGCTTATAGAGGTTCCCCATCAGGTCGAGGAGCCGGCGCGCATGAAATACGGAGGCGTAGGGTCCGTAGTAGAGCGAGCCGTCCTGCACGTAGCGGCGGGTGAGCATCACCCGGGGAAAGGCTTCGTTGCGGATACAGATCCAGGGATAGGTCTTGTCGTCCTTGAGCAGGATGTTGTAGTGTGGCTGCAGCTGCTTGATGAGGTTGTTCTCGAGCAGGAGCGCGTCTTCTTCGGTCTCCACCACGGTATATTGGAGGCCGGCGATGTGTTCGACCAGTGCGCGCGTCTTGCGGTCAAGCTGCTCCGGCGGCCGGAAATACTGCGACACGCGCCGCTTCAGATCCTTGGCTTTGCCTACATAGATGACCTTGCCGCCTGCATCCAGGTAGCGATAGACACCCGGGGCGTGGGGGAGTTGTGCGATTTTTTCCTTAATATTCATGGAAAACTGCTATCTTTGTCTTGTAGCCGCTTCTCTTGGGAAACGTCTATGAAGAAGGATACAAAATTAGTCAATAAATCGGACATACAGAAAGCCCTCAAGCTGCGCGGGCCTTTCGGATGGCTGGCCGCGGGATTCCTCATGCGCGTGGCGGGTTTCACCGAGGAAGACGTAAGTTCGATGCTCAAGGATGAAACATCCTGGGACGTGCGCGAAGCTGTCTTCAACCGCTACGGCCATACCCAGAAGAAATAGACGCTACGGTACGGGATCGTAGCCGCTGCCGCCCCAGGGCGCACAGCGGAGGATGCGTTTGACCGCCAGCCAGCCGCCATACAGCAGGCCGTGTTTCTGCAGGGCTTCGAGGGCGTAGTTCGAACAGGTAGGCGTGTAGCGGCACTGCCTTCCCATGTAGGGAGACAGCAGGATCTGGTAGAGCCGGATGAGTTTAACGGGCAGCCAGATCGTCCAGGAGCGCAACAAGGCTTTTTTCGATGCGTCCATAGTCTTCCTCTTCCTTGCCTATATAATAGATGAAAATGTCGTAGCTTTTATCGCCCAGCCGGCTGCGGTTGAGCCGGTATGCCTCGCGGACCCGCCGCTTGAGCAGGTTGCGCTTGACGGCGCGCTTGAAGTTGCGTTTGGGCACCGATACGCCGAATTCTCCCGTTCCCGGCTGAAAATGCAACTTGAGCGGATGGCGGAAAGCCACCTGCCCGGTTTTCAGCAACGAGAGGATCTGGCGTTCATTCATTCTTTCGCTTTGTTGGCTTCCAGATAGTTGCTCAGGGCCTCGGCGATCGAGGGAGCTTGCGGCGACGGGGCCTTGATCGCGACCTTCAGACCCGCTTCTTCCATGGCCCGTGCCGTTGAAGGACCGTAGGTGGCGAACTGGAGCGAATCCTGCTGGAACCCGGGGAAACTCTCCTGCAGCGAACGCACATCGGAAGGACTGTAGAAGGCCACCACCTGGTAGTTGTGGAGATCGATATCGCGCAGGTCGTTGCTCACGGTACGCACGAAGACGGCGCTGCCGTGCTTGAGTTTCTCTTTCGTGAAAAGTTTGTGGACCTCCGGCTTGAGGCTGTCCGTGCAGGCGATCAGGAAATTCTCATTGCGGTGTTTCGAACCGATCGATTCCACCATCGAGGCGACCGTGCCGGCGCCGAAGAAAATCTTGCGTTTTCGGTAGACGATGTATTTCTGCAGATAGACCGCGATGGCTTCGCTCTGGCAGAAATATTTCATGGTCTCGGGTACATTGACGCGCGTCTGCTCGCAGATATGGAAGAAAGAGTCGATGGCCAGACGTGAAGTGAACACGATGGCCGTATAGTCGAGGATAGTAACCCGCTGAGCCACAAAGTCCCGGACCGAAACACCCTCAACCCGGAAAAACGGGTGGAAATCGATGGTCAGGCCCCACTTGGAAATCATGTCGGTGTAGGGAGAGGCACCCGAAGGTTCGGGTTGCGAGATGAGAACACGTTTAATTTCCATTGATCAAAATGTTAACAACCACACATATCGGTAAAAATTCCAGGGCGCAAAGATACAAAACCCAGTAAAAAATAGAAAATTGTGTCGCTAAAATTATTTTTGACCCCCGCCAGACATAGACCAGGGCGGCCGACAAGGCAATGACCGACAACAGGATCCAGAGTACCGTATGCGGTACGGAGGGCGCCAGCCATCCCAGCAGGAACACCGGCAGCGAAACGGACATCGCCAGCACGCATACTGCCTCGTTCACCCGCTCCAGAGACTGGAAAGCCGATTTGCGCGCGGTCAGCCAGCCCAGCATGCGGCAACTGAACAGCCTGAAAAGCGCCAGCAGCACGAGCAGTGCCATCGTCCGGCCAAATCCGACATGGCTCACGTCCGTCACGACCAGCGTAATGGCATAGAAAGGGATGAGCAGGACGCAGGTCTGCCGCACCGAGGCGCAGAGATAGTTGTTGCCCAGAAACTCCCGCGTGCCATACGTACTCTTGTAACAAGCCACGGAAGCCTGCAGCGCCGCCAGCAGCCGCTCGAAAAACAAAAGCAGCAGCACGGCATCCAGCAACAGCACGGCCAGCACAAAAGGATCGGGCAGTTCTCTCATCAATTACCCCGCTTGGCACTATGACCCATTTCCGTCAGGAAAGCAACCACCTTGTCGCGCACATCGCCCTGCAGGAGAATCTCCCCGTCGTCCACGGAACCGCCGACACCCAGCCTGGTCTTGAGCTTCCGTCCCAGGGAGGCCAGTTCCTCGTCGGATCCGGAAAAACCTGATACCAGCGTCACCTGCTTTCCGGCCCGGCGGCGCCGGTCGATGGTCACGATCAGCCGCTGCTTCCGGAAAACGGGTGCGGCCGGTTCCGGATCGGGTTCCGGCGGCAGTGAAGCCAGCTCTTCGGCAAAGGTTCCCTTCAACAGCTCTTTCCAGTCCTGAGGCATGATGGTTGCAAATTTTTCGCAAAGTTAGTGATAAAACCTATATCTTTGCAGTTTACGGAAAAATCGCATACACATGGATAAAAAACAGTTCAACAAGATCAATCGCATCATCTCGGCCTGCGTGGCCGTCCTGGCATCGCTGGTTTATCTTGCAACCATAGAACCCACCACGAGCTTCTGGGATTGCGGCGAATTCATCGCCTCGTCCTACAAGCTGGAAGTCGGCCATGCGCCGGGCAACCCGGTCTTCAACCTGTTCGCCCGCATTTTCACCTTATTCACCGACAAGGAACACGCCGCCGTAGCCGTCAACGCCATGAGCGCGCTCTGCTCCGGGTTCACCATCTTCTTCCTTTACCTGACCATCGTCCATTTCGGACGGCGGATCAACGAGAAACGGGGAAAACAGCTTACGACGGCCAGTGCCGTCGGCCTTTTCGGAGCCGGACTGGTCGGGGCTTTCGCCTACTGCTTCTCCGACACATTCTGGTTCTCGGCCGTAGAGGGTGAAGTCTATGCCATGTCCTCCCTTTTCACCGCCGTCGTATTCTGGGCAGCGCTCAAATGGGAGGAGCAGTCCGACCTGCCGTATGCCAACCGCTGGCTGGTGCTCATCTGCTTTCTGATGGGCCTGTCGATCGGCGTACATCTGCTCAACCTGCTGACCGTACCGGCCATCGTCTTCCTGATCTATTACAAGAAACACATGAAGCCCGTCACGTTCTGGCGCGCCGTGGGCGTGCTGGCCATTTCGGGCCTGGTCCTGGGAGTCATCCTCTTCGGCATCATCCCCTACCTGCCCAAGTTTGCCGCCGGCGTCGACCGTCTCTTCGTGAACGGCTTCGGCGTATCGTTCAACATCGGCGCCACGGTCTTCATGGTGCTGTTCCTGGCCGCCTGCTTCCTGCTCCTGCGGGTCTTCCGCAAGAAAGAGAAAGCGCTGGCCCATACCGTCACCCTGATGGTCACCACCATCGTCATCGGTTTCTCGCTCTTCTCCATCACGGTCATCCGCTCGTGTGCCGGCACCCCGACCAACGAATACCAGCCCGACAACCCCTACACGCTGATCCGTTACCTGAGCCGCGAGCAGTACGGCTCCAGCCCCATCCTGTACGGACAGATGTACACTTCCCCTTACGAAGTGGAGGAAAAACCCTACTGGACCCCGCTTGACGGCAAATACTACCAGGCCCTCAACATCGACGCCTCCTATCCTTCTTCCGCCAAGATGCTCTTCCCGCGCATGTGGAACGGCTTCGACGAGCGTTACAAGGAATTCTACAAGGGCTACGTCACCAAGACCGTCACCCGCCGGACCAAGATCTACGACAAGCCTTACAATTTCCAGATGCCCACGATGAAGGACAACCTGCGCTTCTTCTTCGACTACCAGGTGAACTACATGTATGTCCGCTACTTCATGTGGAACTTCGCGGGCCGGCAGAACGACCTTCACGGCGACACGCCGGGCGACCTGCTCCGGGGCAACTGGGAAAGCGGCATCAAGTTCATCGACCAGGTACGCCTGGGCGACCAGAGCTATGCGCCCGACTATCTGGCCCACAACCGCGGGAAGAATCATTTCTTCTTCCTGCCGCTCATCCTGGGCCTGATCGGCTTCTTCTTCCAGCTGCGCCACGACGGACGCAACAGCTGGGTCACCGGCCTGCTCTTCCTGCTGACCGGCCTGGCCATCGTAGTCTACCTCAACCAGACTCCCTTCCAGGTACGCGAGCGCGACTACGCGTACGCGGGTTCCTTCTATGTCTTTACCATCTGGATCGGACTCGGCGTACTGGCGCTGCAAAACTGGTTCGAGCGCCTCACCAGGAAAGAAGGTGGGATGCCCGCCGCCGCGCTGGCCGTGGCCCTCGGCCTCATCGTTCCCGTGCTCATGGGCTGCCAGAACTGGGATGACCACGACCGCAGCGGACGCTACACGGCACGCGACCTGGCCTGGAACCATCTGGCCGGCCTCGGCCCACAGGCCCTGCTGGTCACCCATGGCGACAACGATACCTTCCCGCTCTGGTATGCCCAGGAAGTCGAGGGCGTCCGCACCGACGTGCGCATCGTCAACTCATCCCTGCTGGGCACCGACTGGTACATCGACCAGATGAAATGCCGTTTCTATGAATCCGATCCGGTCAACATCAGCATCCAGCGCAAGCAGTATCTCTACGGGACCAACGACTTCACACCGGTAATCGACGTGGTGGATCACCCGATCCTCGCCTCCGAAGCCATCAACGTATTCAAGGACGACCGCTACAAGCGGAACGGCGACGACTTCATTCCGGGCCACCAGCTCGCCGTTCCCGTCAACAAGGACAACGCCATCCGCAGCGGCATCGTGCCGGAAAGCATGCGCGACAGCATGAGCGATTTCATCTCCCTGAGCATCAGCGGGAACAATCTTTCAAAGTTCGACCTCATCATGCTCGACATCCTGGCCAACTACGACTGGTCGCGGCCCATCTACTTTGTCTCGCGCAACGAGACCAAGCTCGGGCTGGAACCCTGGCTGCAATACGATGGCATGGTGTACAAGCTGGTGCCGTTCCTCAACGATGCCACCGACCGGGACGCGACGATGGACGCTGAAGCCGTCTATGACCGCCTCATGAACGTCTACCGCTTCGATTCGATGAAAGACACCACCGTACACTGGGATTACCAGAACATCTTCACGTTCTCGGCCGTCGTCCCCCTGCGCGACATATTTGTCACCACGGCTACGGCGCTGATCGAGAAAGGAGAGACAGAAAAGGCGGAACGCGTGCTGGACAAATGCGTGGAATCGCTGCCTGCGAAGAATTTCCCTTACAACGTGTCGATGTTCCACAGCCTCAACGAGTGGTCGGTCCTCGGCATCGTGGAAGACTATTTCCGCATCGGGCGTCCGGACAAGGCCCTCGCCGTCGGCAACCAGCTTGGCAAGGAAACCATCCAGATGATGGTGTACTATTCCACGCCCGAAGGTCCTGACGAAGACGATGTCCTCGACAAACGGGGCGCCGACGACTCCGCCACCCTGTTCTACTACCTGATCCGCACCTACAACAATTTCGACTGCAAGGACGAGGCGAAACAGCTGGAAAGCATGCTAAAGGAATATTGACCCCTTCATGCCTACACCGTCATTCCGGGCTTGACCCGGAATCTCTATTTCACGATCCTGACTTCCTCGGTGATGACCTTCACCGAGGATTTCTTTTTGTTGTTCTTGCTGTTTTTCGTACTGGCGGCGGCCTTCTTGGTCTTGGCCGTCTTGCCCTTGACGGCCGGTTCAGGCACATCGGGTGTCTCCGGCTGCTCGAAGGCAATCACGGGGACCGGACGGAGCTGCTGCTTTGCAAACGGATAGCCATTGTCGGGCGCCGTCACCGCCAGCCGTTCCCGGGCCGCCACTTCATCGCGACCGATAGGATGAAACACCGGCGTCTCCTGCCGCAGGACATAGATCACCACTTCGTCACGCCCGCAGTTGCGGTCGGACACCAGGATGCTGTACCGTCCGTCGGGCGTGTCACAGAAGAACAGGTCGTCTCCCTTGGAATTGAACGGAAAACCGAGATTCCGGACCGTTCCCCAGGCATGCTTCTTCGGGTCCCAGTCCGCTACATAGACATCGTAGCCGCCCATGCCGAAAAGTCCGTCGGAGGCGAAATAGAGCCGCTTCCCGTCGGGCGAAAGCATCGGGAAAATCTCGCTGCCCCGAGAAACGGCCTCTGCACAGATAGTTTCCGGACGGCTCCACAGCGAATCCAGCGGACGGGTCCACACAATGTCAAGCGTACTGTCGGCTCCCGCCTGTGAAAGATAAAGGATCTCCGTTTCCTGCGGATACCAGTTCCTGTCTTCCGCCCAGCTGCCTTCGCGCAAATGCCCCAGCCACAGGAAGAAATCGCTGCGCGGGACCTTCTTTTCAGCCAACACGGCCAGGTCGGCGGCACAGGACGTCAGCGCCTCGTAATTCTGCTGCTCCAGCGTACGCAGCAGCGCCAGGCTGTCCGCACCCTCCTGCGCGGAGAGCAGGGAGACGGCCCAAACGGCGGCCAGCAGGGCCAGGAAGTATCGTTTCATGCCTAATTAACAGTTTTTTCAACAACAAATTTAGCCAAAACCTTCTTATGTTGAGAAAAAAGTGTAATTTTGCAGGCTATTTCCCACGTCATCAGACCCCCGGTCAGGCCGTGGGTGACGAAAGCAAGAGAAATTTAGATATTTAATTAAAAATAAAGTTTATGCAAAGCAAAGGTGCCATCACATTTGTGGCCATTCTCATCGGCCTTGCCTGTGTGTTCCAGCTGTCTTTCACGGCTGCGACCGCCATTCAGGAAAATAAGGCCGCCAAAGCTGCCCGCAAAGTTGTCGAAGAGGTACAACAGACTCCCGCGTTTGCAGAAGTTTCCGAGCTGGACCGCGCGTTCTATCTCGACTCCGTCAACACGGCTGCCAACAAGCAGTATCTCGACTCTATCGCCAACAAGAAGGTCTATTTCAACTACACGTACAAACAAGTCAAGGAGAAAGAGCTCAACCTCGGCCTCGACCTCAAGGGCGGTATGAACATCGTCCTCCAGCTCGACCTGGCCGAACTCGTACGCTCCTGCGCCCGTGAAAAGACGACGGAAGAATTCAACAAGGCCATGGCCCTCGCCTCCGAGCGTGCCGACCAGACCCACGAAGACTTCATCTCGCTCTTCGCCGAGGCCTGGGACGAAGTGGCTCCCGGCAAGCGCCTCTCCTTCGACATCGACCTCGACAAGCTGAGCGGCGATGTGAAAAACAAATCGAAGGCAACCAACGAAGAGATCATCTCGCTCCTCAAGGATGAAGCCAAGAGCGCCATCGACAACTCCTACCAGGTGGTCGAGCGCCGTGTCAACCAGTTCGGTGTGGCACAGCCCAACATCCAGAAAGTCGCCGGTACCGGCCGCATCCTGGTCGAGCTTCCGGGCGTGAAGGAGCCGGAGCGTGTCCGCAAACTCCTGCAGGGTACCGCGTCCCTCGAATTCTGGGAGACCTACACCAGCCAGGAACTCCAGCCCTACCTCCAGGAGCTGAACGAAACCATCCGCCTGCAGCTCGAAGCCCTCGAGGACAGCGAGCCCGCCAAGGTGGAAGAGCAGCCCAAGGCTGACGACAACTCCCTCGAAGCCCAGCTCGCCGCATCCCAGGATGACCAGGTGAATGCTTCGCAGGATGCCCTCATGAAAGTCAACCCGCTCTTCTCCCGTCTCCAGATGTTCAGCGGCAGCGGCGCTCTCCTGGGCCTGGCCCACTATCGCGATACCGCCCAGATCAATACCTGGCTCGCAGAGAACCGCTCCCTCTTCCCGGGCGACTTCGTCCCGGCCTGGAGCTTCAAGGCTTATGAAGAAGGCGGCGTGCAGCCCGATACTTACTATGAGCTCGTCGCCCTCAAGAGCCACGCCGGCAAGGGCCCCGCGCTCGACGGCAAATACATCACTTCCGCCAACGTCAACAACAACCACATGACCGGTGCGCCGGAAGTCAGCATGTCGATGAACAGCAAAGGTGCCATCGAATGGGAGAACATCACCGGCGAGAATGTCGGTCGCCAGATTGCCATCGTCATGGACGGCCAGGTCTACTCCTATCCGAACGTCCAGACCAAGATTTCGGGTGGCAACTCCTCGATCTCCGGTCACTTCACCCAGCAGCAGGCCGACGACTTGGCCAACGTGCTCAAGTCCGGTAAGCTCTCCACTCCCGCCCGCATCGTGCAGGAGCAGGTGGTCGGTCCGTCCCTGGGTAGCGCATCCATCAAGGCCGGCATGATCTCGTTCATCATCGCCTTCCTGCTGGTGCTCGTCTACATGATCATCTTCTACCGCAAGGCCGGTGTGGCCGCCGACATCGCGCTGCTCTGCAACGTGCTCTTCCTGTTCGGCGCCCTCGCTTCCTTCGGTACGGTCTTCACCCTCTCGGGTATCGCCGGTCTCGTGCTGACCATGGGTATGGCTGTCGACGCCAACGTGATCATCTACGAGCGCGTGAAAGAGGAACTCAACGCCGGCAAGGCCCTGCGCCTGGCCATCAGCGACGGTTACAAGAACGCCTACTCGGCTATCCTCGACGGCCAGATCACTACGATCCTGACCGGTATCATCCTCTACCTCTTCGGCAGTGGTTCCATCAAGGGCTTCGCCGCCGTGCTGGTCATCGGTATCATCACCTCCGTGCTGACCTCGATCTTCATCACCCGCCTGATCTTCGAAGCCCAGCTGAAACGCAACAAGAACATCACCTTCGCTTCCGAATGGTCGAAGAACTTCCTGAAGAACACGAAGATCAACTTCCTCGGCATGCGCAAGACCACCTATCTGATCTCCGCTGCCGTCTGCGTCCTCTGCCTCGTCTTCATCTTCACCAAGGGCTTCACCCTCGGTGTCGACTTCAGCGGCGGCCGTACCTACACGGTCCGTTTCGACCAGCCGGTTACACCGGAGCAGGTGCGTGCAGCCCTCTACGATGAGTTCGGCGAATCGTCCGAGGTCAAGCAGTTTGGTGGTTCTTCCCAGATGCGTATCACCACGAAATACATGGTCGGTGACAAGTCTTCCGAGACCGACCGTATGATCGAAGGCAAGATTTACAACGCTTTGAAAGGCTTCTACGCCAACCCGCTGACCCTTGAAGGCTTCACCTCCACGCTGGAGAACCCCAACGGTATCATCAGCAGCGACCGTGTGGACGCTTCCATCGCCAGCGAGATGAAACGCGACGCCGTGATCGCCGTGATCCTGGCCCTGATCGTGATCTTCGGCTACATCGCCATCCGGTTCAAGAACTGGACCTGGGGTATCGGCGGTGTGAGCTCGCTGATCCACAACTCGATCATCGTCATCGGCTTCTACTCCATCTTCACGGGTGTCCTGCCGTTCACTCTCGATGTCGACCAGACTTTCATCGCCGCGGTGCTGACCATCATCGGTTACTCCATCAACGACAACGTGGTGATCTTCGACCGTATCCGTGAGTACCGGACTCTCTATCCGAAACGTCCGCTCGAGCAGAACATCAACGAGGCCTTGAACTCCACGCTCTCGCGTACCGTCAACACCTCAGTCTCCACGCTCCTCGTGCTGATCGCCATCGCCATCTTCGGTGGCGAGGCCATCCGCGGCTTCTCGGTCTCCCTGGCCCTCGGCGTCATCGTCGGTACCTATGCATCCATCTTCATCGGTACCCCGATCATGTACGACCTCAACCGCAAGAGACTTGCGAAGGAAACGAAGTAACGTTTATCCGGGCCTGATCCCGGATATCCATAAAGAAAGCCCGGCGTTTTGACCGGGCTTTTTTATATCCTTATTCCAGCATTTCCATCAACTCCCGCTTCCGGTCGTCCAGCAAATGTGCATAGACCTGGGTCACTTTTACGTCCCTGTGCCCCAACAGTTCCTTCACTTCATAGATCGACGCGCCCTTGCTGATAAGCATCGTAGCAAAGGTATGCCGTCCTACATGTGTTGAGATATTCTTTTTGATGCCTGCACGTTCTGCTATCAGCTTGACGAGTTGATTCACCCGGCAAGTCGCGGCAACCAGCGCACGGGAAAGGGAGAATTCATCAGTACGCCACTCCTCCATACCCAGGAACGGAAATATCCGCTCTTCCGCAGAAGAAAACAAATGGCGATATTTCTCCAGTATTCTCCGGACGCTCTTTGTCACAGGCACCGTTACTTCCCGCTGCGTCTTCTGCATCTTCACTTGCAGCGTCTCTCCGTTGAAGCTACCCCAGCATAGTTGCAGCAGATCGCTGATACGCAGGCCCGTACGGCACTCCAGATAAAAAATGTCGCGTGCCCTGTCCAGTTCGCTCCCCTCTTCAAGCCGCAGAGCCATCATCCGATCCAGCTCTTCTTCCAGCAGATAATTGCGGCGGTGTTCCTCCCGTTTCAGCATCAGTCCGGCGCAAGGGTCCTGCGACACGCCGGCCTGAGTGAGCAGCAGCGACAGAATCTTGATGTTTTCCGTCACTGTACTGTTGCAGTTGCCTTCTTCCTTGATCAGGTACTCCCTGAATCCGGCTATCAGTTCAGGCGTCACGGCTCCCAGTGGCAAGGGTTTTCCGCCTCGGAACCGCGACAGTTTTCGCAAAGTCGCCCTGGTATTGCGGTAAGAAGAATACCGGCCTTCCGCCTTGAGCTGTGCCAACCTTTTTTCGCCCAGATCAAACAAGTCCGTCTTGTTGGACCGGTTGAACCATTGCATCAGTTTCATATTGTACGGTTTTTATCGTATTCGTATTGTAAAATTGCAACAATTTAGACACACAAATATAAATATTTTAGCACAATATTAGGATATTTCGCCACAGTAATCTACATTTCGCCACAAAACCATGACTTCTGCCGGCAGTCTGTTCACTTCTTGTATTGAGCAGGTGGAGCCCCTGGGTATCCAGGATCTGCGCTACGCCAAGGCTGAATACATCCGCGCACTGAAGGATCTGCGTGCAGCTGACGCAGAGTACCGCAGGGCTGAGGCCG
>JAEEGK010000473.1_pt1 | contig 101402 bp, 65 predicted proteins | sample 8958771 | NCBI WGS metagenome assembly JAEEGK01 (sample SAMN16246547, study PRJNA631951) | gut metagenome | biome: gut microbiome; feature: rumen; material: SC-attached | host: Bos | place: Iran: Karaj | collected 2018-10 | reverse complement strand
ACGGACCAACGGTGCACCGGTTGTGGCGCCAGCCGCACCGCCGGGTAGCCGCGTCCGGTTGAGATAAGCGCTGAAAGCATCTAAGCGCGAAACTCTCCCCAAGATGAGGCCTCCTCAGAGGGCCGTGGTAGACGACCACGTCGATAGGCCGCAGGTGGAAGCGTGGCGACACGTTGAGCCGAGCGGCACTAATTGCCCGAGGGCTTGCGCGTCCCGTCCGGAAGCCGGACGGGGTGACAATCAAAACGATGAAACGGACGCCGGTCCGGCCGCCAGGCCGGGACCCGAGGTCCCCGCGAAGGCGCCTGACGCCCAGGTGAAGAGGGTCCTTTCCTTCCACTGCCAAGGCCTTGCAAGAGACTTGTGGCGGCTATGACGCCGGGGCGCACCTCTTCCCATTCCGAACAGAGAAGTTAAGCCCGGCAGTGCCGATGATACTGCATCAACCTGTGGGAAAGTAGGTCGCCGCCCACCCATACGGGAAGCCCTCCGGGAAACCGAGAGGGCTTCTTTCGTTTTTAGCTCCGTGAGGAAGTGCCCGCGGCACTACGCAACTCCCTTCGGTCCGTTGCTGAGGTGCCGCAAGCACCTCCTCGCTTCGCTAAAACACCCCCTCCGGGGGTGGAGGGAAACTCCGTATGGGTGTCCGGCGTGGGGAATGGAATGCAATGGAAACAAAAACGGTCCGTTGCTGAGGTACCGCAGACACCTCCTCGCTTCGCTAAAACACCCCCTCCGGGGGTGGAGGGGAACTCCGTATGGGTGTCCGGCGTGGGAGAAAAAATGCATTGACGTATCGATTTGCGTTTTTTATTATCTTTGCCTCGTGAAACGGCTTCTTACCATATTGACGACCTTCCTCTTTTGTGCTACCGCCCTTGCACAAAACCGCAGCGTCGACTCTACTTTGGTGACCTACTATCCACTGGCACTCGACTCCCTGTCACTCAACGTGCCTCACACACTCGACACGGCCACGTTCCACGCCAATACGTTCGATCCCCTCGGCAACAATCCGGTCCTCTACACCACCCTATCGAATATCGGCCTGGCCCACAAGGCGATGCGGTACCACAACGATTCCGACATCGGCTTCGACCTGACGCTGCCCGCATACGCCCAATTCCTCAAAACCGAAAAGGACCTCAAAACGTATCTGTCCCTACTCCCCTACTCCGAGATCCGGTACGTGATGACCACCGGCGACAAGGAACAGCATCTCAACTTCCGATTCGGACGGCAGTTCATACAAGGTCTGTTCCTCTCCATGGAATACAACGTCAACTATTCGCCAGGGCTGTACAAAAACAACAAGGCAGAGAATAACTACTTCTGGATCAACGCCTTATATATCACAAAAGACCAGCGGTACCAAGCCTGCGCCTACTGGTACAGGAACAAGCTCGCCATGCAGGAAAACGGAGGCATCCGCTACGACAGCGTCTATGCCCAACACCTCGAAAGCGACAACGCCGCCATCCTCACCAACCTGAACAGCAGCACCAATTACATCAAGGTGTCGGGAGCGGGATTCCAGCAGGCCTTCAACCTTCTTCCCCAATTCAAGAAGGAGAGCCTCCCTCCCACCGACAGCATCACACAAAAGCCTTCCCAACCAGCCGTAGACTCAATCGGATCCGCGAAGGAAGCCCCTGTCTCCTTGGGAGCCACACCCCAGGCCCAGACAGACTTGCTTCCATCGGCCAACGACTCCCTCCGCACCCGGCGTTTCACCTTGGGACGCATCAACCACCAGTTCGCCTATCAGCGCCAACAGCGGTACTTCAACGAAACCTCCGCCGCCCTGCCCTTCTATGCGGCCTACGACACGGTTTTCAACGCCAAGACCACCGACACCACCCTTATCCACGCAATCCGTAACAGCCTGACTTGGAACTCATTAGGATATAAAAAATACAACAACGACGTGCCGTTCTACCTGTATGCCGGCCTTCACTACGACTTCTATCGCATCAAGCAATACGACTACCTATTGGACAGCACCCTCACCGACCGGACCCACTCGCAGGTCCTCTTGCACGGAGGCATCGTCGCGAACCTGTTCGGACTGACCACCCTCACCGGGCAGGCGCAATTGGTCACCCTGGGCTACCAGATCGGCGATTTCGACCTCAAAGGGCAATGGGAACAACGTTTCGGCAAAAAGGACAGTCATTTCGGGAAAGACCTGATCCTGCGGTTCCTGATCGATCTGAGACGCCAGTCGCCCACCTGGTTTGAGACCCGTTACGTATCCAACCATTTCCGTTGGGAGAACGACTTCCACGCGGCCACGTCGCTCTCCATGGACCTACATGCACAGTATAAAGGCTACCGGATCGGCCTACGAAACACCACCGTCAACGACCTGATCTACTTCAACCAGGAAGCCCGCCCCGCCCAACACGACGGCATCGTCAGCATCAGCGAGTTGTACGGAAGTGCCGCTGTCACCCTGTGGCGTTTCCAGCTGGAAGGATTCCTTTGCCTCCATCATGTCAGCAACGATGAAATCCTCCGGCTTCCTGCCTTCCAAAGTCGGCTGAAAATCAGCTATTCTCAGCCCATCTTCAAGAAAGCGGCCACCTTGCAGCCCAGCCTCACTGTGCAATACTTCACGAAATACCGTGCTGACGCCTATATGCCCGCCCTGAGAACGTTTTACCTGCAAGACGACGTCCGCATCGGCAACTTCCCCTTCATCGACCTGGCCCTCGCCATCAACGTCAAAAAAGCCGATATCTACGTACAGTACAGCAACCTGTTCCTGCTCACAGGCAACCATGATTCCTTTATCGCACCGCATTACCCGATGCGTGACAGCAAGATTTTCATTGGAATCAATTGGAGACTCTTTGACTAGCGAAAACCCTTTAACTAGTGGAAACCATCCAACTAGTCAAAACCATTCAACTAGTTAAAACTATTTAAATAGCTGATAATCAGTAGTTCAACAAAAACCACTAACCATCAACTTATCCCTCGTTGTTTCTTGATGGACTCGTAGGCTTCGTTGATTCGCTGGAACTTCTTCTCCGCATCCTTGCGCACATCCTCTCCCAAATTGCTCACCAAGTCGGGATGGTTCTTCTTGGCCATTTCGCGATAGGCTTTCTTCACTTCCTCATCGGTGGCATTGGGATCCACACCCAGGATCTTGTAGGCATTGTCCGAAGCGTTGACTTCCCTGACAAACATGGCCTTGATGGATTGATAATCCGGCTCGCCTACCCCCATGTACATGGAGATGGTATGGATCACGCCGATTTCCGCCTCCGACACAAAGCCATCGGCATTGGCAATTCCGAACAGGTAATGGAGAAGCTGCAGGCGCGAGGAATAGTCCATGTACCTGCCCACCTGTTGGCTCACCTCATAGATGTTGTATTCCTTTTCAAGGATGTCGCGCAACATCTTGATGTAGTTCTCCGCCCGTTCCTGGCCGAAGTTCTGCAGGAAGAAACGCTTCACATAGTCCAACTCCGACTTCTTCACGTTGCCATCGGCCTTCATCACCGCAGCGGAGAGCACAAGCAACGTCACATTGAAATCACGTTTCTCCTCTGTGTTACCAAACTGCTGGTTCACCTCCGAACGGAACACCCGAGGCTGGTTGGTAGAGAAAAGACTGCCCAAGGCATAGCCGATGATGGCACCGATGGGGCCTCCAAAAGCCCATCCCATCCCTGTCAAGATCAATTTTGTGAAACAACCCATACTGCCATTGTTTTGAAGCGCAAAGATAATCAAAAAAAACCTATTTTTTGTATTTTATTAATGCCATTCTTTTTGTAACTTTGCCGCTTCTTTGAAGAACTAGGAATCATTATCAGTTAATTCACTCATAAATCATTAAAACACAATGACTAAGTACGTTTACACCTTCGGCGGAAAGACGGCTGAAGGCAATGCTTCGATGAAGAACGAGCTGGGTGGCAAAGGTGCCAACCTGGCGGAAATGTGTCTGTTGAAGCTCCCGGTGCCGGCAGGTTTGACCATCACCACGGAATGCTGCACCGCCTATTATCAGAACAACTGCCAACTTCCCGCTGGCCTCATGGACGAGGTCCACGCTGGCATGAAGAACATGGAAAACATCATGGGCATGAAGTACGGCGATCCCGAGAACCCGCTGCTCGTCAGCTGCCGTTCCGGCGCGCGCAAGTCGATGCCCGGCATGATGGACACCGTGCTCAATATCGGTCTCTGCTCCAAGACCATCCCTGGCTTGATCAAGAAGACCAACAACCCCCGCTTCGTGTATGACAGCTACCGTCGTCTTATCATGATGTACGCCGACGTCGTCATGGAAAAGGCCGAGGGCATCGAACCCGCCGACGGCAAGAGCATCCGCAAGCAACTCGACGACATGCTCGACGCCTACAAGGAGAAGATGGGCTACAAGAGCGACACCGAACTGAAGGCCGAAGAACTGCAGCAGCTGGCCGAAGACTTCAAGGTCCGCATCAAGGAAGTGCTGGGCACTGAGTTCCCGGACGACGCCGAGGCCCAACTCGAAGGCGGCATCAAGGCCGTGTTCAAGAGCTGGAACGGCAAGAAGGCCATCTCCTACCGCCGCATCGAGGGTATCCCGGACGACTGGGGCACTGCCGTCAACGTGCAGACCATGGTGTTCGGCAACATGGGCGAAGGCTCCGCTACCGGCGTGGCATTCACCCGTAACCCCGCCACTGGCGACAACCAGTTCTACGGCGAATGGCTGATCAACGCCCAAGGCGAAGACGTGGTGGCCGGTATCCGTACCCCCAACCCGTTGAACGACGACACCAAGAACGAGCAGAACAAGCACATGCAGTCCATGCAGGAGCTGATGCCCGAAACCTATAAGGAACTCTGCGAAGTGCGCCGCATCCTCGAAGAGAACTACCACGACATGCTCGACATCGAGTTCACCATCCAGGATGGCAAGCTCTACATGCTGCAGTGCCGTGTCGGCAAGCGCACCGGCGTTGCCGCATTGACCATGGCCCTCGACATGCTGAAGGAAGGCCTCATCGACGAGAAGGAAGTCGTCATGCGCCTCACCCCCGAGCAACTCGACGAGCTGCTCCACCCCATCCTCGACGCTGCCGACGAAAAGAAGCACACCGTCATCGCCAAGGGTCTGCCCGCAGGTCCTGGTGGCGCTGTCGGTCGCATCGCCCTCACCAGCGAAAAGGCCAAGGAATACCGTGCCGCCAAGGTGGCCAACGTCCTGGTCCGTGAGGAAACCAACCCCGAAGACGTCGAAGGCATGCGTGCCGCCGACGGTATCCTGACCGCCCGTGGCGGTATGACCTCACACGCCGCCCTCGTGGCCCGTGGCTGGGGCAAGTGCTGCATCGTGGGCTGCGACGCCGTGAAGATCGACCTTGAGAAGGGCATCGTGAAGATCGGCGACAAGCAGTTCAAGGAAGGCGACACCATCAGCCTGAACGGCTCCAAGGGTTGGGTCTATGCCGAGCCCGTGGGTATGATCAACGCCACCGAGAACCCGCTGTTCCAGCAGTTCATGGCCTTGGTTGACAAATACCGCAAGATGGGTGTCCGCACCAACGCCGACAACCCGGAAGATGCCCAGAACGCCGTCAATTTCGGCGCCGAAGGTATCGGCCTGTTCCGTATCGAGCACATGTTCTACGGCAAAAACAGCGAAGAGCCGCTGGCCAAGCTGCGCAACATGATCCTGGCCAACACCACCGAAGAGCGTGTGGCTGCCCTGGCCGAACTCGAGCCTTACATCAAGAACGCTGCCAAGGGCACGCTGAAGGTCTTGAACGGCAAGCCGTTGACCTTCCGTCTGATGGACCCGCCCTTGCATGAGTTCGTGCCTCATACCGAGGAGAAGCAGAAGGCCCTTGCCAAAGAGCGTGGCATCACCTTCGAGGAGATCAAGAAGCGCATCGATGCCCTCAACGAAGTGAACCCGATGATGGGTCTGCGTGGCGTCCGCCTCGGCATCGTCTATCCCGAGATCACCGAGACCCAGTTCCGCGCCCTGTTCCAGGCCACCGCTGAATTGATGACCGAGGGCTTCGACCCGCATCTGGAGATCATGGTCCCGTTGACCATCAACGTCAAGGAGCTCGAGCACCAGAAGGCCATCGCCAACCGCGTGAAGGCTGAAGTGGAAGCCAAGTTCGGTGTCAAGATCAACTACATGTACGGCACCATGATTGAGATTCCTCGCGCTACTTTAGTGGCCGACCAGATTGCCAGCGTAGCCGAGTTCTTCAGCTTTGGCACCAACGACCTCACCCAGATGACCTTCGGCTTCAGCCGCGACGACGTCAACGCCATCGTGAAGGACTACATCGAAGAGAAGATCATCCCCGCCGACCCGTTCAACACCCTCGACCAAGAAGGTGTCGGTCAGCTCGTCAAGTTGGGTGTCCAGCGTGGCCGTAGCCAGCGCGCCAACCTCAAGTGTGGCGTCTGCGGTGAACACGGTGGTGACCCCGCTTCGGTCCACTTCTTCTACAAAGCCGGCTTGAACTACGTGAGCTGCTCGCCGTTCCGCGTGCCCGTCGCACGTCTGGCTGCTGCCCAAGCCGCTATCGAAGAAGAGCGTGCCAAGTAATCAGGCAGCCATGAACCCTTACGGGGTTCCCTGCCAGTAGTCCCAGGGTTCCAGAACGCAACCCGCAGGGACAAAAAAATGCGAAGCCAGCCCCCGATTTCTCGGGGGCTGGCTTATTTATCGAAAAATAGTATCTTTGCTCCCACAAAACGATCAGCTATTATGGCAACAGCACATTTTTCAGCAGGCTGCTTCTGGGGCGTGGAATACTACTTCAAACGCCTCAAAGGCGTTGTGCACACCACCGTGGGATTCATGGGCGGCGCACTCGAAAACCCAAGCTACAAAGAAGTCAAGACCGGCACCACCGGACATCTGGAGACCATCGAAGTGGACTATGAGCCGCAGGTCCTCCCCTACGAAGCCCTGGTGCGCTATTTCTTCGAGATCCACGACTTCGAGCAGACCGACGGCCAAGGCATCGACATCGGAAGCCAATACCTTTCCGCCATCTGGGTCGCCAACGCACAGGAGCAACACATCGCCATGAAGGTCATCGACGAGCTCAGCAGGATGGGTTACAAGGTTGCAACCCAAATCCGGCCTACCGAGACGTTTTACACCGCTGAGGCGTATCATCAGGATTACCTCGACCAACGTCAGGAAACGCCGGAGTGTCACGTTTACAGGCCCATCTTCAAAGGCCATGGCTGACTGAACCTCGTCGACAAGACCTCGAAGATGGGGATGACCCTCCCCCACAAGATCTATTTCAACGGGCAACTGCTCGGCATCATGCAACGCAAGGAAATCCAGGTAAAGGACATTCCAGAAGGCGTGTATCGTTTGAAGATACAAAGCATGATTCCCTTCCTTTTTGCCGAAACGGAAATCACCGTCAAACGGGGCGAAAACACCGTCATCTTCAGCGACCGCGAGAAGTTCTGGGACATTCTCTTCACCATTGATTTGTTGCTGGTCATCGTCAAGTGGTTCATCACCCTCCCAGACAACATCAACCTCATCTACAGCATCGTCACCAACGGCTATTTCGTCGTGTGGCTGGCATACGAATGGATCATCCGGAAACGCTATTTCCGAATCCAACAATAAGCCAGCACATCCTTATATTTTGATGGAATTGTGGGGTTCAACAGCATCGTCGAGTCCCCTGTGGATCCCAATTAAGGAATAAATTACAAAAGGGATGGTTAAGGTATGGAGAAATTGCTTACCTTTGTACCTCTATCATCCAAACAAAACACCATGGCTAAAAACATCGAAGAAATCAGAGCCGCGTTGACCGCCTACGGCATCACCGGCGTTAAGGACATTTACTATAACCCGAGCTACGAGCAGCTCTTCAAGGACGAGATGGACCCCGCCCTCACCGGCTACGACAAAGGCGTGCTGACAGAGCTTGACGCCGTCAACGTGATGACCGGCATCTACACCGGCCGCTCGCCCAAGGACAAATACATCGTCATGGATGCCAAGTCGAAAGACACCGTGTGGTGGACCACCGACGGCTACAAGAACGACAACCACCCGATGAGCGAAGAAGTCTGGGGAAAGGTGAAAGACCTCGCCAAGAAACAGCTCAGCGGCAAGAACCTCTACGTGGTGGATGCTTTCTGCGGCGCCAACAAGGACACCCGCATGGCCGTCCGCTTCATCATGGAAGTGGCATGGCAAGCCCATTTCGTGCTCAACATGTTCATCAAGCCCACGGCTGAGGAACTGGCCGACTTCACGCCGAACTTCACCGTCTACACCGCCTCCAAGGCCAAAGTCGACAACTACAAGGAACTCGGCTTGAACAGCGACACCTGCGTGGCCTTCAACGTAAGCTCCCGCGAGCAGGTTATCCTCAACACCTGGTATGGTGGCGAGATGAAGAAGGGCATGTTCTCGATGATGAACTACTACCTGCCGCTGCAAGGCATCGCCGCCATGCACTGCTCCGCCAACACCGACATGAAGGGCGAGAACACCGCCATCTTCTTCGGCCTCTCCGGCACCGGCAAGACCACCCTTAGCACCGATCCGAAGCGTCTGCTCATCGGCGACGACGAACACGGCTGGGACGACGAGGGCGTCTTCAACTTCGAAGGCGGCTGCTACGCCAAGGTCATCAACCTCGACAAAGAGAGCGAGCCCGACATCTACAACGCCATCAAGCGCAACGCCCTGCTGGAGAACGTCACCGTTGACGCTGCCGGCAAGATCGATTTCAAGGACAAGAGCGTGACCGAAAACACCCGCGTGAGCTATCCCATCGAGCACATCGAGAAGATCGTGAAGAACGTGCGTCCCATCTCGTCAGGCCCTGCCGCCAAGAACGTCATCTTCCTCAGCGCCGACGCCTTTGGCGTGCTGCCTCCGGTCAGCATCCTGACCCCCGAACAGTGCAAGTACTACTTCCTGAGCGGCTTCACCGCCAAGCTGGCAGGCACCGAGCGCGGCATCACCGAGCCCACCCCGACCTTCAGCGCCTGCTTCGGTCAAGCCTTCCTTGAGCTGCATCCGACCAAGTATGCCGAGGAGCTGGTGAAACGCATGGAACAGAGCGGCGCCAAGGCTTACCTGGTGAACACCGGCTGGAACGGCACAGGCAAGCGCATCTCGATCCGCGACACCCGTGGCATCATCGACGCCATCCTCGATGGCAGCATCGAGAAGGCTCCGACCAAGATGATCCCGTACTTCAACTTCGAGGTGCCCACCGCATTGCCGGGTGTCGACCCGAACATCCTCGATCCGCGCGACACGTACGCCGACCGCAACGCCTGGGAAGAGAAGGCCAAAGACCTCTCTGGACGCTTCATCAAGAACTTCGAGAAGTTTACGACCAACGAGGCCGGCAAGGCTTTGGTCGCTGCCGGACCAAAACTTTGATCTCAACAATAATTGAAAGGAAGAGCCGTTATCATGACGGCTCTTTTTTTGTTTCCATTAAACAATACGATACACGATGAAAAAAACAATGATTACGCTCTTACTCGTCCTTATCGGACTGAGTTCCTTACCGCTGCAAGCGCAAAAGGAGGTCACCCTCAGGCTGCAGCCCAAAACCGGTGTCAAGTATACCGCCCAAATCAAAAGCACCACGATGAACCTGATGGAAGTGCAAGGACAAACCATGACCATGTCCCAAACCATGGAGACCCGCAGTTCCTTCACCCCCAAGACGGTCAACGATCAGGAAGTCGTGATCGAAGGACAAGACGAGGCCATAAAGCTTTCCATTTCCCAGATGGGCATAGTGGCCACCTACGATTCCGAGCATCCCGAAAAGACCAGCCCCATGATTGCCTCTCAAACGGATGAGCTGGCCAAGAACCTGAAACAGCCCTACACCATGCGTTTCGATGTCTTGGGCGACCGCATCTCCACCGAAGAGGCGTCGGAAATGCCGCAATTGGGTGGTGTCATCATCCAACTGCCAAACGAACCGTTGAAAGTCGGCAGCACCTGGACCACGAACAAGAAGCAACAGATCAACGACAACGACCTTGACGCTTCCATGACGTACACCGTCACCAAGATCTCAAAAAAAAGCATTGAGGTCAACGTAAAAGGCACGATTACGGGCAGCAACGAAGTCGGAGGCACTTACGAAGGCACCGCCAGCATCGACCCTACAACAGGATTGATCACCAAGAGCACCATCAAACAGAACCTCTCCATGACGATTTCGGAGCAAGGACTCAGCATCCCCATGACCATCAACGGAACCACCACGATCACCCTGGAATAAACGTAAAAAGGCCCTTGTAGGGCCTTTTGAATCAATAGCGTAGAGACGTAGCGTGCTGCGTCTCTACTTTTTTTTATGAATTCAGCATCACCGGCATCAACAGCATGAGGACGTCTTCCTCTTCGTTGGGGTTGTTGACCGGGACGATGATACCCGCACGGTTGGGTGCCGACATCTCCAATTTCACCTCTTCGGTGTCGAGGTTGTTCAGCATCTCCTGGAAGAAACGGGAGTTGAAGCCGATCTCGATGTCATCACCCGTGTAGCTGCACGTGAGGCGTTCCTTGGCTTCGTTGTAGAAGTCGATGTCTTCGGCCGTCAGCAGGATTTCCTGGCCAGTGATCTTGAAACGCACCTGATGCGTGGCCTTGCTGGAGAACACGGCCACACGGCGGATGGCCGACAGGAAGGACTGGCGGTCGATGACCAACTGGTTGGGGTTGTTGGCAGGGATCACCGCCTCATAGTTCGGATAATGGCCTTCGATCAGACGGCAGACCAGCTTGTAGTCGCCGAACGAATACGAAGCGTTGGTCCGGTTGAATTCAATCTTCACAGGCTCGTCGGCCATCGAACCGAGGATGTTCTTCAACTGGTTGATGGGCTTCTTGGGCATGATGAACGAGGCCAGGACATCCGACTTGACATCCATCCTTCTATAGCGCACCAGCTTGTGGGCATCGGTGGCAACGAACGTCAGGTAGTCTTCCTTCATCTCCATCAGCACACCCGACATGATCGGACGGATTTCGTCGTTGCCGGTGGCAAACACCGTCTTCTCAAAGCCGTGGGCGAGCACATCGGCAGGGATCTCCCACAAAGCGGTGTCTTCCATCACCGGCAGTTGCGGGAACTCGTCGCTCTTGTGGCCGGAGAGCTTGTATTGGCCATCGCCGGCTCTCAGCACCACCGCCAGGGTGTCTTCCGCCACGTTCACGGTCACGGGGACATCGGGGAAGTTCTTCATGATGTCGAGCAGGATACGGGCGGGGATGGTCACCTCGCCGGCGCCCTCGATCATGTCGGGCTGCAGGGTCACCGTCATGGTGGTCTCGAGGTCCGATACGGTGATCTTCAGCCCCGTGTCACTCAACTGGAACAGGAAGTCGTCCAGGATCGGAAGGGTGTTGTTCGAACCGATCACACCGCTCATGGCCTGGAGACTCTTCAACAGCTTCAAACTTGATACGATAAATTTCATATGGCTTTTGTATTTAATGATTACTTACACTATTCTCCTTATACATTGAATCGGTAAAAATACAAAAAAAAACGTTACACCCTCAATTATCCAAAAAAACCTTTCATTTTTCGATGGCCCCGTCCCTTCCGTTGAAGGAGGCGCCCTTTCACCGCACCCCTGCCCGTTTCAGTCGGCTCAACAGGTCGGTAATCGCTTCGTATGGGGTCACCACATACTCGAAAGAGGCGTTGTCGGAGCGCACGGTACGTTGCTGTTCCTTCATCTCCGAGAGCTTGGTGTTGACCGTGCCCCAGGTGGCATGGATCTGCAGCTGTCCGTCGCCACAGTCGTAGCTGAGATAGGTCATGAAAAGGTCGTGCTGGAAGAAATAGGTGATCTTGCCCAACCGCTTGTCGACGACGACATAGCCGTCCACATAACGGTTCACCCGATGCCGACCAAAGCTACCCAGTCCGATCTTTCCGACCGAGACAAAGGCCCGTAGCGTAGGATTCCACACCAGACGCAACTTCGGAATCACGATCATCTGGTTGTAGAGGTCGTCGGCCCCCACCTCCGGATAACCGCTCAACTCAATCTCCTGCCGTAGGGCCTCCGCTGCCTCTTCCCCTTGTTTCGAACGCAAGTAGTCGACATATTCCGTCTGGGTCAGATCGACGGCCTCCCCTTCCACCGCAGCATAGATCTCGGCCATCTCCTCCAGGACCCGATCGTCGAAGAGGGGCACCTGGAACAGGTTCAGCACCTCCATGGTAATGCTGTCGTTGGGATAGTTGGTGTAGGTGCCATAACAGGTCATGCTGGTCAGTCCGCCATCCAGGCCGAGGTTGGTAGCCCCGTGTCCGGTGACGACACAACGTTCGGAGAGGGACACCGATTGGTCAGGCCGCCCCTCCTCTTCAATACGATAGCAGAGGCTGTCCGCATCATAACGCAACATGCCGTCCTGCATGCGCACGGCAACGGTCTCGGGATTCATGGGTTTCAGGAAGAGGCCGTGGTAGCCGCCTCCCGTACCATACTCGTAACACAAGCCGTTGAACAGGCCCTGGCGATCCTTGCGGATCCGTTCCATGACCACGGGAATCCGCACGTCGTTGGGATCGATCTCCGCAGCGGAGGCAAACCAGACGGTGTCTTCGAGGCAGTGACGCTCCAGACGGTAATGGCCCTCATAGCGGTCAAGGGGCCGGTTGGCGCTGGAGACCACCTCCCCCTTGAAACCGAAGTCGGGACTCAGCATGAATCCCAAGGTATCGGCAATCTCGGCATGGGCAACGGTGATCCCATCCACCGGTGCGATCCGGTCGAAGAAGATGGGGGTGGCGACGCCTTGTGCGTCGAGGTAGTCCTTGATGCCCAAGGCCGAGTAGTTGCTTCGGCTATAGATGGATACCGCCGCATCCTTGTACACATGTTGGCGGTTCAAGGTATCGGCCAGCACCGTGGCATGCTCCAGGGGGCTGATCTCCGCATTGCGTCCGATGTCGAGGTTGGCATCCGAGGGGAACAGGGCGGCATCGGCCACCCGGATGATCTTGACATCATGGGCACGGATGACATACTCGTTCATGTCGTAGTCGGCATTCGAGCAGAAGAACTCCAACGAATCCTGTTCCGGCCGGAGCGAGACGAACTTCGAGGCCGCCGCATGAACCGCCAACAGCTCGTCAAAGGTTGTCGCCTTGGCATATTCCGCAAACGACGAAGCCGGGCTGTAAAGGTGGATCCGGTTGGAGACCATGTCCCACTCCGCTTCCTGCAACGAGCAATAGAACTGGTTGGAGGGGAAGTCGAGGTTGCTGCGACGGTCGAGATAGGCATATTGCACGTTCTTGGCTGCCAGGTTGGCCGTGGAACGGTAGTTCCTGGCCACAAAGGCCCGGGTGGTCCCGTCCTCGTCATAGAGCACGAAGTCCGACGAGTCGGCCACAAAGGAATGCGCGCCGAAATCGAAATACCGGGAGTTGAATCGGGTCAGACCGAAGGTCAGTTCACCGTCGGCGCGCAGTCCTTCCTCCGAAAGCATGGTCACCCCTTGGAAGAAGGTGCTGTCATACATACGGATCGGTTCTTCCTTGGTAGTGGCATATAGCACCGGCTCGGTAACGTCCCACTTCAGGTCCAAGGGGCCGCAGACTGCCTTGGGGAAAGGCACACCGTTGAGCCGCTCCTGCATGGCAAACGACTCCGTCACCGCCCGCACCGAGTCGAGATAGAGGTCGAAACGGGGCGCGACATAGTCGGCCGTCTCCACCGTAAGCCGTCCTTGCCCATAGAAACCCTCATTCGAAAGGAGCACCTCCTGATGGAACTCACCCTTCCCGCCATACATGGGATAGTGGTCGCTGCTGCCGTTACCGATGACATGACGGAAGCCTAGGGAATGGTCGTCCATCACCGCCAGCGGTTCGGGGATGTCGGGAAAAATGCCTCCTGAGACCAGACGGCCCTTGAAGGCGATGTCCTCGCTGTTGAGATTGTCGAGGCTGTTCATCGAGAAGGGATCCAGACAATAGTAGAACTTACCGGCCAGGAGGTCGTCGGTGAGCGAATCCTCCGGCAGTTCAAGGTCGAACACGCCACCATTGATGGTGCGGTAGAACTTGTAGGAATGGCCAAAGCTATGGAACTTGGGGAAGTCGGGGGTCTCCCGCACGCTGGACTTGTTGTCGCGTTCGTCGATCTCAAGGGTGCCGGTGAGCCGTTCCAAGGTGCCCTCCACGGGATACACCCGACCGTCGAAGCGGGCGTAGAAACGCAGCGAGTCCACCTGTGCCATCTTGATCGAGAAACTGTTGTAGTCGAACAGGCAGTCCTTGGTGAAGAACTCATACATGCCCGCCATGATACAACCGGAGAAGTTGAAGCTACGGTGCTTCTTCAGCACCACACGCGCCTGTTCGGGCAAGATCACCACGTGCTTGAAGTCGCTCAGGGTGATCGAAGGCAGCTCCTTCCCGGTCTGGTCATCCCAGATGCCGAATACCATCATGTCGTTGGTGCCCAAAGAAAGCCGGATGTTAGGTTGGCGGTTGGTGGCGCGGGTTTGGAACCGAATCACATCGTAATCGAAGGTCTTGTGTTCCGACGCCAACACGTCGAAGAAACGGTCCAATACCGTCACCTGCTGGGTCTCCCGGTCGTATTCTAGATAACCGGCCGCCTGAAGGTTCAGGATGAGAGAAGTCACCTGCGGCAAAGGATATTTCAGATAGGCTACAAGGTCATTGATATTGAATACATTGTTTTCGTATCCATAGATCTGTAGAAAAGTATTTATATGTTCCATGGGATGCTTCGCATCGAGTGCCTGGAACTTCAGGTAGTCCGACTTCCGGAAGTAATTCACCGAAGAGACCACCCCTTCGCTGACGCCGCTGGTACCTTCCAGACGGCGGAAATCCATCAGGTCGGTGGCGCGGTCCCAATAGACGGCCTCGAGGAAGATGTCGAACTCGTGGTAGGTGTCGTGGAAAGGACCGGTACCCACGTCGTTGTCCTTGCGGTAGAGCAAGACCCGGTTCTTGGCCTGGTCGAAGCGAAAGCCCACGTCGTTGTGGTAGATGGAGTCGACGCTGTTGTCGAGCGAATCGTAGAGATAGATACGGACCGCTGCCTGACTGGAAACCAAGTTGTCATCCGAGAGGATGAAACGCTTGGCCTTCATCCGCAGTGTGATGCGACCATCGTGCATGAAAAGGAACTGGGCGGGCGACTGGCCTTTCCCGAAAAACTGGACCGAACGGCCTTCCATTCCAAAGCCGCCCAAGAAATCGACCTCCTTGAAAAACTGGTTGAACCGGATGTCCTCGCTATGCGACAGCGCCTTGGGGAAGGCCGTCTTCTCAGTAGGCGGCGCGTTGGTGACCGCATCCTCGAAGGCACAGGCGATGGGCTGTTCAAAGTAATAGGTGTTGGTGAAATCGATGTGCTCGATGGCATAATTCGACGAAAGCAGGTTGATCTGATAGTCATGCGCCACGCCATAGACGCGGTCCTCGGGGATGCCGAAACGGCTCCAATCCACCCTTCCGCCCTTGCCCGTCCAGCGATGCTCGTCCATCAGGCAGATTCCCTGTGTGTCGTGGATCACCGACTGGTCCTTGGTGGTTTTCACCACCAACGAGCATTTCGGCACGGCAATCACGAAAGCCGTGTCCGTGGGGAAATGGAACACCGCATCAAGGGCCACCCACTGGGTGACGCCCTTCTCGTCGAGGATCCGGTCGGTGAAGAGGGCCCGGCATCGGTTCAGGTATTTCTCCAGTTGTGCCTGTCGGGTACCGTACTGCCGTTTGGTGTAGGACAGCCATCGGTACAGGTCTTCGCGGGTCATCCCGTTGTCGGGGGCATGGAGCATGGCATCGGCAAAGCCGAAGAGGTTGGCGTAGGCCCGGCCGCCGCTCTTGGCGAGGATCTGCTCGCCCATCTCCATCGCCAACGCCGCCGCCGAAGCGTCGTAGCGGTCCCTCCACACCGGCTCCAGCGCCTGCATCAGGACCGCCGCGGCGGCCCGGTCCTCTTTGGAGGCGGCCGTGGTCAGATACGCCTTCAACTCCCCCATGAACTTCGTCTTGTCGTGGGTAAAATGCTTCTCCTGGGCGGTTCCAACAAGCGAGCACCCCCATACCAGCAGCAACAGGGCAAGGATCTTTCTCATGACCGTTATTTCACAAACTCAGCTGCCACCCAGCGGTTCCGCGAACCATGGCGGGCACCGTGCAGGCCTAGCCGTTGCGCCTCCGCCCGGATGGCATCGAGATCTTCCTCATAAAAGCCGCTGAAAAAGATATGGGCACCCGGCCGCATGGCTTCCACATAGTAATGCATGTCGCGCAACAGGATGTTGCGGTTGATGTTGGCCAATACCACGTCGTAACGGGCATCGCCAATGGCATGGGCGTCGCCCAGGACAATCTGGATGTCGTCGATGCCGTTGAGCGCCACGTTGGTAAAGGCGTTGTTGTAGGCCCACTCGTCGTTGTCGATGGCCACCGTGCGGGCGGCGCCGAGTTTCTTGGCCAGAATGGCCAGCACAGCGGTGCCGCTGCCCATGTCGAGCACGTCCTTGCCCTGGAAGTCGGTTTCCAACATCAAGGCGATGATCTGTGCCGTGGTCTCGTGGTTGGCCGTGCCAAACGACATCTTGGGCTCGATGACCAAGTCGAACTCGAAACGGGGATCCGCCTCATGGAAGGGGGCCCGAACCCGACAGCGCTCATTGACGACCACCGGCTGGTACGAAGCCTCCCAGACCTCGTTCCAGTCTTTGTCGGGCATCGCCTCCACGGTAAGGAGGTGGACATCGGTGAAGGCATCCATGCGAAGGAGCTCCTCCACCGCGACTTCGTCGCGGTGGTCTTCCGTGCAATAGGCCTTCAGCGTCCCATCTTCATCCATGAACGAGTCGAAGCCGATCTCCCCGAGCATGGTGGTCAGCATGTCGTGCTGGATGTCCGAGGTGGGAAGCGTAAAGGTAAACTCAAAGGTCTTCATCGGTCCAAGATCATTTCTCAGTGATAGCGGATGCCTGCGTACAGATCGAGGCGAAGTCTTCGGCCTTGAGCGAGGCGCCGCCGATCAAGCCGCCGTCGACGTCGGGCTGGGAGAACAGCTCCGTGGCATTTTTGGCATTGCAACTGCCTCCATAGAGGATACGGATATCATCGGCTGTCGCCTCGTCATAGTGTTCCTTGACCAGGGAACGGATAAAGGCATGCATCTCCTGGGCCTGTTCAGGCGAGGCGGTCTTTCCGGTGCCGATGGCCCAAACCGGTTCGTAGGCAATGATGGTGTCGTAGATGGCATCGCCGTCGAGATGGAAGAGTCCCTTCTCGAGCTGTTCGCGCACCACGTCGAAATGGCGGCCCGCCTCCCGTTCTTCGAGCACCTCGCCCACACAATAGATCGGCGACATGTTATTCTCGATCAGCCGGTTGATCTTCTCGGCCAACACCTCGTTGGTTTCACCGAAGTATTTTCTACGTTCACTGTGTCCCACGATGCAATAGTCCACATCCAACGACTTCAGCATCTTCGCCGACACTTCGCCCGTATAGGCACCCTTTTCATAGGCACTGCAGTTCTGTGCGCCCACGTTGAACTGCTGCTCCTCAAACTCCATGTCGGTCAGCATCTCCAGATAAGGGAAGGGAGGGCAGAGGATGATTTCACAATTCATCTCCTCCTGTTCTTCAAGACGGTCAAGGAGTTCATTCACCAGTTCTTCGGCCTCGTCAAAGGTCAAGTTCATTTTCCAGTTTCCTGCGACAATTTTGCTTCTCATATAGGTACGATTTAAAGATTCATGATTTGAAAGATAGGCAAAGATACAAAATAATCCGTATTTTTGCCTTTATAATTACGATTCAACAATGAAAAAAAGCATCCTACTCCTCCTATTGGGAATGATGGCCGGCGGTTGCCTCGCCCAGGAAGAAGACGTCTTCTTCCCTGCCGACCGCCCTGGATACACCTGGGGCACCGACGTGCTTCCCTTGCATAAGATCTCTTGGGAAAACGGTTTCAGTCTGGAACGCGATCCGGAGCAACGCACGGCCTACCTCCCCAGCACCATCGTCCGGTACGGGCTCTTCGAGAACGTGGAGCTTCGGGTGGGCACTGACTGGCAGTTCCATGAAGAAACGGCCTCCCTTACCAAGTCGGCAGGCATGACACCGCTCACCCTCGGTGCCAAGATCAAATGCTACGAGGGCGATGGATGGCTGCCCTCCGTGGGTCTGTTGGCCCAGCTCCAATCCGCCCGTCTCGGATCGGAGGAACTGCTCCCTTCGCAACCCGCTCCTTCCCTATATCTGATTTTCGAGAACCCTGTAAACGACTGGTTCTATGTATGCTACAACGCAGGCCTGGAATGGGACGGCGAGACGGCCACCCCCACCACCTTCCTTGCCCTTTGTCTGGGCTTTGACATCACCGACCAGCTCGGCACTTTTGTGGAGACGTACAACTACCTGCATCCCGAAGGGAACCAATACCTGACCGAACTCGGGCTATACTATATGCCCTCGCCCCGTGTACAGCTCGACATCGAGGTGGACCTGGATTTCCAGCAATTGAAAGACTATTTCAACGTAGGCTTCGGGGTTGCCTGGATGATCAATTGATTTAGGGCTCCAGCAAACAGGGTGACCCTCAAAAGGCAACTTGCGTAACCCTGAAGGGGTTATGCCGTGCCGTTGAGGGTCACCCTGTTTGCGGGAAAAACCAATAACCATTAACTGATCCGAACCCGGGGATCGATGATCCCGTAGAGGATGTCGACCACCAGGTTGACGAGGATCAACATGACGGCAATCAGCAGCACCGCGCCCATAATCACCGGGAAGTCGTATTTCTCCAAGGCATCGACCACGACCACGCCAATGCCCTTCCAGTCGAACACATACTCCACAAAGACGGCGCCGGCCAACAACGAGGCGAACCATCCCGAGATGGCGGTCACGACAGGGTTCAGCGCATTGCGCAACGCATGCACGCAGATGACCCGCCAAGGACGCAAGCCCTTGGCGCGCGCCGTACGCACATAGTCCATCGAGAGGGCCTCCAGCAACGAGGTGCGCGTCAGTTCCACCACCACCGCCAAAGGCCGCATGCCCAACGTCAAGGCGGGCAAGATCAGGTTCGACAAGGTGAGATACGCTCCTCGGCCGTATTCATCCACCGTATAGAGGCTCCCCGTCATGCTCAACCCCGTGACGTGCTCCAGCAGGAAGCCGAAGATCCACGCCATCAGGATGGCGGCGAAAAACGAAGGCAACGACATGCCGATGGTCGTGATGAAGAGGGTCAGCTTGTTCAGGAAGTTGGTGTTCAGGATGGCAGTCAGGATGCCGATGACCAGCCCCAAGATGAAGGCGATCGAGATGGATACCGCCGCCAGCAGCAAGGTATTGGGGAAGGCCTCGCCCAAAATCGACGACACCTTACGCTTGCTTTGATAGGACATCCTGAGATAGGGGGCCTTCAATACCACGGCCGTCGAGCCCAAGGTGGCGAGACGGGCGTAGGGGGCCACCCGTTCCAGCTTCTTCTCCCCTTCCGACACATCATAGAACGACACCGGCACCAGATCGTTCAGGTAATCGACATATTGTTTGCCCAACGACTGGTTGAGTCCCAGCTCCTCACGGATCGCATCCACCGAGGCTTGGTCGGCACGCTGGCCGAGCATCATCTGGGCAGGATCGCCCGGCAGGATGTTGAACAGGAAAAACACCAAGGTCGCGACACCCCAGAGCACCGCGAGTCCATACAACAGCTTTCGGATTATATATGCGCCCATACCCTGTCGAAGTCAATTGCGCTCCACTTGTCCACCACCAGGCCCTCGTCGAGCAGGATCAGTCCGGGATTGAAACGCACGATCGTCTTGATTTCCAATTCATCGCCATAATAGACCTCCTCCACAAAAGGATAACGTTCCTGCAACGCTTCCACGGTTTCCTGCGACGAGGCGGTCACCCACACCACATAGTAGCCCTTTTGCAAGGCTTCCTCCGTCAAGGTCCCGATCCGTTCCCATTCACGAGCGGTGATGCCCGTCATGTCGTGCGAGGTGAACATCATCAGCTTTTCCGTCGAGAGGATCATATCGGTGACGTCGTCGCCGTCCTGGTCCAAGGCCGTGAAACCCAGATACTCGGCGCCACCCTCCACTCGCTGGTCCACAAACTCCCACTGGCGCATCCAAACAGAGTCGCTCCACGGATAGTTCGGCGAGAGGTACTCCTGGGTCTGTCCGGTCTCCTTGTTCCGGAACGTCAAAAAGATTTGCTGCTCCTGTTCCGGCTGGGCATTCATCTGTTTGCCCACCTTCCAGTTCATGAAGTCGATCACGGGCAGGTGACGGTAGTTATAGAGCTCGAAGCCGGCGAACAGGGCCGCATACACCAGTCCGATCAGCAGCTGTCCACGCCAGGTGAGCCGGTTCTTCAAGGCCTTGAAATTCAAGATCAGCGGCAAGAGCACGGCGTCGATCACCAAATTCTTGTAGAAGGTTTGCCAATTGGTCATCTTCACCGCCGTGCCAAAACAACCGCAGTCGGGCACCACATTGTAAAGGGCGTCGAAAAGGGTGGTCGTCGTAAAGAACAGCATCAGTCCGGTGGCGCCGATGACGGCGAGATGGGGGCAAACGTTGGTCACCAGGCAGATGCCTACCAGGAACTCCGCGAGGATCATCAACACGGCCAATACCATGGCCAGACCGCCCAGCCACTCGATGTGATAGGCGGCAAAGTAGTCCAGCATCTTGTATTTCGTGCCGAGAGGATCGACCCCCTTGGTGAAGCTGCTGAAGATGAACAGGCCACCCACCAAGAGCCGACAGACCGTCAGCAAGCCCTGTTTGGCAGGGACGGAACGGCGCGGCCATCCGGACACCACCGCCAAGGCGATGTTGAGCAACAAGGCCGTCAGGAACCACCATCGGTAGTCCGGGACATAGAAGATGCCTACCGCCGTGGCCAAGGCCACGGCGACGCTGAGCCAACCCAACCACGGTTTAGCGTTCCCCATGGATCCCCTCCTTCTGCTCTGCCAACAGGATCAGCGCAAACACCGCGTAGTTGATCATGTCGTAATAGTTGGCGTCGAGGCCTTCCGAAACGAGGGTCTTGCCGCCGTTGTCCTCGATGGACTTCGTGCGGAGCACCTTCATCAGGATAAGGTCGGTGATCGAACTGATGCGCATGCTGCGCCACGCCTCGTCGTAGTCATGGTTCTTTCGGGTCATGAGTTCGTAAGCCTCACGGGTCACCCGGTCGTAATGCTCGGCCGCCTGCGGCGAGCTGAGATCGGGTTGGTCTACCACGCCCAGCTGCAATTGGATGATTCCCATGGCGGCATAGTTGACGATGCCGATGAACTCCGGCTCAACCCCCTCGTCGACCAGGTGTTCCGAAGCGGTCTGCAAGGTACGGATGCGATTGGCCTTGATAAAGATCTGGTCTGTGATGGAAGGGGTTCGCAAGATACGCCAAGCCGGACCGTAGTCCTTCATTTTATCGATAAACAGCGCACGGCACTGGGCCAACACTGCATGGAATTCCTGTTCAGTTTTGGGGTTGTTCATGATCTTTCACGTATTACGAAGCAAAGATAAGAATCATTTTGATAATAAAGTGTATCTTTGCATGATAAAAGCACGCTGGAATGGAAAACGCAAGGCCATACGACCCCACCCCTGCCATCATGGGCATCCTCAACGTGACCCCCGACTCCTTTTCGGACGGAGGCCGCTACAACAGCGTGGACAAGGCGCTTCAACACTGCGAGGAACTACTGGAACAGGGCGCCGACCTCATCGACATCGGAGGCTGCTCCACCCGACCCAACAACGCCATCGCCACCGAGCAGGAGGAATTGGAACGGGTGATCCCCGTGCTGAGGGCGCTTCGGCTGCGGTTTCCGAACGTCGTGTTTTCCATCGACACCTTCCGGAAAAACGTGGCCGAGGCCTGTATCTTTGAGGGCGCCGACCTCATCAACGACATTTCGGGCGGCCTGTTCGACCCCGACATGCTTCCTTACATCGGCCAACATCATATTCCATACGTGCTGATGCACTGCGTGGGCACCCCGGAAACCATGCACCAATACAGCCTGGGCGGCGACATCCACCAGACCGTGCTGGACTTCTTCAAACAGCAATGCGAGGTGCTGGAATCGTATGGCGACCAACAGATCATCCTCGACCCCGGCATCGGTTTCGGGAAAAGCCTGGAGGCCAACTACGCCCTGCTCTCCCATCTGGAGCGCTACCGTTACCACGAATACCCCATCCTCATCGGCATCTCACGGAAGTCGATGATCCGCAAACTGCTGGGTCCCGAGGCCGACCTGGAGAACGGCACCACCCTCCTCAACACGATTGCCATGCTGCATGGGGCAGACTATTTGAGGGTCCACAACGTCAAAAACGCCGTGGATTTGAAAAAAACGTTTAATTTTGCGCATCCATCGGAATAAGCCATGATCGATCTATTCATTCAGATTAGGATTGTCGACATCATCGACATCGTTTTGGTCGCCGCCCTGTTCTACACCCTGTTTCGGCTGCTGAAAGGCACAGGCGCCATCAGCATCTTCATCGGCATCGTGGCCATCTTCTTGGTTTGGCAGCTGGTCAACGCCTTGCAGATGGAGCTGCTCTCCACCATCTTGGGGGCTTTCGTAAACGTCGGCTTCATCGCCCTCATCGTCATCTTCCAGCCCGAAATACGCCGTTTCCTGTTCACGATCGGAACACAGACCAAAAACGGCAACATCCGCACCTTCAAGTTCTTCCGGCGCAAGCAGCAAGGCGTTTCCGTCGACCTCGACACGCTGTGCCAGGCCTGTGTCGCCATGTCGAACATCAAGCAAGGCGCCCTCATCGTCCTCACCCGACAAAACGCCCTGGCCGACATCGTACTGACCGGCGTCAGCATCGACGCCCAGCTCAGCAAGCCGCTCATCGAGAACATCTTTTTCAAGAACAGCCCCTTGCACGACGGCGCCATGGTCATCACCAACAACCGGATCGTCGCCGCCCGCTGCATCCTCCCCGTCACCAACAACAGCGAGATCCCGGGGCACTACGGGCTGCGTCACCGCGCCGCCGTAGGCGTTTCCGAAAACAACGACTGCATCGTGCTCGTCGTCTCAGAGGAGACGGGCGCCATCAGCCTCGTCAAGGCCGGCAGCATCACCACCCTCAACGCCGATACCATGAAAGAAGTGTTGGGCAAGGAGCTTGTCGGTTGACCCCGCGCTCCTTTGGTTTTTCATTCTTCTGCTTCCAGTTCCATGAACCCCTCTTCCTCCTCCTGGAAGGAAAACGTTTTCTCCGTGGGATCCCAGCGCAGCTTGAACCGGGGATAGGCATTCTTATGGGCCATCTCCCGAAGGATGTACCGGTTCATCATATAGTTGAAGGTATAGTCGGCATAGGTGCGTCCCAGAAACACGGCATAGTTGTACACATCCTCGATGGTGAGGGTCTTGATGTCGTAATGGTACTGGGTGCCGTTCTCCCTGCTACGGGAAACCCGCGAACGGAAGTCATCGCGCAGGTTGTGTTCGTAGAACAAGGTGGGACGCCATTGTCCGTCGTTGACGTCGAACCACGAGGCCACATTGACCGTATTCAGCGCAAAGGTGTATTCGTAGGTGTCGATCAAGTCGAAGAGTTGGTCCACGTAAGGCGTGAACAGGCCTTGGATCTCCATCTTGGAAAGCATCAACAGCCAATCCGTGGAGTCCACCTCGATGGAATCCGGATCCTCGGGCACATACACCTCCACCCCATACCGGCCCAGCTCCTCGGCATAGGCGGCATAGACGATGTCCAAAAACGCGTCTTGATTCAAAGAATCCAATACTTTTGTATATTCTCCTTCGTCATTCTGGATCAAGGTTACCTGAGCCTCTTCAGGAAAATACACGGCAGCCCGATATGGCTTTGAAGGTTGGACAAACTGTTTGGCGAGATACACCTCCGGACCACAGCCCGAAAGCAGCATCGCCGCCAGGATTCCCAAGATGATACCTTTGATTTTCATAGCTAAAACAATTCCATTTGAATAGGTTCTCCCCCGTGTTTTTCGGAAGATGCAGGCGGAGTGGGCGCCACCGGTTCTTCCGGCACCTCCGGCACTTCAGGAGCCATGGGCTCCTCCGGCATTTCAGGCTCCACAGGCTCCTCGGGGGCCGTTGGCACTTCCGGTTCCTCGGGCTCAAAAGGCTCCAGCCACTCAAAACGCTCAATCTCGCGGTTCGAGAGGCGCTTGCCCTTGGCCTTATAGCTCTTGATGGCGATGAATTCCTCCACATTGATCTCGTCGTCGGGGAAGCTGTTGCCCGCATCGCTGACCTGATAGCTCAACAGCAACCGGGGCATCACATCGGTGCTGCAGGAGAGGTACTTGGCCGCCTCATGTTCTCCGATAAACGAGCAGCGGGTGTTCAGCTTGACGTCTTTCTCGATGCAGAAACGCTTCAGGTACATCTTTTGGGTCTCGCCCTCGATGTACACCACCGAGAAGATGTCGTCCGGATCGAACTTGCGAAGCGCCACCATGTCGTCGTCGAAATGGGTGGAGAGGTCGTAGCCGGTCACCTTGAACTCGCCGTTGGAGAACAGCTGCAGGATCCGGTCGTCGCCTTCGAAGGCGCCCAGGTATTGGCCACGCTTATCGGCGTTCAGCCGCCGCACCGTGTCGTCGTACCAGAGCTCGCGTGCCGTCAACGTGGAGACGCCGTCGTCGTGCTTGTACACCGTCTTGATGGCATACTTGGTGAGCAGGTTACCCCGCGCCGCACGCCCCTTGACCGCCAGTTGGGCGAAGTCATAGTCGAAGGTGCCTTTCTTAAGCTTCGGCGCGGGACGCAGTTGCACCTTGATGACCTCGGCCTCCCCATTGGGATTCGCAGTGAAATACACCACCTTGGAATCCGCCTTCCCCTGGGTCAGGTCGTACTCCTTGTCACGGGTGATGCTGGTCACGGCGAAACGCTTGACATAGAAAGGATTGCCCGGCTTGCCGTCGCGATAGACCGCATTGTAGGTAGTGCGGTCGTCGTTCTTTCGGAACACCGCCGCATGGATGACGTTGGCGCCGACAAAGAGCTTCGACTGCAGCTTGGTCACCATATAGGTGCCGTTTTCGTGGAAGACGATGATGTCGTCCAGGTCGGAACAATCCGACACAAACGCATAGAGTTCCTTGTTCTTCTCCCGTTTCAAGCCTTCGGACGTGCAGACGAACCCTTCGGAGGCGTTCAGGTACAGCTTCTCGTTGTTGGCCGCCACCGCCACGGCGGAGATGTTGTCGAAGTTGCGGATCTCCGTCTTGCGATCCCTCCCCTCGCCATATTTCTCCTTGATGTGCAGGAAATAGTTGACGGTATAGTCGACGATATGGTCGAGGTTGTAACGGGCCTCCTCCATCTTGGCTTCGATGTCGGCCAGCTGTTCGTCGGCCTTCTTGAGGTCGAACTTGGAGATCTTGCGCACCGGCTTTTCGCACAGCTTCAGCACGTCGTCACGGGTGATCTCCCGTTTCAGCCGCTTGCGATAGGGATCAAAGCGACGCTCGATGCCGGTCACCTGGTCTTCCCAGGTGTCGTAGTCTTTCTTTTCCAACTCCTTGTAGATGCCCTTCTCGAAGAAGATCTTTTCGAGGGAAATCCAATGCCAATCCGATTCCAGTTCGTCGAGCAGGATGCGCAACTCCCAGCTGAGAAGTTCCATGGTGCGGTCAGTGCAGCGTTTCAGGATCTCGCTGACCCCCATGAACACAGGCCGCTCGTTGACGATCACGCAGGCATTGGGCGAGATGGACACCTCACACTGGGTGAAGGCATACAAGGCGTCGATGGTCTGGTCGGGCGACACACCGGGGTTGAGATAGATCACGATTTCACAATTCTCGGCGGTGTTGTCATCGATCTTCTTGATCTTGATCTTCCCCTTGTCATTCTCCTTGACGATGCTCTCGATCACGCTACCCGTGGTCGTTCCATATGGGATCTCCTTGATCACCAAGGTCTTCTTGTCTTCCTGAACGATCCGCGCCCGCACCTTGATACGACCGCCTCGCAACCCGTCGTTGTAGTTGGTCACATCCATCAACCCGCCTGTGGGGAAATCCGGATACAAGGTGAATGGCTCGTCGCGGAGATAGGCCACAGAGGCGTCGATCAACTCATTGAAGTTATGCGGCAGGAACTTGGAAGCCAAGCCCACCGCAATGCCCTCCGTGCCTTGTGCCAGCAACAAGGGGAACTTGACCGGCAACGATACCGGCTCCTGGTTGCGGCCGTCGTAGGAAGGGCTCCAGTCGGTGGTCTTCTTGTTGAAAACCACCTCTTTGGCGAATTTCGAAAGCCGGGCCTCGATATAACGGGGTGCAGCGGCATCGTCGCCGGTGAGCACATTGCCGAAGTTTCCCTGGGTGTCGATCAGCAGGTCTTTCTGGGCCATTTGCACCAAGGCATCCCCGATGGAGGCATCCCCATGGGGGTGGTATTTCATGGTGTTTCCCACAATGTTGGCCACCTTGTTGTAGCGACCGTCATCCAGCTCATTCATGGAATGAAGGATACGACGCTGCACGGGCTTCAAGCCGTCTTCGATGGCCGGCACCGCACGTTCCAAAATGACGTAGGAGGCATAGTCGAGAAACCAATTCTCAAACATGCCTTTGATGGGAATCACATGATAGGCTTCGTTTTCCATAAAACCGCTTTGAAATGGGCAAAGATACGTCTTTTTTCCGTTTTGTCAAAGGAAAAAAACGCCTATTTCCAAAACCGAAGCACCGCCACCTCGCCTGCGAGCGCCAACAGCGCGAGCAGGACAAACCATCGCCACGAGGACGACTTGCGGGCCATCGCCTCCACCAGGTCGTGCTGGTCGAAGGCCTCCGGTTCCAAGACGGCCTTCACCGGCAATCCGGCCGCCTCAAAGGCCTGCTCCAAGGCCTTCCCTTCCGTGAAGCTCAGCTCCGACTCCTTACGGCTGTCGTTCCACGCCAACCGGTGACAGAGCGAGTCGTTCACCATAAGGTCGTAATAGCCGGCTTCGGGCAAGGCATCCTGGAAAAACACGCAAAGGCGGTTGTTCCTGACCTCATGGGCCGGCATGGTCTCAAAGGAGCCGTCTTCGGAAAGTACCTTGACCACCTTGTTCCCCGTCCCTTCCAAATCGCCGAAAAGCAGGGTTTGGTCCAGTCCCAAGGTATAGGACAGCTTCCCTATGCCGCCACCCAGCAAGGCCATCTTCAGCATCATGGGCACAAAGAGCGCATTGTCCGACAGGCTACTCCATGCGGGATCCAGCAACGTAGCCACCTCGTACACACGGCCACGTCCAACGGTCTGCTCTGTCAGGAAGGGGTCTCCATTCTCAAGACGGGCCAACACGGTCGTTCCCGTCCCGGGTGTCAAACGCACATGGCGTTTCACCTTGGGCAGGTCGGCATGCTGGGGCATGTCGAGGATAAGGTCGTTGAAAAAAGCATGGCGCACGGCCAGCTGGTCCACCGAAACCGCATTGGTGTCCACGCTCCTTCCGTCGTCATGGAAAAAGGCCACACTGGCTCCCTCGGCGGCATGTTCAAGCAAGACCTGCCGCATCGTCTCGTTGAGGTCGGAACAAGCATCCACCACAATCAACTGGGCATTGGCCAAGGCACTGAGATCCATCCGCGCAGGATCCATGCACAGGTATTGGTATTGGGGATCTTCATCGAAAACCATGGCAAGAGGCGTGCGGTCACGTTGTCGGCCCACCTCCACCACCTGCAGGGTGGCACGGGGCGCTACCACAAACCGGTAGTCGTTGTCGAAAGTGATCGGGTAGTCCACCAGGGAGACGGCACACAGGCTGCTTCCAGGCTCCTTAAGCAGGAACTGCATGGTCTGCTCCGCCGACGCACCGGCGTCCAGGTCGACGGTGGCGGAGGCGCACACCCGACCGTTCATCGTCAGGTTGAGCGGTTGCCCTTGAATCGCTTTCCCTCCATGGTTGGTTACCTTGACATGAAGCTCATTGGCCAAACCCACCTGAATCACAGGAGATTCGAGCCATACGGTGTCGACGGAGAGGTTGGCATCCACCGCGGCCCGCAACGGCACCACCACCAACTGCAAGCTGGTGTCAGGCTGTACGCCGTCAAGCTCCATCATGTTCTGTTGGAAATCCGAAAAGGCAAACAGGGTGGCCTGTCCAAAGCCATGCCGTTTCTGAAGCATCTGCAAACGGTCGAGCACCTCGTTCATCTTCACGGGTCGGCCATCCGGGTCCATCCGGTCAAGCTGTCGGAGCATTTCCTCCTGATTCATGGGATATTCGTTCTGAATCTCGAAGCGGTTGGTCAGCAGCAGGTATCGGGTGTTGGGAGGCAATTTCGACACCAGATGTTGGGCCGACACCCTGGCATCTTCCAACAAGGTCGTCTTCTGCGACTGGGCCTTCATGCTCATGGAGTTGTCGATATACACGGCCACCACCCCTTCCTCGGTATCGATTTCCGCCGCGGCATCTGGCCGGTACGGAAAGGCGAACGCCAATACCAAGGCGGCGACGAAAAGACAACGCAACGCCAGGGCCACCAGATGCTTCAGCCGCCGGGTACGCGCGTTTTCCTGCCGGATCGTCTTCAACAGGGCGGTATTGCTGAACCACACCTGCTGGTGCCGCCTGAAGTGGAACAGGTGTACCGCAATCGGAATGGCCAGTGCGGTCAAGGCCCAAAGCATCGATGGATAGAGGAATTTCAAGATTTAACGATTCAAAGATTTAAAAAATCAAGATTCATAGCATGGCCGTTCAGCACGGCTTCCTGGAGGTCGTCGCCTTGATAGGTGAGTTTCAAGGAGAAGAACGGGACCCGTTCCTCAATCAGTTTCAGGAACAGCTTGTCGCCTTCCCACATCGTCAACTCGAGCAGGCGTTGTTTCTCAATCCACTCGAGGTCACCCTCGTCGCATACGATCTCCTCGCCGGTCCAATCGGTGCAGACAAAAAGATGCATGTGTTCCGACTCCCACAGATCGGAGATGAAGGTGACGATGCCGCAATAACGCCATGCCGTGACGGTATAGCCCGTCTCCTCGCGCACTTCGCGAAGCATGCAGTCTTCGGGGCTCTCCCCTTCCTCAAATTTGCCGCCGACGCCCAGCCACTTGTCGTGGTTGAGGTCGTTCTCCTTCTTGGTGCGGTGCAGCATCAGGTAGCGGGAACCACGTTCCAGATAGCACAGGGTGGTTGTTTTCAAAGAATGCCTGTTTTAGCGAATGAAGTAAGAATAGCAAAGGCGGCCCGAAAGCCGCCTTTGCAAAAAACCTTTGAACTTTGGTTTAGATGATGCCTTGAGCGAGCATGGCTTTGGCAACGCGCATGAAGCCGGCGATGTTGGCACCCTTCACGTAGTTGATGGTACCATCAGCTTGTTTGCCGTATTCGACGCACATGTCATAAATGTCGTTCATGATCTTGTGGAGCTTCTGATCGACTTCAGGAGCAGTCCAGTTGATGTGACCGGCGTTCTGGCAGATTTCGAGGCCCGAAGTAGCCACGCCACCAGCGTTGACGGCCTTACCGGGAGCGAACGGAATACCAGCCTTCTGGATGGCTTCGATAGCACCGGGTTGGCAACCCATGTTGGAGACTTCAGCCACATACTGAACGCCATTGGCGATCAACATCTTGGCATCTTCTTCAGCCATTTCATTCTGGAAAGCGCAGGGGCAAGCAATGTCGCACTTCACAACCCAAGCCTTCTTGCCGGGAGTGAAAATGGCCTTGCCGGGGAACTTGTCAGCCATATCCTGGACCTTGTTACGACGTGAGTCGCGCATCACCAGCATATAGTCGATCATTTCCTTGTCGATACCGTTGGGCAGTTCGCAGACGCCGTCCGGGCCTGACAGAGCCACGACCTTGGCACCGAGTTCGGTAGCCTTGGTGGCAGCACCCCAAGCCACGTTGCCGAAGCCGGAGAGAGCGACTTTCTTGCCCTGCATGGTTTCACCCTTCTGGTGGACCATACGGTCGACATAGTACATAGCACCGAAACCGGTAGCCTCGGGACGGATCAGAGAACCACCCCAGCCATAGCTCTTACCAGTCAGAGCGCCAGTGCTGTGTTCACGGGCGAGCTTCTTGTAAGCGCCATAGAGGTAACCGATCTCACGGCCGCCAACGCCGACGTCACCGGCAGGTGAGTCTTGGTCGGCACCGATGTTTCTCCAAAGTTCATACATGAAAGCCTGGCAGAAACGCATGATCTCAGCGTCGGACTTGCCCGTCGGGTCGAAGTCGGCACCACCCTTACCACCGCCGAGAGGCAGGTTGGTCAGGGAGTTCTTGAAGATCTGCTCGAAGCCCAAGAACTTCAGCATAGAGACGTTGACAGCCGGGTGGAAACGGAGACCGCCTTTGTAAGCGCCGAGAGCGGCGTTGTACTGGACGCGGTAACCGAGGTTCACCTGGACCTGGCCTTTGTCGTCAACCCAAGTCACACGGAACGTGAAGATACGATCGGGTTCAACGAGACGTTCAACGATCTTCGCAGCTTCAAATTCGGGGTGTTGGTTGTACACTTCTTCAATGGATTCGAGCACTTCGCGTACTGCCTGTAAATACTCTTTTTCGCCTGGATGTTTGGCCTCCAGAGCGGTCATGATTTCATTTACTTTCATTGCAATTATTTGATTATTAAAAGGTTTTAGAAAATTAACGTATTAATTACCGTTTCTGCGGTGCAAAAGTAATACATTAAATCGTAAAAACGAAGCGAAAGAAAGAATTAATTTTCTGCCTCATCCAATTCCCCGTCACGGATCCAGTCGCCGTATTCGTAGTAGGCCACCCGGGTAACGCTGCCATCGGGATTGTAGTACACTTCCTTTCCGTGTTTTACATTATCCACATAATTGGTAACCAAGCACTTGTAACCCGAGCGTTCATAGCTGACCTGGGTTCCGCAACCCCGATCGAACCTCGCTTGGGCCGCCAGGTTCCCTTCGGGATAGAAGATAAGCCAGGAGCCGTCCATCAGGTCGTCCACATACTGCCCTTCCTGAAACACCTGGCCATTCTCGTACCAACGCTTGAAATCCCCGTTCAGCTTGCCGTCGGCATAATACGACTCTGATGCCAGGCTGCCATTCAAGGAATAGGTTCGGCTCAGGCTGTCTTGCACACCGTCCTTGTACCAGCACTCCTCCATGAGAAAGCCGTTCTCGTGCCAGCGTCGCAACAACCCGTTCATCTTGTTGTCGGTGTAGTTCACTTCCATCTGCGGCTTCCCATTGGGGAAATACCACACGCACAATCCGTCAAGCTTTTCGCCATCGTAACGGAGCTCCGACTTCAGCGCGCCGTTTTCCCAATAGGTTTTCTTGACCGAACTGTCACAGGCAAACGACCCGATCAGCATCAGGGCCAGCGCCACTGTCAAACCACGCTTCATCTCACTCCTCCTCGTCCTCATAGATCAGCACCGGCTTCAGTTCCACGGCATGGTTGTCATATTGATACATGTTCCAATAACGGTTCTCCAAGCCATCGCCACGACGACTCTTGTTGAAGTAATACCGCGTGGAAAGCAGGGGCAGGTGATAATACGGCAGGCAGTCCACCGAGTTGCTCCCGTACTGCATCAGCGCATTCAAGAAGTACCATCCCACATCGAATCCCTCAAAAGCGTACTCATTGGGCTCGCTGCTGTACTTGTACCGGAAGTCGTCCACAAATTGGAGCACGATGGAGTCGTTGAAATCGACAAAATGATCGTCGAAATAGATGGCATTCATATTCAACAAGTTGGGAACCAAAAGGTTCTCAAACTCCTCCCAAGCGGGCAAGCCGATCAGTGTGATGGGATATTTCTTGGCCGATTTGTTGATGGTATTCAATACTTTTGTAGCAAATACAAGGTTATCTCCATAGGCCACCAACACATTGTCGCGGGCCGCGGAAAGCCCTTCCCTGAAAGCCTTGAGATCGGCGTCGGAATAGGAAATCCGATGGAATTCATTCTCGAAGACCGTCTCGTCGTCGGGATGGGCGCTGAGCGTCTTGGTGGAGAAGATCTGTCCTTCCACTTCCAAGGTGGACAGCACCCGTTTGCCCATCTTGCGGCGTTGGCTTTCCTTGGTGATCAGTTCGAGCATCTCCGCGTTCGAGAGGCGAACTTCGGGCTCCACCACGGCATTCAAGGCCTGTTCGATGGCATCCACCGTCAGCGAATCCTTAACGGTTCCGGAGGACAGCAGCGTCACCTTCGACTTGGGGTATTTGATACGGATCAGGTCTGCCAGTTGGGCAATCATGGCCTGGGTGCCAGGCTTGAGCTTCAGCACATTGGGCGCGTCGGACACCACGCTGTCACGCTCCGACAAAGGATTGACTATGAAAATGTCGTGGTCAGCGGCATAGGATTGTACCACGGAAAACGACTTGCTGAAGAACGGTCCGATGATCAGATCCACCGGATCTTCGCGCAGCTTTTCCACCGCCCGTTCGGCACCGACCGTGTTCTCGGTCACATCCATCACGGTCAGATCGAGCCGCATGCCATGGTTTTTGGTCATGGAATCGGCTGCCATCATGAATCCCTCGTAGAATTGGAGGAACTTCATCGCACGCGATTTCTTGGTCTTCTCGATCCGGTCTTTCGAAGTGTCGATCTTATCGATTTCACCCAGGTAGAGCGGAACCAGCAGGGCTACATGGTAACTCCGATCGGCATTGGAGGTGGAGGCATAGCAGTCGTAGGGCATTTCCTTGGCATAGACCAGGCGTTCCCAGGGCAAGGCGGCTTCCTCCGGCTCCACTTCTTCAACTTCTTCAACTTCTTCCACCGTCGCCAACGGCGTTTCCTCTTCGGATTCTTCGGGCTCGTAATGGACCACGGTCGCTGATTCTACAGGGGCATTTTTGAGGGGGATCAGCACTTTCTGGCCCACGGCCACTCGTGAACCCACCGAAGGATTCACGCTGCGGAACTCCTCTTCGGTGATGTCCCAACGCTTGATCAGGTTCTTGGTCTTTTGCGCCTCTTTGACGGTATGGATCACGAAGCCATCGCCAAATTCGTCGTCCGGATCAAAGACAGGCTGATTGGTCGAGGTCGGTTGGGGTTGCGGGTCAACTACCGTTTCTTGGGGTTCGGTCTTATTGATTTTGGGTTCCTTCTTCGGTTCCACTTGGGCCGTTTCCTGGGATTCCTCCAGCGGTTCTTCCTTGGGCGTGACCTTGGGTTCTTCCTTAGGCGTGACCTTAGGCTCTTCCTTGGGTTCTTCCTTGGGCGTTGCGGGAGTCACCTTCGGCTCCTCTTTCGGTGTCGCTTCCACGACGGGGATGCCGATCACCATGCCAGCCTTCAGTCCATCGGCAATCTCAGGATTCTTAGCCAACAGCTCCTGTTCGGTCACTTGGTAGGCTTGGGTCAATCCCCAGACGGTTTCACCGGGATTCACATAGTGCATCACATAGTGTTTTCCTCCGATTTCGACCACGGTATCCCGATGCGTCACGGCAGGGATTTCTTCCTTTATAACCTTGGGTTCCTGTTTGGGTTCCACCTTGGGCTCCTGTTTGGGTTCCACCTTAGGTTCCTGCTTGGGTTCCACCTTAGGTTCCTGCTTGGGTTCCACCTTGGGCTCCTGCTTCGGTTCCACCTTCGGTTCCTGTTTGGGCTCCACCTTGGGTTCCTGCTTCGGTTCCACCTTGGGTTCCTGTTTCGGTTCCACCTTAGGCTCCTGTTTCGGTTCCACCTTAGGTTGTCCGGCGAGCACCGGAACCCCGATCACCATGCCGGTTTTCAAGCCTTCGGAGAGTTCTGGATTCAGATCCCGCAAAGCCTGTTCCGTCACCTCATAAGCCTTGGCGATGCCATAGATCGTCTCCCCTTGCTTGACGTGGTGCATATAGAACTTTTTGCCCCCCACCGTGACTACCTGGGAGGTCTGCTTTTCGACAACATGGGGCGTCTCGGCCGGCTTAGGCGCTTCTGGCTCAGGCTCGTCGTCAAACACTACGGCAGGAATGCCCAACACCGATCCGGCACGAAGTCCGTTGTTTTTAAGATCCGGGTTGCAATCCGTGATCTGGTCTTCGGTGACATGATACGCCTTGGCAATGGCATAGAGGGTCTCCCCTGCCTTGACGTGATGCATGTAGAACTGCTTGCTGCCAACGGTGACGATCTTTTCAGCCCGTTTCACTTGCACTTCCTGGGCGGTCGCCGTCATAGAGGAGGCCAAGAGGATTCCCAACAACAAAACGACCGATACGATCTTTATACGCTTCATAATTTGTTTCCTTTTATTTCATTTTTCACCAGGGTTTACAGCCCTGGGTTACCGACAGGGCACCCCTATTGGGGTGCAACTCCGATCACCGTCCATTCCCAGGGGTTGCCGACCCCTGGTTGCCAACAGGACACCCATACAGGGTGATCATTCCCACTCGATGGTCGCCGGCGGTTTCGAGGAGATGTCGTAGCATACCCGGTTCACTCCCTTTACCTTATTAATTATATCATTCGACACCTTGGCCATGAAGTCGTACGGCAGGTGCACCCAGTCGGCGGTCATGCCGTCGGTGGAGATCACCGCCCGCAAGGCGATGGTGTATTCGTAGCTTCTTTCGTCGCCCATGACGCCCACCGACTTCACCGGCAGGAGCATGGTACCCGCCTGCCAGATGCTGTCGTACAGGTTGTCGGCCATCTCGTTGGGATAGGAGGCGCTGGGCAGTTCGCAAGGCCAGTTCCGGAGTCCCTTGATGAAAATGTCGTCTGCATCGCGCAAGATCCGGAGTTTCTCCTCCGTCACCTCGCCCAGGATGCGGATCCCGAGGCTCGGGCCGGGGAAAGGATGGCGGCCGATCAGCTCCCGTTTGATGCCGAGGGAACGACCCACCCGTCGCACTTCGTCCTTGAACAAGGTGCGCAGCGGCTCCACGATCTTCAGGTTCATCTTCTCGGGAAGGCCACCCACGTTGTGATGCGACTTGATCTTGCAGCTAGGGCCGTTGACGCTGACGCTCTCGATCACGTCGGGATAGATGGTGCCTTGGGCCAGCCAACGGGCCCCCTCGATCTTCTGCGCCTCGGCGTCGAAGACCTCGATGAAGGTGGAACCGATGGCCTTGCGTTTGGCCTCGGGATCGGTGACACCCTCCAGCTTCTTCAAGAACAACGGCCCGGCATGGACGCCGACCACGTTCAGTCCCATCTCCTGATAGGAGTCGAGCACCTCCTCAAACTCATTCTTGCGCAACAGGCCGTTATCCACGAAGATGCAGGTCAGGTTGTGGCCAATCGCCTTGTTGAGCAACACGGCGGCCACGGTGCTGTCCACGCCGCCCGACAAGCCCAAGATGACCTTGTCGTCGCCCAGCTGCTGGCGAAGCATCGTCACGGTATTCTCCACAAAAGAGGCCGGAGTCCAGTCGCCCTGGCATCCACAGATGCCCAGGGCGAAGTTCTTGAGAAGCTGCGGCCCTTCCTTGGTATGGAACACCTCGGGATGGAACTGCACGGCGTAGGTCTGCTCGCCGTCGATGGTATAGGCGGCGTTCTCCACATCTTCGGTGGAGGCGATCACCCGAGCCCCTTTCGGCAAACGGGCGATGGTGTCGCCATGGCTCATCCACACCTGACTGGTCGGGCTCATCCCTTGGAACAGCGGCGAAGCCCCATCCACCACCTTCAACATGGCACGTCCATACTCGCGGGCGATGGAGCCATTGACTTCCCCACCAAAATGATGGGCCATGAACTGGGCACCGTAGCAAATTCCCAGCAACGGCAGTTTGCCCTTGATCCCCTCCAGGTTCACGTAAGGAGCCTTTTCATCACGCACCGAGAAGGGGCTTCCGCTGAGGATAACGCCCTTCACATGCTCGCCGATGGCGGGGATCTTGTTATAGGGATGGATTTCGCAATAGACGTTCAACTCGCGCAGACGACGGCCGATCAACTGGGTCACCTGGGAGCCAAAATCGAGGATGAGAATCATTTCCTGCATGGCACAAGTTTTTTGCAAAAGTAACGTTTTTCGGCGTAAGGAAACCAAGATTTGTTATTTTTGCCTAAAAATTAAACAAGCATCCACCTAACCAACCTGTTTCGGACATGTCGTTGCTATTGATTGCCCTATCGCTGCTTCCCGTCATCTTGCTGATGGTATTCGTCTATCGTCAAGACAAATACGAGAAGGAGCCCATCGGCTTGCTGATCCTGGCATTCCTCGGAGGCATGATCGCCATCCCGGCCGACCTCACGCTGGTTTCCATCATCAATGTTGTCTTCCCCTCCGAGAGCGTGTTCTACTCGGCTTTCATTGAGGCAGGCTTTTGCGAGGAGCTTTGCAAGTTCGTCATCCTGTTCTTGCTCATCTGGTGGAACCGCAACTTCAACGAACACATGGACGGCATCGTCTATGCCGCTTTCGTTGGGCTCGGCTTTGCCTGTGTCGAAAACGTCCTCTACGTCATGCAGGCAGCCCTCTCCGACCTGGGCACCGGCATCACCACCGGCATCATCCGCGCCCTGCTCTCGGTACCCGGGCATTTCCTCTTTGCCGTCGTCATGGGCTACTTCCTATCCCTGGCCAAGTTCAGCGACAAGGGAACGTTCGGCTATCTGCTGATGAGCCTGTTCGGCGCCGCCCTCATCCACGGCCTCTTCGACTGGATATTGATGATCAACGACTACATCCATCCTGTCCTGGGTTTGGTTTTGCTTGGATTGTTCATCTGGGGCGACATCCGGTTGTGGAAACTCGGCGTCAAACTCATCCGGCACCATCAGGAGCGCTCTCCTTTCAAAGACCAGGATCCCAACGACGACTACCCTCCTCAGCAACCCCCGTATTACCCCAACAACGATCCGGAATACAAACATATCGACTGGAATGCTGGCGACAAGTATTAATTTCGTATCTTTGCATCCTTAATTGACATTACTATGGCACTCAACTGTGGAATCATCGGACTTTCAAGCACTGGAAAGACCACCCTATTCAACTGCATCTCCAATACCAAGGCGGAAATCGGCTTTGCCTCGAAATCGAACATCGGCATGTGCGAAGTCGTGGACGACCGTCTCAAGAAAATCGACAATATCTCCCATTCAAAACGCATCGTGCCCGCCACCGTCGAGATCGTTGACCTGCCCGGACTGAGCAAGGGCGGCCAAGGCGTGGGCAACAAGCTTCTCGCCGAGGTGCAGACCATGGACGCCTTGATCCATGTGCTGCGCTGCTTCGACGACCCCAACATCCCCCACAGCGAGGGCAGCGTGGACCCGGTTCGCGACATGGAACTCGTGGATTTGGAGCTGCAGGTGCGCGACCTGGACCTGGTTACCCGCAAGCTGGAACGCGTGCAGAAGCTCCTGAAGAACGGCGAAAAAGACAACAAGAAGGCTTTTGACGTGCTGAGCGTTTATAAAGAGGTGCTCGAGAACATGGGTAACGCCCGCGACGCCAAGGTGGATGCCGAAGACCGGAAATACATCCAAGACCTCCAGCTGCTCACCGCCAAGCCGATCATCTATGTCTGCAACGTCGACGACGCCTCCGCCACTACGGGCAACGCCTACTCCGATGCCGTGAAGGCCGCCTTGAAGGAAGGTCAGGACATGCTCATCATCGCCGGCAAGCTCGAGGCCGAGATCGCCGAGTTGGATGCCGACGACCGTCAGCTCTTCATGGAAGACGCCGGCCTGACGGAGCCTGGCGTGAACAAACTGGTGCGCACCGCCTACCATACGCTGAACCTGCATTCGTTCTTCACCACCGGCCCCGACGAGACCCGTGCCTGGACCATCCATGTGGGCGACACCGCCCCCATCGCTGCCGGCGCCATCCACAGCGACCTGCAACGCGGCTTCATCCGCGCCGAGGTAATGAGTACCGAAGACTTCCTGCAATATGGCTCCGAAGCCGCCGTCAAGGAAGCCGGCAAGTTCCGTGTCGAGGGCAAGACCTACGTGGTGCAGGACGGCGACATCCTTAACATCCGATTCAACGTGTGATGGACGAGTACGTAGTTTTAGTGGACGACAAAGACCAGCAGGTCGGCATCATGGAGAAGATGGCCGCCCACATCGTGCCCCGGCTCCATCGCGCCTTCTCGATTTTCCTCTTCAACAGCAAGGGCGAATTGCTGCTGCAACAGCGGGCTTTTTCGAAATACCACTCCCCCGGTCTCTGGACCAACACCTGCTGCAGCCATCCCCGCAACGGCGAATCCATGCAACAAGCCACCGCGCGCCGCCTTCAAGAAGAGATGGGCATGACGTGCGACATGCACGAAGTCTTCACCTTTATATATAAGGCACCCGTCGGCCTGGGCCTCATCGAGCATGAGTTCGACCATGTGTGGTTCGGGCAAAGCGACGACACCCCGGTCGTCAACCCCGAAGAGGTGGCTTCCTGGAAATACATGGCGCTCGACGACATCGCCGCCGACCTCAAACTTCATCCCGAATGCTATACCGAATGGTTTAAGATCTCCTTCGAAGAGATCGTTCGTCATAGCGAAAAACAATAGCAAGGCAAACCCTGCTTAGCGAGACTCCCCCAACGGCACTACGCAACTCCCTTAAATCCTTAACGATTGCGCCTTTTTAAATAGTAAATATATTTACTATCAATGTATATACTATAAACATTTTTACTATTTTTGCCCCGTCTTTTTGATTGAAAACAAGCAAAACAACATTTAAAATAACCATTCTATGAAACGTAACTTGTTATTAATCATTGGATTAGTATGCATTCTGTTTCCAATGAACCTCAAAGCCCAGGAAGGTCCGAAGATCTCCGGTTTTGTGCAAGGACTCTATCAAGCCAACTTCAACGAGGATTTCAAACTCAACGACAACACCCTTCGCATGCGCCGTGTCCGTATGTCGGTCGAAGGCAAGCTCACTCCCAAACTGTCTTACAAGATCCAAGGCGACTTCAGCCGCTCCCCCATGTTGGTCGATGCTTTCGTGAAGTACAAAGCCTGCAATGAATTCGCCATCCAGGTCGGTCAGTTCAAGACCCCCTTCACCCTCGAAAGCCCCATCAACCCCGTCAACCTCGAGATCTTCGACTACGGCGAGAGCGTGCAGAAGCTCGTCGGTTATGGCGACGTGTGCGGCGTCGGCGGCCTGGGTCGTGACCTTGGTATCATGGCCACCGGTAACCTCTTCCCTGTGGAAGGCAAGGATTTCAGCCTGGTCACCTACAGCCTCGGCGTGTTCAACGGCAACGGCCCCACCACCACCGACAACAACAATCGCAAGGACATCGTCGGTCGTTTGGAAGTCCGCCCCATGTTGAAGGACCTGACCCTCAGCGCCTCATACTACAACGGAGCCTATCTGAAAGACGAGCTCAACCAAGGCAAGCGTGACCGCTGGAGCGCCGGTGCCCAGTACAACGACGGCGACTTGCTCATTCGTGCTGAATATCTGAACGGAACCACCGGTTATCGGACGGTGTCGTATAACGATCCCGAAGGCCTCACTCCGGTATACACCGACGAGGTGTTCCAATCCAACGGTTACTATGCCGTGGCCGGTTACAACTTCAAGTTCGGCAAAGAAGGCAAAGTGCAGAAACTGATGCCCGTGCTTCGTTACGAGCACTTCACCAAAGATGCCAGTATCGAAAACGGCGGCACCAACTGGTACACTGTGGGCATCAACTACTGGCCGGTGAAGTCACTGAACTTCAAACTCGACTATTCCCTGGTCCAAAAAGAAACGGGCACCAACTCCCATCGCGTGGTCGGTATCCTCAGCTATAAGTTCTAATTTAAAGATCTATCATTCAAAGATTTAATCATTATGAGCAACAATAAAGCATCCAACCTTTGGAAAAAAGAGGACTGGCTGGCCGTGTGGATCGGCTTCATCGTCATCGCCGTGGCCTGCATCGCCGTCCTGACCGGTTCGTTCGACTTCTCCGCCGCCAAGTTCGGCACCTGGCACTGGTGGGAGAACGTGGAAGAAAAGAAATCCCTGGCCGCCCAGTTCAATGGCGACTTCTGGATCAAGCTGCTCCGCACCTTCCTAGTGACCGGCGTCTTGTTCGGCATCGGCATCAAGCTGCAGGGCGAGAAGATCAAGAAATTCATCCCGGCTTACATCGTGCTGTTCATCATCTGTATCGTCGTGAGAATGATCAGCGCCGAATACACCTTGAAGATGTACCTCGAATGGGCTTTCTGGGCATTGCTCATCGGCCTGCTCATCTCCAATACCGTCGGCACGCCTGAATGGCTGAAACCCGCCATTCGCACGGAGTTCTACATCAAGACCGGTCTGGTCATCATGGGCTTCTCGGTGCTGTTCAGCAACATCGCCAAGTTCGGCCTCTACGGTCTCGGCATCGCCTGGATCGTGACGCCCATCGTCATCATCTTCATGTGGTGGCTGGGCACCAAGGTGCTGAAGATCGACAACAAGCCGTTGGTCATCACCCTGGCCTCCGCCACTTCGGTGTGCGGCACCAGCGCCGCCATCGCCACCGGTGCGGCCGCCAAGGCCAAGAAGGAAGACCTCTCGCTGGCCATCTCCATCTCCATCATCTTCACCATCCTGATGATGGTGTTCGAACCCATGATCATCCGCGCCTGCGGCATGAACCAACTCATGGGTGGCGCCCTCATCGGCGGCACCGTCGACTCGACGGGTGCCGTGGTGCTGGCCGGTAACGCCCTCGGCGAGGAAGCCGAACAAGCCGCCGTGCTCGTGAAGTCCATCCAGAACATCCTCATCGGCTTCATCGCCTTCTTCGTGGCCATCTTCTTCGCCACCAAGGTCGACAAAGACCCGAACCAGAAAGTGGGTGCCGGCGAGATCTGGAACCGCTTCCCGAAGTTCATCATCGGTTTCTTCGTCGCTTCGCTGGTCGCTTCCTTCATCGTCCAACCCATGGGCGGCGACGTGAAAGCCATCAACGGCGTGCTCGACCAATACAAGAACTGGGCTTTCGTGCTGGCCTTCACCAGCATCGGCCTCGACACCAACTTCAAGAGCCTCTTCAAACAGATGCAAGGCGGCAAGGTGCTCTGGCTCTACATCATCGGCCAGGTGTTCAACATCGCCCTCACCCTGTTTGCCGTATGGCTCCTCCTTTCGGGTGTGCTCTTTGAGGTCCCCGTACTCGACATGTTCAAATAATGGATAAAAACCATAAAATATTCAAAGTGATTACCATCGTCGTGGTGGTAATCACTTTGTTTTTGGCCGGCTGGATCATGGCCAACCGGCTCGGCCTCGTCAAAGGCTACGACTTCGGGGCCGGCTCCTATTACTACGCCGACATCCCCACCGAACAATACCAGCAAATCGACAAGGAAGGCGCCTATCAGACCTCGGTCCCGAAATGGATCTTCTACGTCCTGTTCTTCGCCTGGGGCTGGCTGATGTGGCGGCTCTGGATCAGGGTGGAAAACGGGAAACGCAAGAAAAAATAGGAAATAGCTTCCACTTAGTCAAACTCCGGATGAAGTTCCTTGAACTTCCGTTCGTATTGCCGGATCCGATTTAAGGTGCGCTTCGTCCATTCCAGGCGGACCTCCTCTTTCTCATCGTCGGAAAGATGCCAGTCGATATCCGTCGATTCATGCAGGCGACGGGTCAGCGTATACACCAGCAACGCCGCCGAAACGCTGATGTTGAAGCTTTCGGTGAAACCCACCATCGGGATGCGCACAAAACGGTCGGCATGCTCCATCACATAGTCGGTAATGCCCGTCTTTTCGGTGCCAAAAACCAATGCTACCGGTTGGTCCAACGGCAGGGTCTCCGGGGTGAAGTCGTCGCGATGCGGGCAGGTGGCCACAATCTGGTAACCCTTGGACTTCAGCTGGTCGAGCACCACCGGCGTATTGAAATCCAACTCGTTGTACCGACGCACGTCGAGCCACTTGTTGCTTCCCATCACCACATCGGGATTGATGTCGTAGGTAAAGTTGTTTTCGATGATATGGACGTCCTGCACACCGGTGAGGTCACAGCTCCTCAACACCGCACTGGCGTTGTGCGGCTGGAAGATGTCTTCCAGCACCACGGTGAGGTGGCGGGTGCGGTTGGCCAACACGTCATCGAAGCGCTGTTTCCGCTCGTCGGAAATGAACGGATACAGGAAATCAAGAAGGGCTTTGTCTCTAGGGGTCATATCGCGATGGATTTACGCCGCAAAGATAGTAAAATAACGTCAAGGCAAGCGATGCGAATCGCTCCAACCGGAACAGAAAGAAAAAAATGCAGTTTTTTGTTGTTCCAAACTTAGAATTTCCTATTTTTGCAGTCCGAAATTTTTGAATATAAATAATATTGAATAAATATGGCAACCAAGAAAGAACAAGAGATTAAAAAAGGCGAAGAAAGACTGGAAAACGTCGAATCCGCGCTGAGCAAGACTGAACTTTGGATTGAAGAACATCAGAAACTCATCTACGGCATCATCGCCGCCGTTATCGTCATCGCAGGCATCATCTGGGGCCTGAAGGCGCTGAACGACAGAAAGGACCGTGCCGCGAGCAAAGAGATCTTCACCGCACAAAGATATTTCGAGAAAGAATCGTACGAGGCTGCCCTCAACGGCGACGGCAACTACTTGGGCTTCACCGAAGTGTATGACTCCTACAAGAGCACCAAGACCGGTAAGCTCGCCGCCTACTACGCCGGCATCAGCAACATGAAGTTGGGCAAGTACGAAGAAGCCATCGACTACCTGAAGAAGTTCAACGGCAAGGACGAGATCCTCGCCCCCATGGCACTGGGCGCCATCGGCGACTGCTACATGGAGCTTGACGACCTCAACAGCGCCGTCAGCTACTACGACAAGGCCGCCAACAAGTCCAAGAACGAATTCACGGGCCCGATGTTCCTCACCAAGGCCGGCATGACCTACGAGATCCTCGGCGACTACGCCAAGGCCCTCAACTGCTACAAGACCCTGAAGGCCGACTATCCGCTCAGCAACGAGGCTTTCGAGATCTCCAAGAACATCGCCAACATGGAAGAGAAGCTGAAGTAATCTCCAGCCATTCCTTATAGAAGGCCTGATTCGCACGAATCAGGCTTTTTTCTTGTCAACACCGCACATTAACCGTTCACCACCATGAGGATCGTCTATTTCGGAACCCCTGAGTTCGCCGCCTCCCAATTGGAGGCCATCCTTGCTGCCGGCTACGAGGTGGCTGCCGTGGTCACCATGCCCGACAAACCGGCCGGACGCGGCAAAAAAAACCAGTTTTCCGAGGTGAAGAAGGCCGCCTTGGCCCACGGGCTTCCCTTGCTCCAACCCGAAAAGCTCAAAGACCCAGCCTTTTTACAGGAATTGGCTTCCTTTCAAGCGGATCTATTCATCGTAGTGGCTTTCAGAATGTTGCCTGCAGCCGTCTGGAAGATGCCCCCAATGGGCACCTTCAACCTGCACGCCTCCCTCCTGCCCCAATACCGCGGCGCGGCTCCCATCAACCACGTCCTCATCAACGGAGAGACCGTCACCGGACTGACCACCTTCTTCCTCAACGAAGAAATCGACAAGGGCGCTGTCATCATGCGACAAAGTGTCGACATCCGGCCCGACGAAACCGCCGGCGAGCTGCACGACGAACTCATGGCCTTGGGCAACCAGGTGGTGGTAGAAACCATCCGCAAGATCGAACGCAACGAGCTCCAAACCGTTCCCCAAGAGGCCTTGGCCCAAGGCATGCCCCTGAAAGAGGCGCCCAAGATCTTCAAGGACTTTTGCCATATTCATTGGGAGCGCGACTGCCAAACCCTCTACAACCACATTCGCGGCCTCTCCCCCTATCCTGCCGCCCACACCCGTCTTGTGTCGGAGCGAGGCGAATGCATCGATTTGAAGGTCTTTGCTACCCAAATCGAAGGGTGCCGTCACGACCGGAAGCCGGGCGACGTGCAGACCGACAACAAGACCTTTTTGAAAGTCGCCGCACGAGACGGCTACCTCCATCTCACCCAATTGCAACAAGCCGGAAAGAAAGCGATGACCGTTGAGGAGTTCCTCAGAGGATGCCGATTGGAAGGCTCTTGGAACGCCTATCTACCAACAGAATAGGCGCAAAAAAGCCGATTTTTTGTCGGTTTTGAAATTATTTCCACATGTTTTTGTTATTTTTCCGAAAATCGACCCCAAAAAAAAGACAAAAAAACTTGCAAATTAGAATTTTGCAGTATCTTTGTAGTCGGTAAAAAATCTATTACTAACCTAACAAATTATTACAATGAATAAAGCTGAATTAATCGATGCCATCGCTGCAAAAGCCGGCATGACCAAAGTTGACTCAAAGAAGGCCCTCGACGCTATGATCGCTGTCGCCAAGGCTGAAATGAAAAAAGACGGTAAGATCGCCCTCGTTGGCTTTGGCACCCTCGCCACCACCGTCCGTCCAGCTAGAAAAGGTCACAACCCCAGAACTGGCAAGTCCATCAAGATCGCTGCCAAGAAGGTTGTCAAATTCAAACCAGCTGCAAACATTCTGAAGTAATTTTCGGAATTTTTACCAAAAGCGCAGGGCTGCCTTCATGGCAGCCCTGTTTGTTTTATGCCGGAGGCTCAACGCAGCCTTAACCGGTCTTCCCCGTCTTTCTTTAGCAGGCCGTTGTCAATCATCCAACGGATCGCCTCCAGCACCTCCTCTTCGTCGTGCCCGGGACAAACCGACGCCGCCCCGTATACCGTGAGCGGACGGTCGTGGAGCACTTCCAACAGCCGATGGCTGATCTGCTCGTAGGCCTTCGTCTCCAAGGAGCGCACGCCTTTTCCAAGACAGACGTCGCAACGGCCACACGGACGGTCCAGATCCTCGTTGAAATAACGTAGCAGCTGGATGCTGCGGCACTCCTGGTCGTTACGCACGAAGTCGATCACGGCCTTCACGCGCTCGGCCGCATCGCGTTTCCGGTCCTCATAGTGTTCCTTCGACAGCGAAAAACAACGGGTATCGAGCATCTCACTGACCAGTTGGAGCTGGGGCTTGTCGTTGCGTGGGATGTACGTGAGGAAATGATAGGCCTCGAGCTGCTTGAGCTGGGCCGTCACCTGCTCCACGGTAAGGCCTGTATGGTAGGCGGCGGTCTCCTCGTTGAAGCGCACAAAGTCGCTCAACACCCCGGGCAGGTTGCGCAACAGGTATTTCACCATGGGATCGAGTTTGGGATAGGCCACCTGAAAACGGTACAGGTCTTCGCGCGACGCCCGGATCCACACCATGGAAGGTTCCTCAAAACGTTCGGAAAGGGCGACGATCCCCTCCTTGGACAGGATCCGAAGGGTGCTGAACACCTCCATGGCCCCGAATTGGTAGGTCCGCGCAAAATCCCCCAAGTCGAAAGGATAGCGTTCCCCCTGCCCGGCACCTACAGGCACCTGCAGATAGTTACCCAGCGCCCTGTATATCAGCTTAATCCGATCCAATTCAGGAAACGACTGCGTCAGATGCTCCGTCAGCTGGCGCACATCCTCCTCCGCGACCAGCAGGATGGCTTCCGAGGGTTGGAGGTCGCGGCCCGCACGGCCTGCCTCTTGAAAATAGGCCTCCAAACTGTCGGGTAGGTCCACATGGACCACCAGACGCACATCCGGCTTGTCGATCCCCATGCCGAAGGCATTGGTCGCCACCATCACCTTGACCTGGCCATTCATCCACCGGTCCTGACGTTCGTCACGGGTCTTGGCATCCAAGCCTGCATGGTAGAAGGTGGCGGAAACGCCCATGGATGACAGCCATTCGGCCACCCGTTGGGTCTTGGTCCGGTTGCGCGCATACACGATGGCGCTCCCTTCCTGCATCGCCTGCAGCCGACGCAACAGCACCCCGTACTTGTCCGGCTCATGGAACACGCTGTACGTAACGTTTTTCCGCTCGAAGCTGCTTTGAAAGACGTTTCGCCGCTGAAAGCCCAGCCGCACCTGGATGTCGTCGACGACCTTGGCCGTAGCCGTGGCCGTCAAGGCCAGCACCGGCGTGCCGGGAAGATACGGACGGATTTCGGCGATCTTCAGGTAGGGCGGCCTGAAGTCATAGCCCCACTGCGAGATGCAATGCGACTCATCGACAGCCAGCAGGTTCACCTTCATCCGCTTGACCGCCTCCACAAAGGCATCGGTCTGCAACCGTTCCGGCGAGACATACAGGAACTTCAGCCGCCCGAACACCGCCTGGTTGTAGGCCAGTTCCACCTGGTCGGGATGCAGGCCCGAATAGATGGCAGCGGCAGGAATTCCCTTGGCGACGAGGTGAGCTACCTGGTCCTTCATCAAGGCGATCAGCGGGGTCACGACGATGCACACCCCTTCCATGGCCATGGCGGGCACCTGGAAACAGATCGACTTGCCGCCCCCCGTGGGCAACAGCGCCAGGGTATCCTGCCCAGACACCACTGCATCCACGATGTCCTCCTGCAAGGGACGGAACGAGGGATAGCCCCAGTATTGACTCAAAACCGATCGGGTGAGCGTACTCATGCTCCAGTAAAAGAATTTTCTCCAAAGATAGCGATATTTTTCAACATAGCAAGTTTTTTTGAAAAATAAAGAATGTTTATTATTTTTGTCGGTTATTACAATTCAACGGAACAATTAGCTAATATGCAAAGTATCAGGAATATAGCAATTATCGCCCACGTGGACCACGGCAAGACCACCCTCGTGGACCGCATTCTGTACCAATCCAAACTCTTCAAAGAATCGGACGAAGCCCCCGGACAGCTCATCCTCGACAACAACGACCTGGAACGTGAGCGCGGCATCACCATCCTCTCCAAGAATGTCTCCGTACGCTATAAGGATGTCAAGATCAACATCATCGACACCCCTGGCCACGCCGACTTCGGAGGTGAGGTGGAACGCGTGCTGAACATGGCCGACGGCGTCCTCCTGCTGGTGGATGCCTTCGAAGGCCCCATGCCCCAGACCCGCTTCGTGCTTCAGAAAGCCATTGAGCTCGGCCTGAAACCCATCGTGGTCATCAACAAAGTCGACAAGCCGAACTGCCGTCCCGACGAGGTACAGGAAGCCGTTTTCGACCTGATGTTCAACCTGGGCGCCACCGAAGACCAGCTGGACTTCCCGACCGTCTACGGTTCCTCCAAGCAAGGCTGGATGTCCGACGACCCGAACAACGTCACCAGCGACGTTTCCTATCTGCTGGACGTGATCATCGACACCATCCCCGAAGCCAAGTTTGAGGAAGGCACGCCCCAGCTGCTCATCACCTCACTGGACTACAGCTCCTACGTGGGCCGTATCGCCGTGGGTCGTCTCAAACGCGGTATCCTGCAAGCCGGCATGAACGTCTCCTTGGTGAAGCACGACGGCAGCGTGGTCAAATCGACCATCAAGGAACTCTATACCTTCGAAGGACTGGGCAAGGAACGCACCAAGAAGCCCATCGAGGCAGGCGACATCGTAGCGCTCATGGGCCTGGAAGACTTTGAGATCGGCGACACCGTGGCCGACTACGAGAACCCCGAGGCGTTGCCTCCCATCAAGGTCGACGAGCCCACCATGAGCATGCTCTTCACCATCAACAACTCGCCGTTCTTCGGCCGCGAAGGCAAGTACGTGACCTCCCGTCACCTCCGGGAGCGCCTCTACAAAGAGACCGAGAAGAACCTCGCCCTGAAGGTCCAAGACACCGAATCGCCCGATGCGTTGATGGTCTATGGCCGTGGCATCCTGCACCTGAGCATCCTCGTCGAGACCATGCGCCGTGAGGGCTATGAATTCCAGTTGGGACAGCCTAAGGTCATCCTCAAATACATCGACGACGTCAAGTGCGAGCCCATCGAATGCCTCACCGTCCTCGTTCCCGAGGATTTTGCCGGACGCGTCATTGAGCAAGTGAGCGCCCGCAAGGGTGAGATGCGGCAGATGGAGCCCAAGGGCGACCGCATGTGCCTCGACTTCGACATCCCTTCGAGAGGCCTCATCGGGCTGCGCAACACGCTGCTCACGGCCACCGAAGGTGAAGCCATCATTTCACACCGCTTCAAAGACTACGAGCCCTGGAAAGGCGAGATGCCCTCGCGCAACACTGGCGCCCTCATCTCCATGGAGACCGGCCAGGCCATCCCCTACGCCATCTGGAAGCTGCAAGACCGCGGCACCTTCTTCGTCAACCCCAACGAGGACGTCTATGCCGGCGAGGTCATCGGCGAGAACACCCGTTCCAACGACATCGTCATCAACGTCTGCAAGACCAAGCACCTCACCAACGTGCGTGCCTCCGGAAGCGACGAGGCCATCCGCCTGATCCCGCCTGTGCGTTTCTCCCTTGAGGAATACATGGAATACATCCGCGACGACGAGTATCTCGAAGTCACGCCCAAGAGCCTGCGCCTGCGCAAGATCATCCTCGACGAACTGGAACGCAAACGTGCCAACCGGAGCAACGAAGCTTAAGCGACAACGATTCACTCCATTACAAACATAAAAAAACAAAACCATGAAAAGAATCCTCGGAATAGGGATTGCCGTTGCGCTCGCCTTGGGCACGGTGACCTTCACAGCCTGCGACCAGCTGGCCCAGATTGCCAGCCAAGCCGCCCAGGTCCTCAACCTGAAAAACTGCAACTTCTCCGTCAACGGCATCAACCAGATCAACATGCTCGGCATTAACTTGAGCAAGGGCATGGATAAGAGCAACCTCAACGCCACACAGATCATCAACGTCACCAACGCTTTGTTGAACAAGAAACTGCCCGTCAGCTTCAACGTGAACATCGACGTCGACAACCCCAACGGCATCGCCGCCACCCTCGGCAAGATGGATTACGTCATCGCGCTGAACAACAGGGAAATCATCAGCAGCACCTTCAACCAAGGCTTCAGCATCCCGGCCAACTCCAAGGGTCAGGTCTCCATCCCGATCACGACCGACCTCTTCCAGCTTTTCAGCGGAGAGACCGCCGACGCCATCCTCAACCTGGCCTTCAAACTCGCCGGTGCCCAGAGCGAACCCGTCAACCTCGGCGTCAAGGTGAAGCCCTACATCAAGATCAACAACCAGTCGCTGGCCTATCCCGATTTCATCACCATCGACAAAGTCCTCAATTGATTGAAGTCAAAAACATCAGAAAACAACTCAACAAATCATAAAACAAACCAATCAACAATGATCAGAAACAATTTCATCAAACGCCACAACGGCCCCACGGCATCGGATGCTGAAAAGATGCTGAAGGTCATCGGCGTGAAGTCGCAAGAACAACTCGTCGACGAGATCATCGCTCCCGAAATCCGTCTTCCCAAGCCGCTCAACATCGGCGAAGGCATGAACGAGTACGAAGTCATCAGCCATCTCAAGGCTTTGGGCGCCAAGAACAAGCAGTTCCGCACCTACATCGGGTTGGGTTACTACAACACCATCACCCCCGGTGTCATCATGCGCAACATCCTTGAGAACCCGGGTTGGTACACTTCCTACACGCCCTACCAGGCTGAGATCTCGCAAGGCCGTCTGGAAGCCCTCTTGAACTTCCAGACCGTCATCAGCGACCTCACCGCCATGCCGCTGGCCAACGCTTCCTTGCTCGACGAAGGCACCGCCGCCGCCGAAGCCATGCTGATGTTCTGGCATGCCCGCAGCCGTGCCCAGGTGAAGGCTGGCGTGAAGAAGTTCTTTGTGGCTGACGACGTGTTCCCGCAGAGCATCGAGGTCATCAAGACCCGCGCCCATTTCCAAGGCATCGAAGTGGAAGTGGCTCCTGTCGACCAGTTCACGTGCAGCGAAGCCTATTTCGGCATCCTGCTCCAATGCCCTGGCCAGTTCGGCGAAATCGTCGACAACCGTGCCAAGGTGGCCGAATGGAAAGCCAAAGGCATGCAGGTGGCCGTCGCTGCCGACCTGCTCAGCCTCACCATCATCACGCCTCCTGGTGAATGGGGTGCCGATGTGGTGCTGGGTTCCAACCAGCGTTTCGGCCTGCCGATGGGATTCGGCGGTCCGCATGCCGGATACTTTGCCACCACCGAGGCCTACAAGCGCGACATGCCCGGACGTATCATCGGCATCAGCGTCGACGCCCTAGGCAACCCAGCCTACCGTCTGGCCTTGCAGACCCGCGAACAGCACATCAAGCGTGAACGCGCCACCTCCAACATCTGCACCGCCCAGGCGTTGCTGGCCATCATGTCGGGCTTCTACGCCCTCTATCATGGACCGGAAGGCTTGATTGAGATTGCCCACCACATCAATTGCCTCGCCGGCAAGCTGACCTCCGAACTGGCCAAGCTCGGCGTGAAGCAACTCAACAAACACTTCTTCGACACCCTGCTGTTCGAACTGCCCGAAGGTGCCTGCACCTGCAAGGTGAAGGAAGCCGCCGAGAAACACGGCATGAACTTCCGTATCATCGACAAACAGCACTTTGGCATCAGCCTCGACGAGACCACCGCTCGCGAAGACATCAACGAGATCGGCCAAGTCGTCGCCGAAGCCCTTGGCAAGGAGCACGAAGAGCTCGTTTGCGACCCGAACTGCCAGAAGTTCAGCGGCATCCCTGCTGAGATGCAGCGTACCTCCAAGTTCATGCAGGCCCCGATGTTCTTCAAGTACCGCAGCGAGACCGACATGATGCGTTACATGAAGAAACTCGAGAACCGCGACCTCAGCCTCAACCGTTGCATGATCCCGTTGGGCTCCTGCACCATGAAGCTGAACCCCGCCACCTCGATGTATGCCCTCAGCTGGCCTGAGTTCGGCAACATCCACCCCTTCGTCCCCGCAGACCAAGTGGAAGGCTACCTCGAACTCATCAACGAGATGGAGAAAGACCTCTGCGAAATCACCGGCTTCAAGGGCATGAGCTTCATGCCTAACTCGGGTGCCAGCGGCGAATATGCCGGCTTGCTCACCATCCGTCGTTATCAGGAAGCCAACGGCCAGGGTCATCGCAACATCTGCCTGATCCCCGCTTCGGCCCACGGCACCAACCCCGCTTCGGCTGCCATGGCAGGCATGCAAGTGGTGGTGGTGGCCTGCGACGAGCACGGCAACATCAACCTCGACGATGCCAAGGCTAAGGCCGAACAGTACAAGGACAACCTGGCCGCCTTCATGGTCACCTATCCTTCCACCCACGGCATCTATGAGGACGGCATCCGCACCCTCGTGAAACTCGTTCACGACAACGGCGGCCAAGTCTATATGGACGGTGCCAACATGAACGCCCAGGTCGGTTTGACCAGCCCCGGCTACATCGGTGCCGACGTCTGCCACCTCAACCTGCACAAGACCTTTGCCATCCCGCACGGCGGTGGCGGTCCTGGCGTGGGTCCCATCGGCGTGGCCGAGCACCTGAAGCCCTACCTGCCCTCGCATATCCTGTTCCACTGCGGTGGCGACAAGCAGGAAGGCGCCGTTTCAGCCGCTCCGTTCGGTAGCGCCCAGATCCTCACCATCACCTACTGCTACATCAAGATGCTGGGCGGTGAAGGCCTGAAGCAAGCCACCATGGGTGCCATCATGAACGCCAACTACCTGAAGGAAAGACTGAAGGACTACTACCCGATCCTGTATACTGGCAACCACGGCCATGTGGCTCATGAGATGATCCTCGACATCAACGGCATCAACAAGACCGTTGGCGTGGCCGCCATCGACATCGCCAAGCGTTTGATGGACTTCGGCTTCCACGCACCTACCGTGGCCTTCCCGGTCCACGAGACCCTGATGGTGGAACCCACCGAAAGCGAGCCGATTGCCGAGCTCGACCGCTTCGTCGAAGCCATGATCCAGATCCGCAAGGAGATCAAGGACATCGAAGATGGCAAGGCCGAGAAGGGCAACAACATCATCAGCCACGCCCCTTACACCGCTGAGATGCTGATGGCCAACGAGTGGAACTTCCCCTTCACCCGCGAAGAGGCTGGATTCCCGATGAAGAGCGACGTTCAGGACAAGTACTTCCCGCACGTCACCCGCATCGACGACGCCTACGGCGACCGCAACCTGGTCTGCCGCATCGTAGCAGAATAAGACTGGCTATGGCAATAACCCAAGCGGCGGGGCTCACACCCCGCCGCTTTTTTTATTGGTTCAGAAACCGTTGGTAGGCTGCCCCGATGCCTCCGGAGCACACATGCGAGAGGTTGTTTGCCATCAGGATATCGGTGATGCCGTGGTCCTTGACGTATTGCTTGATGTTGTGGGTGAAATAGCGGAAGTCGATCACATGGACCTCCTCGAACGCGTTGAACAGATAACCCGGAATGGCGTTGCCGAAGCTGTCTTTCAGGATCAGCAGCCGGCGGTGGTTGTCCACCTCCGTGACCACCTGCGTGATGCGGGCATCGCTGCCCATGAAGGTGCAATAGGCCGATCCCGTAGTCGACATCTTGACGAAGAAATCACCCTGATGCGGCCGTTCTTCCCCAGTGATGCGATAGTCCTTGTCCAGCTGGTATTTGATATAGGTGGTCGAATAGGACGCCGTTTTCGGCGTATAGTACACAAAGTCCTCGGGCGATTTCTTCACGTTGATGTCTTTCGAGAAGCCATACATCGAGCCCACATAACCCTCGACGACCTGCCGGTCGAACTCCGACAAGTCGGGCACCTTCACCCCCGCCACCTCGGCAAACTGCCGTGCGGCATAGTAGGCGCCCAAGGGCGACCAATGGTGGTCGGTGCGCATATAGATGTCTTCGTCCAGGTGTTCGCCCATCACCATATACAGGTCCACCACCTGCACAGCCGTATCGATCAGCGAATAAAGCTCCTTCAACACCGGAAACTCCGGTTGGGTGCAGCTACGGGCACTCTCGGGACAGTAGTACTCCACGGCGGTGGGGATGATCATGCAATACACCGTCACGTCGGGTGCAAACACCTGACGATAGGCATTGACCACCTTGGCAAAGGCCTTCTCCCCTTTGTTCTTGTTCTTGAAGGCCATCAGGGCACGGGCCGTCGGGGCGCTGCCCACCACGATGACGCCGGCATTCTCCATCTTGGCGTTAGCATCCACGTCATGGTGATACTCCTGGATGTCGCGTTGGTTGCGCATCACAGGGGCAGCTGCCGGCTCGACCGCTGCAGGCTCGGCTTCCACAAGAGGCTCCTCCCCCGCTTGCTCCGGCTCCGGGGCATGGAACGTCACCGACTCCTTGGAGGCACGGAGCGGTTTGAAGGCCATCCACGACTTCAGCTGCATGCTGGCCGTCATGAAGGCGTCGCGAAACGGCTCGCTGTCGCTGAACCAGTTCGACACCTCGGCGGTGAAGCTCCCGTCGCGAAGCGCTGCTGCATTATAGGCAGGGAACGTGCGCAATTCACGCTTCTCGAGCTCGGAATAACGGCTCCGAGGCAGTGTGCAGAACACCGCCACGAACGCCGCCATCAGCACGGCCACCACGATGACAAAAGCCCGATCCCCCCGCATGGCATTATTGTTTCAGAAAACGTTTGAAAGCATTGTAGGAGGCGTTCCCACAGGCATGGGTCAGGTTGTTGGCGAAGACCACGTCCGTGATCTTGTTTTCCTTGATATACTTGAGGATGTTACGGTCGAAGTAACGGAAATCGATCACATGCACCTCTTCGAACGAGAAGAACAGATACCCCGGGATGGCGTTGCCGAAGCTGTCCTTGAAGATGAGGATGCGACGTCCGTTGTTCACGCCGGTACGCACCTGGGTGATCTTCGAGTCGCCGCCCATGAAGGTATTGTAAGCCGCTCCGCTGCCCTGCGTCTTGAAGAAAGGCCCTTCGGCGGCGGGATACTCGCCCACGATCTGCTGTTTCTGCGTCTTGTACTGGATGTAGGTGGTGGTATAGTCGCAGTCGACAGGCGTATAGTAATAGAAGTCCTCCGGTGCGTTGCGCACGGCCGATTCCCCCGAGAACGAAGGCATGGTGCCCACAAAGCCGGGGATGACATGCTCCTCGTAATGCGACAGGTCCTTGAAAGGCACCCCCGCCACCTCACAGAGCTTCATGGCCGCATAATAGGCACCGCGGGGCGCCCAGTGATGGTCGGTGCGCGAGAAGATCCGCTCGGCCGCGTGCTCGCCCAAGATGTTGTAGATATTGACCACCAGCACCGAGTCGGAGCAGGCGGCGAACATGCTGTTCAGCACCGGGGCCTCAGCATGGGTCAGTTTCTTGGCGGCATCGGGGCAGTAGTATTCGATGGCCGTGGGGATGGGCATGCAATACACGTTGACGCTGTCGCCCAGTTCCCGTTTGTAGATATTGCAGATGTCGGCATACGAAAGGGCCGTGCTGGGAGTCTGGTTGCAGGGATTGCAGGCACGGAGCGTGTCGCCTCCGCCAATCAAGATGATGCCCGCCTTGGCCGCCTTGCGGAAGCTTGCCTTGGCCGTCAGCGTGTTGACGTAGGGAGTCACCCGGCGTTCCGCGCTGTCTTGAGGAAGCAAGGACTGTGCGGCAAGAGGCAGGATGCCCGACAAGAGCAGGACCATGAGGAGCATCGAAGAGAGGTGTTTTTTCATTTTATACGGTGTTTTTTAAAAGCGTGTATAGAGGAAGGCGTTGTTGGTAGCCCCCACCAAGAGGGCGACACTGACCGCCAACAATAAAAATGCCAGAATGGAACGGGCTGCAAAGGCCCATGCCGGACGGGAGGCCGTCCATCGCGCCGTGCCACGGACGATCCAATCCCGCAAGGGCAGACAGAACAGCACCGCCGCCACCCACAGCCAGCCGTAGGAACGCAAGGCATCCACGGCGGCAAAGTCAGAGAAGGCCGCACCCCCGAAGAACGCCCGGAAGAAATGCGTCATCTGCCCGAAGTCCTCGAAATAGAAGATCCCCCATCCGATGACGACCAGCAGCAGGCTGTATACATGGAGTATCCACCGAGGGATGCGATGGGCCACCCGGAGCAGCGTGTATTTCTCCAGCATCACGATCAGGCCGTAAAACAGGCCCCAGATCAGGAAGTTCCAGCTGGCGCCATGCCAAAAGCCCGTCAGCATCCACACCACCAGGATGTTGAATGCCTGATGACGGCGGTTGCCTCCCATGGGGATATAGAGGTAGTCGCGGAAGAACGTGCCTAGCGAGATATGCCAACGCCGCCAGAAGTCGGTGATGCTGTTACAGCAATAGGGATGGTCGAAGTTCTCGTTGAAATGGAATCCCAGGCAGCGTCCGATGCCGATGGCCATGTCGCTGTAACCCGAGAAGTCGTAGTAGATCTGGAAGGTGAAGGCAAGGATGCCGACCCAGGCTCCGGCCGTGGTCAGCGACTCCAGCCCCGCCCCCGTCAACAGCTGGGAGGACACCTCCGAGAGCTGGTTGGCGAGGATCACCTTCTTGCCCAGGCCCCGCAGGAAACGCATCATCCCCTCCGAGAGGTCGTGCGCATCCACCTTGCGGTTGCCGATCTCTCCCGCCACCGTCCCGTAACGTACGATGGGGCCTGCGATCAGCTGCGGGAACATGGAGATGTACAGCAGCAGGTTCCTGAAGTTCCGCTGGACGGGCGTCGTGTGCCGATAGACATCGATCAAGTACGAGATCGACTGAAAGGTATAGAAGCTGATGCCGATGGGCAGCGCGATCCGAGGCACCGGCACCGGAAGCCCCGCGGCCGCGAGCTGCGAACACAGGAAAGAGAGGTATTTGAAGGTGGCCAGGACGCCGAGGTTGAACACGAGTCCCAGCACCAGCGCCGCCTTTCGATGCCGCTGTCCAGGCCGGTCGATGCCGAGCCCGACGAAATAGTTGACGATGACGCTGGCCAGCAACAGCAGGACGTATACCGGCTCCCCCCAGGCATAGAAGATCAGGGAGAAGAGCACCAGCAGGCTGTTGCGCCATCCAAACGAAACGGCCCCCGCCTTTGCCTTCCTCCTATCGATCCATGCCGCCAGCAGGTAGCACAAGGCAAATGCCGGCAGAAAGACGAAGAGGAAAAACAGATCGGCGAAGACCATGACTTTGATGCTTTAATTGAAAAAAACCGCCCTCCGGGGAGGGCGGTTTTCATTGCTTTTAACGCATTGTGTTACTCAGCTTTGGGTTCTTCCTTGGCAGCAGCTTCCTGCTTCTCAAGGTTTTCCTTCAAGCCGGCGAGGATGTCGAGGTCACCGAGGGTGCTGTGCTCGATATTCTCGTTGATCTGCTTCACAGCGCGCTTGGCCTGCTTGGCGGCCTTGTCGGCAGCGTTCTCGCTGGCGGCCTTGGCAGCGGCTTCCTTCTCTTCATAGAGCTTGGAGTGGGCCAAGATGATCTTCTTGCTTTCCTTGGAGAACTCGATCACCTTGAAGTCGAGGGTCTCGTCGACCTTGGCGTTGGTGCCGTCTTCTTTCTTCAGGTAACGGTTCGGGCAGAAGCCTTCCACGCCGTAAGGCAGGGAGACGACGACGCCCTTGTCGGCAGCGCTGATGATCGTGCCTTGGTGGACAGAACCCACCGTGAACACGGTCTCGAACACTTCCCAAGGATTTTCCTCAAGCTGCTTGTGGCCGAGGCTGAGGCGGCGGTTCTCTTCGTCCACGTCGAGGACGATGACGTCGATGCTTTCGCCGACTTTGGTGAATTCAGCCGGGTGCTTGATCTTCTTGGACCAGCTGAGGTCGCTGATGTGGATGAGGCCGTCGACACCTTCTTCGAGTTCGACGAAGATACCGAAGTTGGTGAAGTTACGGACGATGGCCGTGTGCTTGGAGCCGATCGGATAACGATCCTTGATGTTGGCCCACGGATCCGGGATGAGCTGCTTCATGCCGAGCGACATCTTGCGCTCCTCGCGGTCGAGGGTAAGGACCTTGGCTTCCACCTCGTCGCCCACCTTCAGGAAGTCCTGAGCGGTGCGGAGGTGCTGCGACCATGACATCTCGGAGACGTGGATGAGGCCTTCGACGCCAGGAGCGATCTCGATGAACGCGCCGTAGTCGGCGATGACGACGACCTTGCCCTTCACGATGTCACCCACCTTGAGGTTGGGATCGAGGGCATCCCACGGATGAGGCGTCAACTGCTTCAAGCCGAGAGCGATACGTTTCTTGTTGTCATCGAAGTCGAGGATGACAACCTTGATCTTTTCATCCAACTTGACGATCTCTTCGGGGTGGTTGATACGTCCCCAGGAGAGGTCGGTGATATGGATGAGACCGTCCACGCCGCCGAGGTCGATGAACACACCGTAGGAGGTGATGTTCTTGACCACGCCTTCGAGGACCTGACCCTTCTCGAGCTTGCTGATGATCTCGGCCTTCTGGGCTTCGAGCTCATCCTCGATGAGGGCTTTGTGAGAGACCACCACGTTCTTGTATTCCTGGTTGATCTTCACGACTTTGAATTCCATCACGCTGTCAACGAACACGTCGTAGTCACGGATCGGCTTGACGTCGATCTGGGAACCGGGCAGGAAGGAGTCGATGCCGAACACGTCGACAATGAGACCACCCTTGGTGCGGCTCTTGACATAACCGTTGACGATCTCGCCGCTTTCGTAGGCTGCGTTGACGCGATCCCATGACTTGAGGATGCGGGCCTTCTTGTGGGAGAGGACGAGCTGTCCGTTGGAGCCTTCCTGGCTCTCGACGTAGACCTCGACCTTGTCGCCCACGGCGAGGTTGGGGTTGGTGCGGAACTCAGCGATCGGAATAACACCATCCGATTTGAAGCCGATGTTGACGACCACTTCGCGGTCCGTCTTGGCAACCACGGTACCTTCGATGACCTCATGGTCAGCGACCTGGTTCATGGTGGAGGCGTACTTGTCTTCGAGCTTGGCGCGCTCGTCGGCGGAGTAGTTGTCGAATTTCTTGTGAGACGAGGTCCAGTCGAAATCTTCGGCGGGAACGGGCTTTTGCTTGGGAGCCTTGGGGGCTTTCTTAGCGGGAGCTTCCTCAACCGGGGTCTCCATGACTGGGGTTTCAACGGCCTTTTCTTCTACTGGCATGGCTTCGTTGATGATGTTTTCGTTTTCTGCCATTTTAAGTTTTGTTGTTACTTGTACCCGACGCGGTTCCGGACCCACCCCGCCGAGGAGGTTTGACTGATTGTTACCGACTTGACCCACTGACATTTCTGCCTTTCCGGACGGGCGGGTCAAATTGGGCTGCAAAGATACGCTTTTTATCTTAATAATTGGCAATAAACATGAAAAAAAGCCATCGGATCTTGACGATGGCTTTTTTACTTGCTGTCGGAGACGGTTTCGTTCCCCGTTTACTGTTACTCCTTGACGATCCTCTTGTTGGCTTGCTGGCCGTTGGCCATCCGCACGTTGACCGCGTACACGCCGGCGCTCAGGCCGTTGAGGTGCAGCTCCACGTTGTAGGCGCTGCCGCATTCCTCCATGTACACCAGCTGGCCCAGTGCGTTGTACACCTTCACCGTCTCGATCTCACGGCCATTGATCATGACCTCGTCCTTCGTCGGGTTCGGGTACATGCTCACGCTGTAGGCGCTCTCGTTCACGTCCGTCGTGCCGCGGAAGTGCAGCACCACAGGCTCGTGCGTCGTACCGGTGATGGCGTTCGAAACGTAGCTCACCTGCTCTTCGGCCAGGCCTTGCTCCACGTTGTTCGTCACGTCGTAGAGCTTGAACCAGACGGTCTCGCCCTCTTCACCGCTCACCGACAGGTAGGCGATGTACTGGCTGCCCACACGCTGCAGGCGGGCGCTGCCACGGCACTCGTCGCCCACGAAGGCGCCGATCTCGTAGTTGCCGTCCGTCATCGTGTAACGGCTCGCGTCAAGCGTCGCCAGCATCGACATCGTCGTCGCATGGCGGTGCGTGTCACTCGTCCAGTAGCGTTCCATGGGCAGCACGCGCACCATTCCCTTCGACGTCGAAGGATAGGTCAGTGTCATGGGTTCGCCGTTGTTCTTGTACATGTAACCCACGCCTGGTTCCAGGCCCGTGAGGCTACCGTTCCATCCATATTCGGCGGTGTAGGTGGCAGGACCCGCCGTGCCCTTGATCACGTCTTCCTCGTTCGGGGTGATGCCCGCGAAGGCCTCGTCCAGCGTCATGGCGTTGACCGTGGGGAATCCGATCCAGTTCCAGCCGGATGCCAGCGTGATCGGGTGGTTGGCCGGGTCGGCAGGAGCCGCCGTCAGCGTCGCCGTCACGGCATTGTCAACACGGATCATGTACATCGACTCGTTGTTGAGGGCCATGACGGGCGACCAGGTACCGTTCTCCAGCATGGTGTTGCCGCCCACGTTCTTGATCACAGCCGTGGTGTTTTCCGCCGCGATGGCGTCCTTCAGGGCCGCATCCAGCGTGGCGTCCATCTCGAGGCTGCTCGACCACCAGTTCCAGCCAGACGACAGATTCAGAAGCTGCTCGGCGAATTGCGACTGGGCATTGCGTTTGATGGGGGCCGACCAGACGATTGCGCTCTCTACCGTAGAATAGTTGGCGCTGACACCAAAACGGTACCATCCTTCAGCTAGCGTACTCCAATTGGAATCGATATAAGAGGTTTCCTCCACATGATCGGCAATGAGTTCCGGAGAATCAGTTTCGGATTCCCCAACACGATACACGTTGTAATCGAGGACCTCTTCCCGATTGGCATTGTCAGGAAAACCGCACTTCTCTTCTTTTCCTACATTCACCACAAAGGCACGGAGCATAAAGGTGTCGTTCAAACCAGCCGAAACAAGATCAATCCAAGAAACACCATCTGTAGAGACCCACCGTCCATTAGGATCGCCCGTGTTGGCACTACAAGCGGCAGGATGAGGGGCACCGCTATCGTTACGGAACACCACCCAAAGGTTCTGTTCAGGATCAATGGCGACAGGATTTTCAAAAACAAACTCCACGAACTCACCCACTCCGGTGAAGACAACCTCCAAAGAGTCAAGTGCTGTGCCTGGGGCCGTGTCGCCACCTTGATAGACCAACGCTTTGCCCGTCATGGCCTGATGATCGTATGCGGACACCTTGGTAAGGACATTCCCAGAATAAGTGTCTGCGGGGAACATGATGCCCCAAAAGAACTGACCACCACCGGTTCCAACGGCGTCAATCTTAACGCCATCGTCATAATAAATCCATCCCGGCTCAAAGTGCGTATCCATACTCCAGTACACTTTAACGCTATTGCTTTGGTCGTTATCAGGATCAGGATCGTAGCCCGCCATGACCATTTTCACCGATGGCAAGGTAAAATGTGCCACTAGATCCCGATCGCCAGTTACAGTGAAAGTATAGTTTGATTCCGTTGAAACTTGTTGGCCATTCTCCGTCCAATACATGAACGTGTAGTTTTCATTCGCGACAGCTGAAACGGTACAATTGGACTCATATACATACACACCTTCGCCTGAAACCGTCCCTCCCTCGTAAGGATCTGCCGATACGGTGACCGTATGCGGGAAACCTTTTAGGATCTTGTTCGACCACACCACCCGACTCTCTTTTGAAGTGATTGTCAGCTCATAGCGATCGGCAGTGCCAGTCGTTTTCATATAGAACTCATATACCTTGCCACCTTCGAACTCGAAATTATCATACCTGCTGTTCCCTCCTGCAATCCAGATTCGGTCATTGGGCACCGGATTCGTAATACACCAATCGTATGTGCCTGCTGGAATTTCGATGGCAATACAATTATTAATTACGATGTTTTCCGTAGTACATACAGGATCGGCGTTCGTCGGGATCATGTATTCAAAACCATCGTACAAGCCCTCGGAAACGTCACAAGAATTTGAAATCGGCCCATAAGTTGGGAATAACGTCCCATAAGCATCCGCATCGGCGTCAAGCAACAACTGATAGCCCGTTCCATCACCCCACACATCACCTGCTTTCAGAATGACAGTGGCAACATTAGGGTTATTAGCATAATCAACGCTTACGCCATAACGATACCATCCTTCGTCAAGCGCAGCCCAACCTTGATCCACATAGCATGTATCCGAGAGGCCATTAACAACCAACTCGGGTGCGTCCAGGTTGTCAGTTAAGGCCCGAAATAATTTATAGTTTTTTGTCCTAGCGACATCGTCCCTCACCGAATACACAAAACTGATGTCGTCCACATAAAAACAGTCATCATAACTATCGATACTCAAGTCTTTGACAAATGCCCATTTGAATGTATGCGTTCCCGAAGCGACATCAAAGACATGCTGTTCCCAGTTTCCGTCGCCACTCCAGCTGCCCATTTCTTGGTCGTCGATATAGAACTTCCCCTTATCATAGTATTTCTCAGATGAAATCTTACTGAAAAACTCCATTTGACAATTAACGGGAATCGCTACAGTTACTAGGGCAGAGGATGTGGATCCAGAAGTGCCGGCGTTACCACTCTTCATACAATAGGAACCCTCATGATAATCTTGATCCGTAACCGCCCAAGGATAACCATCAGGAAACTCCCATTCGTATTGACCAAAGCCAGCTTCAAAGCCCACATTCATTAAAGGATTCATACTCCAATAAACCTTCACACTGGAACTCTGGTCATCATTTGGATCAGGATCGTACAAGGCCACAACACCATCTACGGGTCGTAACTCAAAATGTGCCACCAGATTCCGATCGGTTGTTACGGAGAACGAATAGCTGGGTTTCATGGACACCTGCTGGCCGTTTTCAGTCCAGTACATGAACACATAGTCTTCATTAGGAGTCGCTGTCAAAACGCAAGTGTTTTCATAGTCATAATCCCCAGAACCGGTAATCGTCCCGCCTTCTTCTGGATCTGCAGCTGCTGCAATACTGTAGTGTTTATTGGTAAAGATCGCCTCTACCCAATTACTATACGCCACTCCATCGCCGCAACTGGAACGAACCCGTACGACATAGTCACTCATATCCTCTAGGCCAGTCAAAGTATAATTGGGTTCGGTAATATCCGTAATCGCGATCCACTCATTGATCCCTAAATTGAACTCCACATCATCAATGCTCATAACAAATTGATCAGTGCAATTAAAGTGGCGGAAAGCCAAATACACCTGCTGGCCTTCATAGTCACTCAGATCAACCGTATAGTTATACCAAGTGGCCATCCTCATCCCTTTACTATCACGAGATGCCCTGCTTGAGGAACTTCCTTTCGACTTTGCCGTAAGCGTCCATTCCTGTAGCATGACGAAATCTTCCGGATTGGTTCCTGTAGTTGACACAAACACCCCCAGATGGTCCGCAGAATAATTTGGATCGACTGCACCCACCCAAAAGGACATTGAGGCGCGGGATCCCAAAGACAATTGGGGAGAAATGAGATAATTGTCAGGAGTCAGCACTCCTATACCATTGATATAGGAGCAACTGACCATCGCATTGGATCCTGAATGATACCAATCAAGAACCGTTGGGTCGTGGTAATAGCTCGTGTACTGACTAATGTTGTTCTTGTCAATCCATGTATAGCCATCGCCGTCGGCGTCAATCGTAGTCCAACCTTCAGGGATCCCATTCTCGAAACCTTCAGTTATACCATCATTAAACACCTTTCCATATTGCAGTTCAAACAATTCCCAATTGGAATCCCAACTAACGTTTGCTTCAACATGATTCTCTGTGTTGACCTGAACTTGCAGGTTTTCAGGATCAATCGTGCAGGGCCGAATGAAATTCGCAACCAAATCATGGTTTTCCGTCACCGCAAAGGTGTAAACGGTGTCAACGGAAACCTCCTCACCATTCTCCGTCCAGTTGACAAATATATAACCCGGGTTCGGAGAACCAAACACAGTACAATTTGCCCCTTGCAGATAAGCAGCGGTTGCTGATGCCATCTTAATGGTAATGTCGTCAATCCAAATCTCATACATGTCATAGTCGTTATGACGGAAGGCAATCCACACAGTTTGTCCTGCGTAGGCGCTGAGGTCAACCGTATGCAGGCGCCAATTGTTGTAACGCGAATCTGTGTGACGGGCCCTAGCCTGTTCGCCATTGGCATCCTTGGCATTGCCTTCCCACACCATGGAAAAACTGCTAACCGTCGGAGTGGCAGCGGTGGAGATGTACACACCGAAATGGTCGGGATAGCTTTCGTTGGCATAGTCCGCCCAAAAAGTGATGTTCGAACCATCCTGCAGTGCAAACATCTGAGGGCTGACCAGGTAATTGTCGGCTTGGTAGGCACCGTTATAGTCGATGTATGACTGCGAGACTGCGAATCCATTGCTGCCATTATGGCCGCGACCGGTGTAGTCATAACCAGAATTGCTCATGCTGTTGCCGCTATGGTACCAATTAAGGTTGGTATTGTCGTCCGCATCGATGGTAGTCCAACCCTGGAGGCCGTCTTCAAAATCATAGAAAGAGCCAAAGAAAACCTCTCCACCCTCTTCTGGTTCAGCCATCGCGTTTACGACATAGTGCTTGTTGGTGAACGTGGTCTCGACCCAATTGCTATAGGTTTCTCCATCACCGCAGCTGGAGCGAACCCGAACGATATAATTGCTCATGTCATCCAAACCTGACAATGTATAGGTCTGGGCTGCGATTCCCTCTACCAAGACATTGTTACCGGGAATATCATACTGGAAATCGTCCACAAAAATAGCCCATTGATCACTGCAATTAAAATGGCGAATGGCTATATATCCCAATTGACCGGCATATTCGCTCAAATCAACCGAATACAGATACCAGGTCCCCTGAGCCCGATCGCTGCCACGAGGCATTCCGGCAGGCAGACCACTACCCTTAGCCGTCATCGTCCATTCCTGAATTGTAGTAAAATCTTCAGGGTTTGTCTGGCTTCCTGTAGAAACCGCGACTCCAAAATGGTCAGCAGCGTAACTCGTATTGTACGCGCACGCCCAAAACATCAATACGCCACCAAGTTCGTATTGTGGAGACACCAGGTAGTTGTCGGGGTGCAATGCTCCATTGGCATAACTTTGTGAAACGGCACAATTTAACGAATTGTGGCCGGAATAGTTACCATACCAATCGCTCAGCAAGCCCCAATTGCGTCCATCCCCATCAGCATCAATCGTTACCCAACTTTCAGGAATTCCGTTTTCAAATCCTTCCATATCGACTTTACTATATTCCAAATCAAAAAGGTCATGATCCGAAGTCCAACTAATGGTGGCTTCAGTAAAAGATGTCAGATCCACCTGTACCTGAATATTTTCAGGAATAATTTCACAAATCCGCGCAAAATACGCTGTTAATGTTATATTTTCCGCCACAACAAAACTATAGTTTGCATCAGACGAGACTTCTTCACCGTTTTCAGACCAATATAGGAAAGTATAGCCCTCATTAACGGTTGCCGACAGGGTGCAGAACTGGCCGAGTTGATAAACGCCTCCACCACTCACCGTGCCACCTTCACTTGGTTCTGCAGAGACTGTGATGGTATAGGTAGCATCCAGATCCGTGTTGATATTGATATAATCCATGTAGTGATAATGCCCCGTCCACCAGCTATAAGGCCAGAATCTTATGTTATAATAGGACACTTGCTGTGAAGCCAGTCCTGCGATGTTCGCCGAAGCAACCAGTGCGCCGTTAAGATAATACGTGAGCATCCCGGTCTCAACATCGACAATCACTTTTTCCGTCAACCAAGTATCAAAAACAGCATCACACAAACGTGTTTCTGTGATTTGGCCATCAAATGAAGCATCCACATACGTTCCATATTTCCCAATATAGCTTTCATGCCAGTACGAAACTCTTATATAAGACTCCTCGTCACCGAGACCATTGAAATTGATGGCAAATCCACCGCTAAAATAGTTGTTGGCTTTATGTACCATAAAGCTTCTTTCCATTACAATTTGACCTGCTGGAGTAAGAAGCATAGGAACGGTGGTCAACCTGACATCATCATCGGTAACATTTTGTTCTATCTTCATCAGTCCATCGGCTTCATATACCGTCGATCCCTTGTAGGTCCACAATGCAGGATCGATCACGCCGTCGTTGAAGTCATCGCTCAAAGACAACAGGTAATTCGATGACGAACGCACAGCTCGCACACTCTGACCATAATTACGATAATAGGTCCAGTTACCCATATGACAAGCTCCAGAGGAACTATAGAAAAACCACGCAGCTTTTGGCGCATGGTGAGTGTTTAATGTGCTTGACCAATAATAGAGGTCACCTGTATAATAACCAGTGTCTTTTCGACGGCCTGCAGAAGGAAGAAACAGGCTATTGCCATTCTCAGATGTAAAAAGCCATCCGTTCACACCATTCCGAACAGTTGCAGTAGCGCTCGTGTTATTCATCAATTCTTCCCACTCTTCTCTGGTAGGCATACGCCAATCTTCACCCCAATAAACCGTTGCCGCGTCATCCTCTGGTAAAAGTATTGTTAGTTCATCAACATAACCATTATAGCCATATTCTGCATCGTAACAGTACTTTGTCAGTGTGTTCTCACTACCCTCACAAAACTGATATTCTTCCCATGAATAATTATTCTTTGGCTGAATCTCTCCCCAAGCAAAATGATCACCATATTGTTCTGGTGCGTCGGCGCCAATATTGCAGGTAGCCCATAAAGTGCCACTAGGCAGACCCAAATCGACGTAAGTGCCAGCACTTGAAACAGAAAAAACCGCCACTATACTTCTGTTCCCTGTCACCGTGAAGGTATAACTCGCATTGGATGATACCACAGTTTCGCTTTCCATCCAATTAACGAAGGAATAACCATCGTTGGCTATCGCCGTCAGCGTACAGGACTGGCCATAAGTGTAGATTCCGCCACCACTTACCGAGCCACCCGCCGAAGGATTCGCCGATACCGATATCGTATAGCTGTTCTGGCTGAACACTGCCACATAGGTAGCGTTCTCCGTCACCGTGAAGGTATAGCTCGCATTGGTCGACACCTGGCTGCCGTTCTTCGTCCAGCGGACAAAAGTATAGCCCGTGTTGGGCGTCGCCGTCAGCGTACAGGACTGACCCTCGTCGTAGGTACCAGCACCCGTCACAGTACCGCCATTGCTTGGGCTGGCCGAAGCCGAGATGGTATATGAAACCACAGCAGACTCAAAATCAAATATGTATGGATTAATCGGATTGCCATGGTTCGCATTCGTCGCAAAGGTCAATGTGCTGGCACAGGTCACATCCAGTTCCTGGCCCAAAGCATGGTCATAAAGCCGGAAGTCGATGACATCGCCGTCATCACCGTAGATGTCAAGGAAAAGGAGGTAACGGTCCACCTGGGAGTAATAGGCCAACTTGTGGGTTCCTCGGCACACGTCATTGCAGAAAGCGCCCAGCTCAAGATCGGTGGTACGCTGCTCCACACCATTGATTTGGATGACGCCGATCGCCGTCATGGTATTGGCATACTGGCTATCGCTTGGGATCCAATGGCAGTCGCTTTGCGAAACGGTGAAGTTCGCCACCAAACTCCTATTACCTGTCACAGTGAAACTCATGGTGGCATCGGAGGAAACCGCACTGCCATTCTCCGTCCAGTTGACAAAGGCATAGCCGGTGTTGGGCGTTGCCGTCAAGGAACAGGTACTGCCGTAACTATAGCTGCCACCGCCACTCACCGAGCCACCCTCCGACGGGTTGGCAGAAGCGGTGATGGTGTAGCTGTTCAGGCTGAACACCGCCACATAGCTGGCGTTTTCCGTCACCGTGAAACTGTAGGTGGCGTTGGTGGAAACCTGGCTGCCGTTCTTCGTCCAGCGAACAAAGGAATAACCCGTGCCAGGCGTGGCCGTCAACGAACAAGTCTCCCCATAGTTATACGAACCAGCACCGCTCACCGAGCCACCCTCCGTAGGGTTGGCCGAAGCGGTGATGGTGTAGCTGTTCTGACTGAACACCGCCACGTAGGAGGCCGTTTCCGTCACCGTGAAGCTATAGGAAGCGCTTGTCGAAACCTGGCTGCCGTTCTTGGTCCAGCGGAGGAACGTGTATCCTGCGTTGGGAGTCGCCGTCAAAGTACAGTTACTGCCATGGCTATAACTGCCGCCTCCACTCACTGTGCCGCCCGCCGAGGGGCTGGCCGAAGCGGTGATAGTGTAGCTGTTCAGGCTGAACACCGCCACATAGCTGGCGTTTTCCGTCACCGTGAAGGTATAGGAGGCGCTAGTCGAGACCTGGCTGCCGTTCTTGGTCCAGCGGACAAAGGAATACCCCGTACTGGGAGTGGCTATCAAGGTACAGGACTGTCCTTCCTCATAGGTACCCGCGCCCGACACCGAGCCGCCGTTGCTTGGACTGGCGGAAGCCGAAATCGTATAGGACACGGTTGCCGCCTCAAAATCGATCACATAGGGACTCATGGGGTTGCCATGGTTTCCGTTCGTCGAAAACGTCAAGGTGTTGGAGCAGGTAACATCCAGTTCCTCACCCAAGCCGTGGTCATAGAGCCGGAAACTGATGAGGTCGCCGTCTTCACCAAAGACATCGAGGAACAGCAGGTACCGGTTTATGGCAGAATAATAGGCCAACTTATGGGTCCCCCTGCAAACGTCGTTACAGAAAGCACCCACCTCCAGGTCCGCTGTAGCCTGTTCCACGCCATCGATCTGGACCACTCCGATCACCGTCATCGAGTTGGCAAACTGGGCCACGTCGGGAGTCCAGTGATTCCCTCCGTCGCGACCATCACTCACATTCGGATTAATAGCGTTCGCATGAAACAAAAACGCCATTGACAATGCTAACAATAAAAACTTTTTCATGGTATCGTTATTTGATCTACTTGTTCTCATTTGACAACCAGTTTTCTCATGAAGGAACCCTTCCCTTCCACGACAATCCGTAGCAGATACACGCCGGCGGACTCCGGTGCCTTGATGCGGACCGGCGACTCGTTCGATGACACGCACGAAATCACCGCGCCCCATTCATTGACGACCTCCACCCGGATCGGGCTTCTAAGGGTCGCATCCATACCGACAAGCAACGTCCGGCCACGGTCAATGGGATTCGGGAACAGATTGACACGAAGGCCCAGGTCATCCAACGCCGTCGCGCCCGTAAAGCGGACCACATATGGCGCCGCGGGGATACCGTGCGATTCATTCGACACATATATAAATTCGGTTTCTGCATCGAAGCGCTCCTCTCCCATCTCCACGTCATACAATCCAAAACGCAACGGTGTCGGCTCTTCGCCAAAGACCGTCAGATAGGCCACATAGCGGTCCAATGCCGCTTCATATTTTAAGCTGGCGCTCCCTCGGCATTCGTTGCCGGCGAATACGCCCAGTTCGTATCGATCAGAACGCAGTTCCTTGCCGTCCACCTCTACCACGGCCAACATTGTCAGGTTGTCGGGATAAGGCTGCGATGTGGGAATCCAGTGGTTGTTGCGGGTAGTGGCGTTCTTCTTCAGGTTACCGGACTTACCCGTTCCCGGATAGGTCAACGTCAGCGTTTCCTCACCCTGCGACTGGTACATAAGACCCATGCCCGGCAGAATCGTATTGAGCGATCCCATCCAGCCAATTCCAGGAAAATACACCGTAAAGCCATTGTCCCTTGATTTGAGCATGTCGTTCTCCGAAGGCGTCAAACCCGACAGTGCCTCCGTCACACTCTTCGACGAACTACACGGATAGCCGATCCAGTTCCATCCAGGTTCAAGGCTGATCAGATGCAACGACGGATCGACCGACAAACCTGTCACCGTCAGCTCACATGGCAAAGTGGTCTGGATCAGGTAGCTCGACTCGTTGTCAATGGACGTCAAGGAGCCCAACCACAAACCATCGTAATTGTTGACAAATCCATTCTGGCGGGACTTGATCATCACGCCGCTCTCCACAAGACTCTCCTCCAATTGCGCCAGGGCATCTTCGCCACGCGCCTCAACGGAGAGGCTCCACCACGACCAACCCTCAGGCAACGCGTCCGTCTGGGTTTGGGCAATACGATCGAAGTTCGCCACCAAGGTTCGATTGCCTGTTACTCCGAAATCATAGCTGGGATTCGTAGACACCTCGGTGCCATTTTCAGTCCAGTTGACAAAAACGTAACCCTCGTTGGGTGTAGCCGTCAAGGTACAGGTCGCGCCATAGTTGAAAGTTCCTCCCCCACTCAACGTTCCGCCTCCCTCAGGATTGGAAACAGTTTGGATGTAATAAACCAAATCGGCAACAAGACGGACGCCATGTCCCCGGTAACGCCCAGAGGTATCCCACATGCCACCGATAGCAAGGCCCGAATTACTAAAAAAAAGCCCATAGGCTTCTACACCCCCACATGCGGAGGATGTCCAATATCCGCCGAATTCCCCCACATCGTAAATCGTATTCTCCTTTCTATGGCCATTAGCGGGCAAAAAGACGGCTCCATAGGATTCAAAAACAGCAATCCAATCAGTTGAACCAATCACATTCGAACTATAGTTCGCACCGCCCTCGTTTACGGCGTTTAAACTATAATAGTTCGTTTCCCAGTCATCAGGCAGCAAAATGACGCCGTTCACTCCATTTACAATCGCTTTGACAAAGCGAATACCAGATAAGGTGCTTCTGGTATTAAACACGTACGACCATTCTTGCACCGAAAGGGTTCGCCAACTCCTCAAGTTGGAGCTTCCATTCGCTATTGAATTGCAGCCCCAATCAGCTTGACCTGTCTGGTCGTACAAATTGCAGTTCCATATTCCGTAAGCGTAATAATCCCTGAAGTTTGTACTTGTACTATATGGCTGATAGCACACCGCACCATGATTGTGCCCGCTAGTTCCCCATCCAAACAGGTCAACCCATCCATCGTAAGAAGAAGAAACATTGGCATTGAACGTACCAACTTCATCGTATTGGCTGGTCGCAAAACGCCACTTGTTGGTGCTGGCTTGGTACTGCAGATTACCTTGCGAGAAGTTCACACATCTATTATCTGCCACGGAGAAACTACCAGACAAACAACCGTTGCTTGTATTATAGAGGTGCATCACTTCTTGAGATGTATAGGCGCGGCTGTATATCCTAACCTCATCCATGGCTCCCAACAAGGTGTAAGTCCAATTTGAAGGCGCCCCTGCATAATAGTGGGCACCAAGAATCAAAGGTTCAGTATTACTACAGCTGAACGGATTGGAAAGCGTCCCTTCTGCTTGCAATTCTCCGTCAATATAAAAGCGAACTTGGTCGCCATCCACGGTTCCCGTAATCATGTGCCACTGATTCACAACTGGAATTGCATCAACTCCAACGCCATTGCTTCCTGAATAATAATTCTGGGCACCAACACCTGTGACGCACAAACGATATGACCCGTTCGCGATGTCTCTTCCTTTGTTGACAAGGTATCCGCCACCATAATTGTCTGCATTGGTATAGACCCAGGCGCTGAGAGTGAAACTGTTCAAATGAAGGCCTTCGGCATCAGGAACAGCGATGTAATTGAATGGCTCACCAGGAAAAAGATATGCACTGTTGGGATGGCCATATCGGTCTGAGATGGGAACCAGATTCCCAATGATGGTGCCATGATGTCTGTTACCACTATAGTCGTTGGCGTCGCCGTCAAATGGATAGTATGCCACAAGGTTCTCCTCAGGCAAGGGAAGACTCGCTACCGCAAAAACCGCTACTAAATCCCTAGCGCCCGTCACAGTGAAGCTATAGTTGGGATTCGTAGACACCTCGGTCCCATTCTCCTTCCAGTTGACAAAAACGTAACCCTCGTTGGGCATGGCTGTCAACAAACAGGTCGTGCCGTGGTTATAAGACCCTCCCCCACTCACTGTACCACCTTCGTTCGGACTGGCAGAGACCGTGATGGAATAACTGTTCAATAGAAAATGAACCCTACAATGATGATCTTGTGTCACCTGAAAAACATAGGGATTCTCTTCCGTTAAAAAGCTCGTGCTCACATCAAAGAAACCCCTAACAGAATAGCCTTCGTTCGGTATGGCCGTCAACGTACAGGTACTTCCATGAACATAAGTTCCTGTACCTGTAACCGAGCCACCTCCTTCTTGAACCACCTCTGCGGTGACGGTATAGCTTGTCTCGGCTGGAAGCGTAGTAAAATACGTCACCTCGCCATAAGCTGTTCCTTGACTGTTTGTGGCTAATGGTATCGCAGAATAAGTTGTACTAGGAGTCAAATTGTTAAGATTGATCCAACTTCCATTGTCAACAATATAATTATTGCAATACGTATATTCTCCCATGTTGAGGCACATTTCTGTAATAGGATAACCACCATCATCTGTAGCCAAGACATGGATATAGGCCTCATAAGGCGTCACATCGACAGCATCTACGGTCACGGTTGGCAATGCGGGTGCGGAAACAAAGTTCGCCACCAAATTGAGGCTGCCATAGACATAAAACGAATACTCAGCATCGGTGGATACCGATTGTCCAAGCCGCGACCAATGGTCAAATGTATAGCCTGCATTGGGCGTGGCTGTCAGCGTGCACAGGCTGCCATAGCCATAGTTGCCCGCGCCGCTCACCGTGCCTCCTTCCGTCGGGTTGGCCGTAGCCGTAATCGTATAGCCAGTCTCGGCGAACTCCGCCACATAGCTGGCATTTTCTGTAACCGTAAATTGATAGCTTGCATTGGTGGATACCTGGCTGCCGTTTTTCGTCCAACGGACAAAGGAGTAGCCCGGCAAGGCCGTGGCGTTCAACGTGCAGGTGCTACCATAGCTGTATGTACCTGCACCGGTCACCATGCCACCCTCGGAAGGACTGGCCGAGGCGGTGATGGTGTAGTTGTTGGGAGTGAAAACCGCCACATAAGAAGCGGCATCCAACACCCTGAAACTATAGGTAGCGCTGGTGGAAACCCCGCTGCCGTTCTTCAGCCAACGGCTAAAGGAATAGCCTGTATTGGGCGTCGCCCTCAGTGTGCAGCCGACGCCAAGGTTGTAGGTTCCTGCGCCACTCACCGTGCCACCATTGGATGGACTGGCCGCCACGCTTTGCGTAAACGTAATCGGATCCGGGGTGAAGTTAAAGATCGCATAATGATCCGTATTAAACTGAAACACAGCGACATCCAACGCATCCAAGGCGAAATAGCCATCACCGTATCCGTCCCAACCCCAATTAAAGTGAAGATAGTCATTCGAATCGTAGCCGTCACACACAAAAGCATGTCCTCCACGCCCATTGTCATCTTGGGCGTCGTAATAAAGTGGACAGTCGTGATCCAAACAGATTTTCACCATCTGGAGCCACGAAGCATTGTCCGATTTCATGTCTCCATACATCGCTATCGGATATCGAAAGTATTCCTTCAATCCCGAAAGCGCATCAACAGAGTAAGCCCCCGATTCTTGAGCGCCATATTGCATGTTAGCTGCCACGCCACAATGCCACATCAGGGTGGCAACGGCATTGACCTGCGTAGAACTCGAGCCCGCATAGAGTCGGTCGGGCATATTGCTCCAATTGTAGGTGGTAGCGCCGAAGTTTACATATTGCGTTGCGTATCCATCAGGCGTATAGGAATGTGTGCCCTGTCCCGTTGTTGGATACCCCCAATAACGCATGACCTGGGCCATGGCAGTAGCCACACATCCAACTGCAACATGCCCGCAACTTCCATCGCTGTCGGCAGGACAAAGGTTATTGTAATAGCAACTCTGGTCCCATCTGCTGCTTAGTAACGGACCGACGGACCGATTCGTCTTCTGGCCATGGAGATATCCATCTTGCCGGATCGATTCCCATTGAGCGGCGACATCCAGTTCTGCCATCCGTTGGTTCTCGATGCCGTATTGCAACTGTTTGACAAAACCCTTGAGATAGGTCTCCATTTGGACGGGAATGTCATCCGGGCGGAGCCGGCCCTCGTCGGAATAGCCCAGGATGGGTATCGCGCAATCGTCCGCCGCAACGATTACAAAACCCGGTTCCAAGTTGAACACATAACAAGCCGCCCTGCCGTCTGGTATGAAATACGTCTTCACCAGACGAACGTCGTCTTCGCCCGTCGATCTACGATCCAGGTTGGCGCTCACAAACTTGACCGCCACTTCACGGGCAGCCCTGACGTCAACAGGGTTCGCCCTGGTGGGTATCGCCACCACCGCCAGCAACAAGGCCAGCGCCCATCGCAAGGTATTTCTCATGATCGATTACCTAAAACAGTTTAAAAAACACCGTCGTATTCTCCCTCTTGCAAGGGCGGTTAGCTGGTGGCCCTTATCGGACCACCAGTTTTCTATGGCAGCTGCCCTTCCCTTCCACGGTGATACGCAGCAGATATACGCCCGCATCCTCCGGGGCCTTGATACGCACCGGTTCTTCGACCGAGGTTGTGGACGACACCACCGCACCCAACTCGTTGACAACCTCCACCCGGATCGTGCGCTCCTTGGCCTCCTCCAAGCTTACCAGCAGGGTCTGGCCGCGATCAACAGGATTCGGGAACAGATTGGCACGAATGCCCAGTTCATGCAATCCCGTAGCACCCCTGAAGCGAACCACATACGGGTCAATCGGGATACCGTACGATGCGTTAGGCACATAGACCAATTCGGTTTCGGCATCGTAACGTTCCTCACCCGTCTCGATGTCGTACAACCCGAAGCGCAAGGGTGCAGGCTCCTCGCCATACACCGTCAGATAGGCCACATAGCGTCCCAGTGCCGCTTCGTATTTCAGGCCGGCGCTGCCTCGGCATTCGTTGCCGGCAAACACGGCCAACTCATATTGTTCGGAACGGAGCTCCATATCGTCCGCTTCCACCACCGCCAACACCGTCATGTTTTCGGGATAAGGCTGCGACGTCGGAATCCAATGGTTGTTGCGGGTAGAGGCGTTCTTCTTCAGGTTACCGGACTTACTCGTTCCCGGATAGGTCAACGTTACGGTTTGCGTGTTGTGCGACTCATACATCAGGCCCATGCCCGGTTGGAGGGTATTGAGCGATCCCATCCAGCCGAAGCCGGCGTAGTAGATCGTAAAGCCGTTGTCCCTCGACTTCAACATGTCGTTATCCGTCGGAGCCAGGCCCGACAAGGCAGTCGCCACGTCCATCGACTCGTCGAGCGGGTAGCCGATCCAGCTCCATCCCGGAGCCAAGGAGATCGCATGCGACGACGGTGACGGTGCCGCGCCGGTCAAGGTCATCTCACATGCTGCGGAGGTCTGGATCAGGTAGGTCTGTTCACTGTTGATGCTCTCCAAGGAGCCCATCCACATGCCGCCGTAGTTCGTCACAAAGCCGTTCAGTCGCGACTTGATCATGATGCCGTTCTCACCCAGGCTTTCCTCCATTTGCGCCAGCCCTTCTGCGCCATCCACCTCAACGGCAGGGCTCCACCATGACCATCCTTCGGGCAAGGAGGTTGTCTGTGAATGAACATTAGTGAAGTTGAAGACATAGGGATTGGCCGCCACGCCCAGCGTGCCGTTGGCTACGAAGGTCTCGGTAGCGCTGCAAGACATGTTCACTTCCTGGCCTGCACTATGGTCGTACAGACGGAAGGCCAACACATCGCCGTCGTTGCCAAAGATGTCAAGGAACAACAGATAGCGGTCCACTTGGGAATAATAGACCAACATCTTAGTGCCACGGCACTCGTTGTTGCAGAAAGCGCCCAATTCGAGGGTGGTCGTTCGCTGCTCCACCCCGTCGATCTGGATGACGCCGATCGCCGTCATCGTATTGGCATACTGGCTGGTGTTCGGGGTCCAGTGATACTGTTGCTGTGCAGCGGCAAAGTTCGCCACCAAGGTGCGGTTACCCGTTACCGTAAAGCCATAGCTGGCATTGGCAGACACCTCGCTGCCATTCTCCGTCCAGTTGGTGAAGGTATAGCCGCTGGCCGGCGTGGCAGACAGCGTACAGGTGCTCCCATAGCTATAGGAGCCGCCACCGCTCACCGTGCCGCCCGCCGAAGGATTGGCTGAAGCAGTAATGGTATAGCTGTTCAGGCTGAACACCGCCACGTAGCTGGCGTTCTCCGTCACCGTGAAGCTATAGGTGGCACTAGTGGACACCTGGCTGCCGTTCTTCGTCCAGCGGACAAAGCTGTAGCCCGTGGCAGGCGTGGCTGTCAAAGTACAGTTACTGCCATGATTATAGGTGCCGGCACCGGTCACAGAGCCTCCTGCGGACGGACTAGCCGAGGCGGTGATGGTGTAGGTGACAACGGCATCCGTAAAGTTGAGAACGTAAGGATCGAGAGGTGCACCCAAACTGTTGGAGCCAAACGTTACGGCAGCGGGTGACTGAAGATCCAATTCCGCCCCTTGGTCATGGTCGTACAACTTAAAGGTGATCTGATCGCCGTTCACCCCAAAAATGGTCAACACCACCAAATAACGTTGCGTGGTGGAGAACGGTATCGCAATGGCAGAACCTCTGCACTCGTTACCGCAGAAGGCGCCCACCTCCAGAGCGTCACTGTACTGCTCCACTCCATTAATCTGAATGACTCCGGTAAGCGCCATGTTGTCTTCAAATTGCGATTCCTCAGCCGTCCAATGGTTGGTCGGGCCGTTTTCTTCAAACACCGCCACCAAACTGGTATTCTCCGTTACTGTGAAACTGTAGGAAGCATTGGTGGACACTTGGCTGCCGTTCTTCGTCCAACGCACAAAAGAATAGCCCGTTGCGGGCGTAGCCGTCAAAGAACACGTGCTGCCATGGTCATACGTGCCGGCGCCGCTCACTGTGCCACCGTTCGATGGACTGGCAGAAGCAGAAACGGTATAGGTTTTCTTGCTGAAGACCGCCACATAGCTCGCGTTCCCCGTTACCGTAAAGCTATAGGTGGGATTGGTGGACACTTGGCTGCCGTTCTTCGTCCAGCGGACAAAGTTGTAATCCGAGTTGGGTGATGCAACCAAAGTGCAATTGTCGCCATGGCTATACGTACCCGCACCGCTTACTGAACCGCCGCTCGAGGGACTGGCAGAGGCAGAAATGGTGTAAGTGTTCTTGTTGAAGACAGCCACGTAGCTTGCGTTCTCGGTCACAGTGAAACTGTAGGTGGCACTTGAAGACACCTGGCTACCATTTTTCGTCCAACGAACAAAGGTGTAACCCGTGGCAGGCGTGGCAGTCAAAGTGCAGGTAGTACCATGGTCATAGGTTCCGGCGCCGGTCACAGAGCCTCCTGCCGAAGGACTGGCCGAAGCGGAGATCGTATAGCTGTTTTTACTAAAGACCGCCACATAGCTCGCGCTTGCCGTCACCGAGAAACTGTATGAAGCATTGGTTGACACCTGACTCCCGTTCTTCGTCCAACGGACAAAACTATAACCCGTGTTGGGCGTCGCAGTCAAGGTACACGTGCTTCCGTAGTTGTATTCACCCGCACCGCTCACGGAGCCACCGGCGGACGGGCTGGCCGAGGCCGAAATTGTGTATGTTTCCGCTTCAAAATCAGCTACATAAGTTCCATCCGATGTGACTTTAAACCGATAGGAAGAACTGGTTGACACCGTGCTACCGTTTTTCTTCCAGCGAACAAAGTTATAGCCCGAATAAGCCGAGGCAGACAACGTACAATACGAATTATAGGCATAGGTGCCGTCTCCACTCACCGAACCTCCATACGAAGGGCTGGCCGAGGCACTGATTTCGTAATTGGCCGTAATCGTAATACGACCCGCATAAAACTTGTATGTCTCATTGGAAGTGATCAGATAAATATCGACATACGAATTGCCGTAAACACTCCACTCAAGAGAAGCAGTCACGTAATCCGTTTGACTATCTGAGATGGTAAAAGGGGTACATTCGACGCCTCCATCCCAACCGTTCATGATGAGCACTTTACCACTGTTTCCATTCTGAAAATAACCACTGCATTTTTGAACCCGGAAATATATCGTTCCCCAGGAAGTAACCGACCAAGCAGCGGCATGGACTTGACCCAGTTGATAAGTGTCATATCCGTCACCATGATTACAGGAACTGTACACAAATGCAGGTTTTTCAACGGTTCCCGATCCGCAGTCCGTATACGTTCTCAATGCAGGAGAAAAGGTATAAGTCTGCGCTTTTACACTTGACACACCCACAATGCTTAACAAAAGGATAAGCAAACAAGGGCTCAAAAACTTTTTACGTAGAAAGGTGCCTTTTTTCATTTTGCTATGTTTTATTGTATTGTTTTCAATTTACGATCAGTTTTCCATAATAGACAATCCCGTCCTGTGTAGTGGCTTTCAGCACATAGGCTCCCGTTACCACCACGTCGGGCATGACAAGACCTGCCGTTGACGAGGAGAACGCAATGCCATCCCGACGATAGACACGCATGCCCAAGACATTGTAGATTTCTATCTTTAATTGTCCCGATGGCATCGGCAAAACCAAATGCAGCTCGCCGCCCGTATGCACCGGATTGGGGTAGATTCGTACCATGGCCGGCGTTTCTTCCACTCTCGTTGTTCCAAAACACAGTACCTTCGGCGAAGAGATCGTCCCAACCACGGCATCAGAAGCAAAGGCGAGCTCCTCAGTCGCAACCAGTGTCTTTGTGCCATCCGTCAAGCGGAACTCCACTTCTTCGTCTGGCTCGCCAAACACAGTCAGGAAGGCCAGATAACGGTCCATCGGCTCCACATACAACAAACGTACGCTGCCCCGACATTCGCCATCCACAAAAGCGGCCAATTCATATTGGTCGGAGCGCAGTACCTCGTCCTCTACCTCCACCATTGCAATCACCGCCATATTGTCGGCATACTGCTGGTTAACAGGTTGAAACACGTTGTTATCAGGTGTGATGTTCGTTCCGTTCTCCTCGGGACGCCCCGACTGGAACACCAGAGTCTTCGCGCCACTGCTCTGAGAATGATACATGTAACCGTTACCCGGAACAAGCGTATTCAACGTGCCGAACCATTCCGAAGTACCATTGTATGAATAATAGGTGGTAAAGGCGCCTCTTCCTTTGAGCACATCGTTCTCAGCAGGGTTAAAGCCGCCCAGCGCTTCGGTCACACCCACCGACTGGCTCGACGGGAAGCCCAACCAGTTCCATCCATAGTTGATGGTAATAGGATGACTTGATGGATTCGCCACAACGCCTGTAAGGGTCGCATTTCCGTTGTCGTTCATCATGATCTTATACATCTGTTCGTTACAGATGGAAGTCAAGGATCCGAACCATTCCGTTTCTCCGTTGTATTGGTACGATGCCACATATCCGTCTGAACGCGACTTGATCATCTGTCCATTCCAACCCAAGCTGTTTTCCAACTGCGTCAAACCATCGTCGCCTTCCGGTTCAATAAAAGTTGACCACCAGTTCCAACCAGCTGTCAATGTCTGGGCGTGGGTGGTGATATTGGTGCTAGTCGGTTCAAAGTTCGCCACCAAAGACCTGTTTCCACTCACAATGAAACTGTAGGTAACGCCCGAAGAGACAACCGAACCATTCTCCGTCCAATTCTCAAAGACATGGCCCGAGTTGGCCGCAGCAGTCAAGGTGCAGATTTGTCCTTGCTGATAAGCGCCACCGCCGCTAACCACGCCACCATAGGAGGGATTGGAAGTCACAATAACTGAATAACTGACTGGGTTGAGTGTAAAGTTAGCGACAAGAGACTTACTGCCATATACGGTAAACGAATAGCTGGCACTGGTAGAGACTACCGTGCCGTTCTCCGTCCAATTCTCAAAAGTGTAACCCGCATTGCTTGTTGCCTCCAATGTACAGGCACTTCCGAAGTGATATGAGCCCGCCCCGCTCACCATGCCCCCTTCCTCGGGATTGGCAGCAGCAGAGACGGTGTAACTCTTCATGCCGAAGTTGGCCACATAGGTCGCATTCTCTGTGACGGTAAAGGTATAGGTGGCATTGGTGGAGACCACCTCCCCGTTTTTCGTCCAATTGGAGAAGTTATAACCTGTAGCCGGATAGGCTCTAATCGTGCAGCTTTCCTCGTTGTCGTAAACACCCCCTCCAGAAACGGTGCCGCCCGAGGTCGGATTCGGGGTCACAGATATCGAATAGGCCGTGTTCTCAAGTGAAACAACAAGACGCACCGAAAGCCCGTCACAGCGGCCAACAGCGTCCATCTCCACCCCGTCGCTACACAATTCCAGATAACTCGCATTGTTACTATCATAATAGGACGACGACCAATAGAGTCCGCACGAGCCGACACTGCTCGTCTGTGTCCCATGGCGCATTCCCGCTGCAGGCAAGAAAACCGCGCCATGGGCCTCTAGGTTGTTTGTCCAAGAAGACAAGCTAATCACATTGGCGCTAAAGCTGGCACTACCATTATTCGTGCTGTTCAAGCTGTAATAACTCGAACTCCAATCATCAGGCAACAAAACCAAGCCGTTCACGCCGTTTACTCGAGCTTTTGCATACCGTATGCCCGATGAAGTATTGCGAGTGTTAATCAAATACGACCACTCGTCACGTGTCAATGTTCGCCACATGTCGAGAGTATTCCCACCATTCGTTATTCTATTGCAACCCCAGTCGGCTATACCCGACTGATCGAAGAGGTTGCTGCTAGAAGAACCATAGGCATAGTAGTCGCTGTTCAGCGTGCTGGTACTATACGGCAGAAAACTTACTGCTCCATGGTTGTTACCACTCGTTCCCCAACCAAACGCATCAACCCATCCATTATAGGACTGTGAAGCATTGGCGTTGTCGGCACCGATATAGTCGTACTGGTTAAGGGCAAAACGCCATGTTTTAGTTGAGCCTCGATATTGCAAGTTGCCTTTCGAGAAATGAACATTGGTGCTGGAACTTACCGAGAACACACCGTCCAGCACGCCTGTTCCCGTGTCCTCATTTTCGGTAAAGTTTGCTACCAAGTTCCTATTTCCACTTACTGTGAAGCTATAACTTGCATTGGTTGAAACCTGCGTCCCTCCATCGGTCCAATTCACAAAGGAATAATCCGAGTTGGGTGTAGCGGTCAAAACGCAAGTTTCACCTTCTTCAAAAGAGCCTCCTCCCGAAACGCTTCCGCCTTCCGATGGATTGGCCGAGGCATAAATGACATAAGTGGCAGTATTCGAAGAAAAATGCGCAACGTATGTCGCAGATTGGGTTACTTGGAAACTGTACAGCGGATTGGTAGAAACCTGGGTGCCATTCTTCGTCCATTTCACAAAATCATAACCCGAATTGGGCGTTGCCCTCAACTGGCACGTTTGGTTTTGGTAGTAACTACCCCCACCAGTAACACTCCCTCCTGCACTGGGACTGGCCGAAGCGCTGATTTGATAGCTTGTTCCAGCACTGGTTGAAAAGTGCCTATCGGCGCCATACTGCTCCCCTTTTTCGTTAAAAGCAACCAATCGAAAATGATACTCCGTACCGGATGTCAGACCATTGACGTTGATGGCGACATTGGACGAATTCAACGAATGCTCCAATGAATAGACATCCGTCACTTCTCCGTAGGCTACGGTCGTGCCATATTCGAAATAATAATATGTATCCAGATTGCGCGGGTTAATACAACCTTTGAGCGTTACCGAAGAGCTTGTAGGATTGCTGTAGCCCGAAGAAACGATAACGGGATAGTCACCGTTAGCCGTACGGAAATGCCATACCGGACTCGCATCGGAATGGTTGTTCTGATCGTCGAACGAAACCACTTTCCAGTAATAGGTGGTTTCGAAACTCAAATTATAACTGGAAAGGATCGTTCCAGGTCCTGTAGCGATCAGTGACATGTTCGAAGGGGTTGTACCAAGATAGAGATTATAGTTCACATTGCCTCCCTCCGGGTCAGTCGATGTCCACGAAAAAGAGACGCAATCAAACACCTCTGTTGCCCCGTTCGATGGACTGGGGTTGCTGGGTATAGTGGGGGGATTATTTGAGGTACCTAAGGTATGGAAAGGTATGTCCTCAGTAAAGGTCACCCCGTAGCTATTTTGTACATAAAGCCGAAAATGGTATGTCCTATCGGATTGCAAGCCAGTTAAACGATATGAAGCCGCTTGGCTATTCAAGAGATCCGAAGTGATGTATCGCACCTCTGTCTGGTTGCCATAGGACTCGGTCGTTCCCCACACGAAATAATAGGACGTAGCGGCCCCTTTCGGATTCACCGATGCCAATAAAGTAGCAGCGTTTTGGGTGACATCAGAATACACGCACCAGTTGATTTCCGGCACCCCCACAACTTGAATCTCCGCTACCGACCTGATGTAATTCTGTTTGGTAACCACCACTTTGACGGTACTATTGCCGGGTTGTTTGGCAAACTGGATTGTTTGGCTACTACCGGTGCCAACAGCCAGCGCAATGATGCTGTTGTTGTTTGTCAGGGCAATAACGGAACCTTGCGGTGCCGTCATGGTGATACTGGTGGTAGAAGGAGTGATTTGGCTGGGCACTGAAAGAGTAAAGGTAGAAGGCACCTGGGTATAAAGGCGTAAGAATGCATCACAGTGGGCGGTGTAAATCTGATAGGTTATTGGTTTGACACTTGTATGAGAATTTGCCCATGTGTTTTGGGCAAGAAAGTATTTTCCCGCCACATTGCCGAATGCAGGCATCCAATTGCCCGTATAACTACCGGCGGGATCATAGGGACCAAAGTCGGGCAGGAAACTGCCGTCAAAAAGATCATACATTCCCCACAGGAAAACATCAGTGACATAAGAATAAGATATTGCTGTGGGCGCTATACACCCCACCGCACCTGCGCTATGATTATTGTAAGTACGGCGCATAAATGCTTCTGCTAGACAATCCGACTGATAATTGAATTGCCCAGAGGAACAATCATTGCCCACCAAAAAAGTCATCATATTCTCATTGGTCAAACTGGAAACATTGGATACAGTAAAATAAGGCTCTCCCCAGCGAGTTGGATTGGCATGATCGCTATGCTGTAAGATAAAAGCCCCGTTATTAACTGCTTGAACCACTTGTGTGGCCGTACCTCCTGTCCATCCTCCAAGAGTGGCAGGAGAAGCCGGAATATAACCCCTGCCGTCAGGGCCAAAATAACTAACAACAGCATTCGTATTTGATTTGGTTGACCAAATGTTGCCCGGAGCACTACTTTCGGAATAGACCTCATTAATGCGTACTGGATTCTTGCCTTGGTTACGCCACCAACCTCCTACCGCTTCATTGCATATCTGAAACCAACGCTCAGTTTGCCAGCCTGTAGCTGTGATAGGGCGACCATAGGTATAGGCATCCGTATTTACGTTTGTGTACTCATATTCAATTTGCTTGTTGACCATCATTTGGGCTTCGGTAGCATTGGCGGCCACCAGTCGGGAAAAAACGATATCAGGTAAGTTATCGCCATTCACATCGGCATAACCGTTGTCAGTGATACAGTTATCTATTTCGTCAGCTGGGTGTGGCACCACTTCCCCCATAATACCCTGAGTGGGGAAAAGATGATGATCGCCCATCAACAACACAGCAACCGGCTTGATGTCCCAGTTATTGTAGGCATTATGAATATAAGTCTTTAATTGATTCGAGTGAGGCACTAGTGCACAACCTATTTCAGCCAAAGTTACCACTTTGGTCTTTATGCCTTGAGCGATACGGTAGTCCCTTAACTGGTTGGCAGGAGCACGGAAATTCTCGTTGGTGGGAATAATGATGAGGTACTCCCATCCCGTCGATCCGCTTTTGATCCATTCCTGCATACGCGCCTCATAGTCGATTACCGGCAACTGGTCATAATTGGCCAGGTTTTGCTCCAGAATGGGGTCCCAATAAAGCGAACGTAACTGGTCGTCGCCAAAATGGCCGTTCCCGCCTTCGTATCGTAACGAAAGCTCAATATGATTAAATACCATTAATTCTTTCGTTACAGGATTGTATTGAAACGGAGAAATAGACACCGCAACCGCATCCACACCACGCAGATTGACTTTATCAATCGCGAAAGGGTTCGTTGGATAAAAAGCATTTTTCGAATACACCTTCTGGTCTTTCACATAATTCATGTCTGGTTCCTCGTCTCCAGGCTGGATACGTAGAGCAGGCGCAATATTGACATTACGAATGATCGCCGTATCGCAGGCAATCACCTCCAACCGGGCTTCCGCACCTTGGGGAATGGCAACAAATCTGCTCTCCACAGGCAGGTTGGGACACCCCGCCTCGTTGGGCAATACAATAGCCGGGATGCTGATTTCCGACATGCTTTCGCTACGGTAGGAAATGGTATTTAGCGAAAATTGGCCAATGTTATAATTGACCCGAAGCCCATCTCTTGTTTGATTCGAAACACTGAAGCCAGACGTTCCTTTTAAAGGATAAGTATACGTCTGGGAGTAAAGCATATTGACGCACACCAGCATCATTAATGCAATAATAAAAACTCTTTTCTTTTTCATCTTTGCATGAATTATGATTAAGACCCGCTAACAATCATCTTATTTCCGGCCACCCAAATACACCGAGCAGTCCTTGAAAAAATCATGTTCAAGGGCTTTGCTGATTTTGAACAACATGTCGGTGTTCATCCAAGGCTTACGGAAGATTTTGTAAAGGTTCTCGCGGGTGCAGTGCACCTCGTTGGCCAACCATGTGATGGTGCGACCTTGTTTCATCAATTCCTCCCTGACGCATTGGCCAAGGTGAAACAATCCGGGGTCAAGGGTGGGTTGTAACTTCGACTTCATAGCATGAAAAATTAATCCTTTCCAAAAGGGACTTTAAAATTACAGCAAAAGAAAACGCCTTTATAAAAAAGCACGTAACTATGGGCCTCAATCAATTGACCAAAATAATCCAATTAATTGGATTATTAATTCACATTAACAAGTATCAGCCAAGGGTATTTAATAAAAAAACTTACGACAGTGTGATATCAAAAACAACAAAATCGGTTCAAACCCTTGACAAATGAATTTTTCTTTGTATTTTTGCGGCATATCGTCAACAATTCCAATTAATAAACTAACACACAGCTACACACTCCCATGGCAGAACGCTACCTCAACCCCTTCGTCGACTACGGCTTCAAGAAGCTGTTCGGCACCGAGGAGAACAAGGACCTCCTCATCAGCTTCCTCAATGCACTCATCGGCGGCAACGACCCCATCAAGGACCTCCAGTACAAAAACGTGGAACGCATCGGCGACGTCATCGGTACCCGAACCAACTACTTCGACGTGTATTGCCAAACCGCTACCGGACAGGAGATCATCGTCGAGATGCAGAACACCTGGCAGCCCTTCTTCAAGGACCGCACGATCTACTATGCCTCCAAGCCCATCCACGACCAGGGAAAGAAAGGCTTCCAAGACGCCGATGCCACCCTGAGCCGGGAGCATCCAGACAACGGGAAAGCCCTTGGCGAGAACAAAAAGGAAGAGAATGGGACTGGCACCAAGAAACGGAACAAGGACTGGGACTTCGAGCTGAAGGATGTCTACGTGGTGGCGATGATGAACTTCAGGCTGCCACAAAAAGAGTATCCGGAAGACTCGTTCCTGCACAAGATCCAGCTGATGGACGTGGTGGACTTCCACGTGTTCTACGACAAGCTGACGCTATACTATGTGGAACTGCCCAAGATCGACCACGTGAAGCTCGACCTGGACACGCCCCTGGGCCGCTGGTTCCATGCGCTGAACAACCTGTATTATTACGACATGAAACCCCAGAACCTGAACGAACCCGTGTTCGACAAGCTGTTCCGTCAGGCGGAGCTGGCGCAGCTGACGCCCGACCAGGACCTGGACTACGAACGGAGCATGAAAGTCTATCTGGACACGGTCAACCAGATCAAAGGCGCACGCATCCTCGGACGCGAGGACGGCCTGGTCGAAGGGAAAGCGTTGGGCCTGGCCGAAGGGAAAAAACTCGGACTGGCCGAGGGAAAAGAACTGGGACTGGTCGAAGGAAAAGAACTCGGCCTGGATGAAGGCGTAATGAAAGCCAAACTGGAAACCGCCCGCAAGATGCTGGACATGGGCATCGACCCAGAGACCATCTGCAGGGCCACGGGACTAAGCAAGGAGGAAATCCATAGAAAAACGCCAAAATAAGCGTCTAATGCATCATTCCCTCGCCAACGCCTTGACCTCGTATGCACTCAAGGCGCGGTTGTAGATCCTGATATCATCGATCTTACCATTGAAGGGATACCAGAATCCGCCACCCCAACCAAAGTTGGGATTTCGACCTGCCATGACACCGATATAGAGGTCTTGCTGGTTCATGGAGGAAAAATCGGCTTCCTTGTCCACCTCGTCTTGGGCCACTTCCCTCCCGTTTACGTACATGACTTTATCGATATCGTTGACAACCAGCGCGATATGCACCCAATCACCCAATTGATAGGTGGCAAAATCATAATTGATGTCGTGGTTCCAGTTATCGTGATTATGCGCATTGCCGTTGCTGTTGTTGGTGCTGATATGAAGACCCTCTCCATCTGCCCCGATGCCCGTGGTGATATAAAGTCCGGGGAAACAGGCATTGCCATCACCCGCCTTGCAAAGCGCCGCAAAACCCGGTCCCGTGGTGGAGAAGCTGCCCCATCCGTCCATACCGGCGAATTCGGAATGCTGGAGCCACAAAGAGATGGTCAGCTCCTTGTCAAACTGTAAGGATTCGCTGTTCGGCACGCGAATCCAATTCGGGTTGTAATATCCTCCGAATTCGTAGGCATTGTCAATTCGACCCTTGCGATCGACAGTCAGCACAGGCACGTTCTGACCGCTCAGCAAACCATTATTGCCATGGCCGCTGGCGTCGTCGGCGTTGCCGCTGAAGGGGTAATAGGCAACTAGGTTGTTGGTGGGGATGTCAGGAAGCGCGAACAACCGGGCATCACGATTGCCCGCATCCGCCCATCTGAATTCATTGGGAGCCTCGACGTTCCCGTCATCATCAAAAAGAGGATAGTCAGGGACATATCCATGGGTGGCGTCATACGCCTCGCCGGCACTCATTCTATCTGCAATCAAATACTCGGAGAAATATGTGCAGACAAAGACATTATAAAAATTCCACACCGAGCCGTTGAATCCCACGAAAGCCGCACCGGTTCCTTTTTCCAAAAAGGCGTTTCTCAATCCGCCGCTCTCCTCCATGCTGTGACAGAAGCCTCCATAGATGATGCTGTTATCGAATCTACCTTGCAGACTCCTGATGTAGTCTCCCGACACCGCGTATACATTGGCGGGGCGGTTGGTTTGCAACGGCGTAGTAACACGTTCGATGGTCACGGTACGCAACAAACCGTCTCTGAGCATCCTGTGATACAGCCTGTTCTTCTCAAGCGTGACGAACTCACGGGTAGCCATCCAGTCTCCCCCCTCTGCGCCATGGGTGTGGATGATGACGTAATCATTGCCGACCAGGCTATCGAGCGAGGCTATGTCGCATTGCTGAAAACTGACATACTTGGCATCAATTCCTTCCGCTTCGTGCAGGTGAGGCATCAGCGACAGAAACGCATTGTCACCGGCTTCCAGATTGAACGGCTCCCAAACAATGACTTTCTTGTCTCCGACCATGTTGCCTTTGCCTACTTCGCTCGTTTCGGCTTGCTTCCTCAAATTAGCGAACGGCGGGTCTGCCGGCCATTCCTGATCCTGTTCGACACGGAATAGGATGATGTGTTGCATTCCATCAGTAAAGGTGATAAAAACATCATGGTTCCTCACCTCCGCGGTCTCCACTGCTTCCATCTGCATCAAACGATTGGCTAGGGCAGGCAGCGCATCGTAAACGTTGTCGTCCACGACTACCTCCTGAAGAATTTGCGAAACACTGTCGTTCACGATGGCCTCAAAGGTCTCGAACGGCACTTCCTTGACTTCGTCCTTGTGACATTGGGCAAACGCCAACACCAACAATACTCCCAAAACAAAGCATATTGTTTTTTTCATAAGCTAATGTATTAAAGTCTTTCCAACTCAGTTTCTCAACAGGGTAAACTCAGTCTCTTCTCCTTCATACACCTCATCGGAAGTGACATAGAAGGGCTTGACATAAAGTTTGTGGTAAGGATTGAAAACCTCGGTCCTTTGGACCTTAAAATTCAACCTTGTGAGCGCCTCCGCATCTGGTTCGATCGGGTTATCAATATACAACATCGTATCGGCATCAAAAACATGATCGAGGCCGTATCGGAGTTGAAAAGTCCCGCGAGGCCACTCAGGGCCATAATTGATCATGGCACAATGCACGGCATAGTCGCTTTGATAATTCTCAAACCATAGATTCACAAAATGAATATCCCGGCCATCATATAGTTCAAACATGACGTGGTCAAAGGAAGTATCCTGCAGTTCGTCCTTGCAACCTCCAAAGAGCAATAGAATAAACAGCAATGCCGGTAAGATAATTTTATTTGTTTTTTTCATTGTATGATTAAGCTTTGTTAGTGATCTGATTGTTTATTGATGCAATTGTTCATATAGCCGATTGATCGCCTCTGATTCAGTACCGCACTCGGTCCATCCGCTAAGGGCTGAATTGGGGTTGGTCCACGGATCCGTTTTTGCGATGCAATACCATTTCCGGTTCCAATCCATGTACGCAATCAGGCCGGTCCTGCCATCTCCGAATTTGATATAATACTCCGTCACATGACCCGAAGGCACACTTACATCGTAATCGGTCTTGTATTTCTTATCATATTTTCGGTTCTCCAACTCTTTTTGGACTGCTTTTTCCGCCTCCTCTGCTGACTTTTGTTTAGCCCGATCCGCTTCCACTTGTGCCCAGGCTTCAGCCCTCCGCACTCGTTCCTCTTCCCACCGCTCGGCCCAAACCGATTGGTCAACGCGTTCGTTTCTCTTCAAATCGGTAAGCGGAACCGTAGGCATGCCATTCTTGGCCATGGCCAACCAGGTCTCCTGTTCCTCAAGCACTTTATTGGACACATTGACATCACCAACCGTATATTTCACTTGAAGATGATCCAAATACACTTCCTTGATGATCTTGAACCAGTCGGCCACATTGACGCCTTCGTTGCCTTTATTGCCAAAATTCAACATAACGGCATAACTGCTCTTCGATTTCGCAGGAAGCGACGGAATCTTGAACTCTTTCGTTCTAGTGGCGACTTTTTGTTTCGTCTTTTCCCCGGGACTAATCGAGATTCCAAACATGCCCAATATCCCACTGATGACGCCATGTCCTTTCAAGTTCGGCTGCATCATCAAATCGGCAGTGGCCGTAACCGTGACCGGCAAGTCGAATTTACTGTTGTTTTCGATAACGCCATAGACCAAATACTTCACCTCACCGGTTTCAGCGACAATTCCAGCCGTGTAGGTCATGTTGTTCAGCCAGCTCTCCCAATCGGACCGATCCGAACTGATCACATTGTTCGAAGCAATTTTCACCTTCCCCTCCTCTTCTTTCATGAATTGAGTGATGCAATTATTCACGATGGAAGAGGTCACACCCCATTTTTTATACAGGTCGTCTTTGGGCAGCTGCCTTAAATAGTAGAGCAGATAGTTTCCGTTATTGAATGTCTTGTAGGCGATCTTGTAGACGTTCGATACAATATCGTCGGGTTTGCCATTATACGCCAGCCATTCGTACTTCCTGTAAAACAGCTCCAGATCGGTCTCGTTCTTGATATTTGAGGCTTCAAACAGGGCCCTGGCATAGTTTTTCTTTTGGACGTCGTTCGGATTGTATTTCAGATCCGCCTTGGTCATGTCAAATGCCCCTCCAAAAGCGCGCTTCATGGAACTGATATCGCTGCTTTTCGCATCTGACGAATTGAAAGCGCTCCAAATCACATTCTTAGTCTTGGCACTGTTTGGATATCGCCTATGGAAGTCCATGGCTTGCTGGGGATTGCGAACAAGACCTGCGAAACGATCCTCATACTCCATTTGGATTTCCGGGAATTTGTTCGTGGCCATCTCCAATTCCTCATACGTGCTGCTCTGGTTGATGTACTTTTTCTTCGCATCGTTGGCGTATGAATTGTTCTTGTCCAAGGCCAGCAGGTCCAGCATTTGCGAGCGGTTGCATGCGTTGACAGCTTGTTGGAACACCGTATTCCGATATTGGCTGTTAGGAAACAGGGCATAAAACTGCTTCGCGTCATTAATATCGCGGACTTTATAGTTTTTTTCAAAAGACTTGTCAATGACATAGAAATTGCCGTTCTGGTCCTTGGAGTTCGGCACATATGCGTATTGGCTACTGATCGATCGAGTCCATTTGACGGGATCGTAAGCAGGTGTGTTCTTATTGAGTCCTACACAATAATTGATGAAATTGGCCAAGGAGTAACCCGCCACGGCTCCAATTGCGGCATTGGCAGGTTTAACGGGTTGCATTTCCGTTCCCTTTTGCATCGTTACGATGGGGATATGATAACCCGCAATCGCACCCGCCACGGGCGCTGCAGCCGTTAAGATGATGCCAGGAACACTGGGACGCTTGGTATAATGGGCTCCAGTCACCTTACGCCGACCGTTATAATCTTTTTCCGAAACCCCACTTAGGTTGGGCTTTCTGACAACACAGCCGTTCATGCCAATAACGATCGCAATTGCGATGCAAATAGCAGAATAAATATGTTTTGCTTGTTTCATACTCATTTCCTCCCATCTTTACATGCCCCCGAAGCCAATGCCTAACGTATAGCCATTCAGCGCATGGGGTTGGTTTTTAATAAACATGGATCGGTAGTAATTGCCGATGATTTGTATCCTATAGGTATCAATCACAAAATTGATAATCATGCCCACCCTATATAAAGGCTGAACGACAACATCCTTAGGCTTCTCAGGCTCCAATGGTGACAGGCGCCAACTCGGCTCGAACATACCATGCTGGAGTCCGACTCCAATTACAGGAACCACACTGAAATATTCGCTGTAAAACCAAGGAAACACGGCTAGTGACGCAAATCCAGAGAATTCCAAATGCAAAACCGAACGCGACTCCAACGAATCGGAATGGATGGCATACTCAAAATTCAGCAGAATCGGGTAATACTGACTTGCCATGACACCGCCAAAACCGCCCAATTTGGGAATCAAGTGACCGCTTTCCTGAAGCATGCCGAATGAAGGATTGAGGAACTGACCTGAATGAATCCCTCCATACAGACTGAGCATACCCAGGTTTATCCTGCCTTGACGGTGCATCTCCTTCAGCGTATAACCGCGAAAACGACGCGGTTTAAGAGGGTCTCCTCCCTTCATTTCCGGAATAACAGGTCCAGCGTTGTCCTCTGACAGCGTCAGGGCGGCAACGGGTTTCGACGGTTGATCTAAAAAACCGGCCATCTCTTTCAGTGATGCCGCTGTCAGACTGACACACCAAAGAAAGCAAACCAATAATAATAGTAATGCTTTTTTCATAATGATTCTAATTTCATTTCTTTTTTTCTCTACTTAAAGCCTTGATCTCAAAAGGATCCAGAGCCCGGTTGTAAATTCTGATATCGTCGAGCTTGCCGTCGCGTGGATTCCAATAATGGCCTCCTTCGATGCCAATGCACATATCTTGATTGTTGGTAGCACTAAAGCCATATTATATACCATCTGGCCTCTCGGTTTTTAGTGATGCAAACAAAATTATAGGAAAAAACCTTTCGGAAAACAAAGACTGCGTAACGAAGAATACCTATCAATTGATCATTATAATCCAATAAATAGACCAATCAATTCACATTACAATCCCCTCTTCGAATCACAGAGAAACGGAACGTATTCCGATATCCAACAAAAAAAGAGCGACCTTTAAGTCGCCCTTTCGTTGTAATGCTAAATTATGGCATATTATTCTGTCATTACAAGCCGGAATCCGATATCGCTATCACCGTAGGTCCTGCTCACCTGGTTCTTCCACACTTCGCAGTCAGCTGGTGAGGAATGGAATCCACCACCACGGGTTACAGCCATGTTGTCTTGACGTTCTTGAACCCACTCGCGAACATTGCCCGTCATATCATACAACCCCAACTCATTGGGTTCCTTTTGTGCGACTTCTTGCGTCCTCAATGAAATCGTCGTTTTCTCTGTTATCTCCGACCATCCACTATTCCGATCATACCAAGCCACAGCATTGATATCGTCGCTTCCTGCATATCGGGTATTCTTACCTTTTCTACCCCCTTTGGCCGCATACTCCCATTCAGCATAGGTGGGCAACCGGAAATTCTTACCTGTAAGCTCATTCAATTTCTTAATAAACTCCTGACAATCTTCCCAGCTGACCTTCTCTACCGGTCGAAACATGTTATCTTCTTTTCCCCAATGAAAATCAAGTTGACCATCCTTGAACCAACTGGGGTTTTTACCCATTACCGCTATCCACAACTGCTGTGTCACCTCAGTTTCACCCATGTAAAAAGAGTTAACCGTAGTACTTTGTGCATTGGAAGGGCCTCCTATCTTGCACTTACCTCCCTGGACATATTTCATTATGAATAGGACGTTATTCACTCCTATCTGTTCATCGGAACGAATCTCTTCTGCGTTATCCGCTCCTTTACCATCACTTTTCACTTCGCCTTTTGGTGCGAAGCAACCCACGAATGCCATTAACATAACAGCGACGGCAATGGGATAATACTTTTTTCTATTCATGTGTAGGGCCCTGAATCCGTGTCGGGCGCAACTTCTGTGATTGTATATCACCCAAACGTATTGGTATTAACATTCTTTATTCTGGATGGATGGTTGTTACCGCCAAGCGGAAACCCTGATAATTCCTGCTTGGGAGGTTTTCGTTTTTCACCAAAATCTCCCGAGTTGAAACACGGCATTGACTTGCATAAGAATACGCACTTCCTCCTCTAATGACCTTGAAAATGTCATCGGGGCCTACCGGATTATCGGTCTGCTTATCTTTATAGTTACGCATGCCATCGTTACACCATTCAAAAACATTTCCACACATGTCATACAGTCCAATCTCATTCGGTTTTTTCATTTTTACCGGCATCATATAAGTAGAATTGCCATAAATGTCCTGATCACAAATCTTCTGTTCTTTCTGACTCTTTTTGGAATTCATAAACCACCCCAACTCCTCAAGATCATTACCGCCGGCATAAACATAGCCTTGACTAAGTTCACCTCCCCTAGCAGCATATTCCCATTCAGCTTCTGTAGGAAGCCGGAACTGAAGTCCAGTAATCTCATTCAATTTAGTGATAAACGCCTGGCAATCCGCCCAGGTAATACTAGTAGCGGGGAAATCGCTCCGTTTTCCTTTCCATTCGGCCCTTTGACCCATAACAGCACTCCATAAAGCACGGGTCACTTCAGTCTCTCCTATATAAAAAGTATTAATCTTGGTACTAAGCACTGGCACTTCTGAACCTTCAAAACAATCTTTATCATAATTTGGCAAGTCAGGATTGCTTCTTTGCGACCCTAAAAAAATCTCGCCTCCCGGAACGATTTTCATCGTAAAGGAAACACCGTTAACAATAAAAGTACTGTCGGATTGTGCATGGAGCCCAGTAGCGACTCCCATTAAAAACAATCCCATTGCAATAAGAATAAATGTGTTTTTCATAGCTTTTATTTTTAAAGGAAAACAAAAATATAGCAAAAAAAAGAGAGAAAACCATATCACACCTAACTATTTATACCTAGAAATCAAATATAATTATCCGATGCATTGGACGATTAATACACATTAACAGACAACAGCCAAGGATAATTTAAGAAAAGGCTTACAGCAATGTGATATAAAAAACCATAAAGACCTCCATATCCCAACGCTGCCAAAGGTGAAGACTCTGTAGAATACTAACAAGTAGAGGATGACTAAGTCATCCTCTACTTTTTTGTTTTCAACATTCTATTACTCTTCTTCAGGAACAAAAACAAGTCGTACCGTGTAACCGAGGTTGCGGCCATTAATCTGCGATGTCAGGACATTCCCTGGAGCAATCAACAGACTGTTGGCATTGGCATCATCAGATTTTGTCGACGACCAATAATAACCGGCGGATTGTCCTGTAAGGATTGTCGCCTGTTTTCGGTAACCGGCCGCTGGCAGGAATATAGCACCATTTGGCTCTAAAACCGTTTCCCATACATCAACAGATATGTTGCTATGATATTCATCAGGTCTATTTGGTTCAGCCAATTCAAAAACACTCGGATTCCAATCGTCAGGAAGTATAATCAAGCCACTCACACAGTTTACCAATGCCTTCGCATATCTTATTCCGGAGGCCGTATTTCTGATATTCAGCAGATAGTTCCACTCTTCGTCGGAAAGGGTAAACCATTCTTTATTCTCGCCGTTTGAGATATCTACCCTGCCCCAATCGAAGAATACAGGATAATCAGCTGCATTTTGTGATTGCAATGTAGGATTGGCGCCTGTGCCCCAGCCAAACTTATCAGTCCATACGCATTCTGCAGGTTCTTTGCCGGTAAGTCTATCTACATAATACCATTGTTTTTTTGCAAAACGCCAAATTCCTGTTGAAGGTTGGTATTGCAGGTTACCTTTTGAGAAACACACCTGCTTGTCGTCGGCAACCGAGAACTTTCTATAGACTGTAGGTTTCGGTTCCACATTCGCGTCAGCGGTTTTTTCTTCCTTAATATGAATGTCGTCGGCCGGGCACACAAGTCGCACCGACATACCTGTACTTTTACCGGAAGAGCCATCTGGAGATAATCTAGTATTGGAAAAATACACATCATATGCGCAAGTGTTGTCGTACTTGTCTTTCGTTAGAGACCAATACCAGCCTTCATTTCCCACGTTACGAACACCCATCGGTCCCATACTGCCGCCGACTGGGAAAAACACAACACCATTAGGTTCAAAATCCTTTTTCCAACTCAGATGCGAGATCTGATTTGTCATAAAATTCGCGCCATCGTTGTTGACCCCTTGCAGTGCGGCGACCTCCGGATCCCAGTCATCGGGAAGCAGTATCAAACCAGGAGTATCGCCTACCGTCGCCTTCGCAAATCTTATGCCGGAAGTGGTGTTTCTAGTTCTGAACAGATACTTCCACTCGTCCTTTGAAAGGGTGTACCAATTGACAACTTCGGTATTAGAAATATCGTTCTTTCCCCAGTCGACAATCGAAAAACTTCCGCAATAACAGGAGGTGATTTGAGTCGGATAATCGCCTGTTCCCCATGCAAATAGGTCGGTCCAGCCGCTATAGTCGGGCGACATATTTGCATTGTCTTTGCCTATCATATCCCACTGGTTATTGGCGAAACGCCAACTATCGGTTGTCGCCTGATACTGAAGATTTCCATGTGAGAAATAAACCTGTTTGTCGGCACTTATAGAGAATTTTCCGTTGATTACACCTTGAGGCAACTTCTCTTGAGCTGTCAACGAGCATGCCGCAAACAAAAACACCAATACTGATAAAACAATTTTTTTCATAATAAAACAATTAAGATAACATTTTTATTTATTGTGTCTTTATTTCTGAACAAGAAGCACAGAATGCCCGAGGGAGGCTACAACGGCAGTTGGGCAAGTCAGGATTGCCCCTTTGAGAACCTAAAAGCATCTCCCCTCCAGAAACTATTTTCATCGTAAAGGAAACACCGTTAACAATAAAAGTACTGTCAGATTGTGCTTGGAGCATGGGGGCTGCCCCCATTAATAACAACCCCATTGCAACAAGGATAAACGTATGTTTCATAGCTGTTAAGATTTGATGCAAAACAAAATTATAGCAAAAAAGCCATGGAAAAGCAAATTGCATCTAATTATTTATACCTAGAAATCAAATATAATTCTCCAATGCATTGGACAAATAATTCACATTAACAGACAACAGCCAAGGGTTTTTAAGAAAAACTTACGACAGTGTGATATCAAAAACAACAAAATCGGTTCAAACCCTTGACAAATGAATTTTTCTTTGTATTTTTGCGGCATATCGTCAACAATTCCAATTAATAAACTAACACACAGCTACACACTCCCATGGCAGAACGCTACCTCAACCCCTTCGTCGACTACGGCTTCAAGAAGCTGTTCGGCACCGAGGAGAACAAGGACCTCCTCATCAGCTTCCTCAATGCACTCATCGGCGGCAACGACCCCATCAAGGACCTCCAGTACAAAAACGTGGAACGCATCGGCGACGTCATCGGTACCCGAACCAACTACTTCGACGTGTATTGCCAAACCGCTACCGGACAGGAGATCATCGTCGAGATGCAGAACACCTGGCAGCCCTTCTTCAAGGACCGCACGATCTACTATGCCTCCAAGCCCATCCACGACCAGGGAAAGAAAGGCTTCCAAGACGCCGATGCCACCCTGAGCCGGGAGCATCCAGACAACGGGAAAGCCCTTGGCGAGAACAAAAAGGAAGAGAATGGGACTGGCACCAAGAAACGGAACAAGGACTGGGACTTCGAGCTGAAGGATGTCTACGTGGTGGCGATGATGAACTTCAGGCTGCCACAAAAAGAGTATCCGGAAGACTCGTTCCTGCACAAGATCCAGCTGATGGACGTGGTGGACTTCCACGTGTTCTACGACAAGCTGACGCTATACTATGTGGAACTGCCCAAGATCGACCACGTGAAGCTCGACCTGGACACGCCCCTGGGCCGCTGGTTCCATGCGCTGAACAACCTGTATTATTACGACATGAAGCCCCAGAACCTGAACGAGCCCGTGTTCGACAAGCTGTTCCGTCAGGCGGAGCTGGCGCAGCTGACGCCCGACCAGGACATGGATTACGAACGGAGCATGAAAGTCTATCTGGACACGGTCAACCAGATCAAAGGCGCACGCATCCTCGGTCGCGAGGACGGCCTGGTCGAAGGGAAAGCGTTGGGCCTGGCCGAAGGGAAAAAACTCGGCCTGGCTGAGGGAAAAGAACTTGGCCTGGTCGAAGGAAAAGAACTCGGACTGGCCGAAGGAAAAGAACTCGGCCTGGCTGAAGGCGTAATGAAAGCCAAACGGGAAACCGCCCGCAAGATGCTGGACATGGGCATCGACCCAGAGACCATCTGCAGGGCCACGGGACTCAGCAAGGAGGAAATCCCCACCGCACACAGCTAAGCTACAATCCCAAATAGCGTGAACAGTCCTTGAAAAAGTCGTGGTCCAGCGCCCAACAGATCTTGAAGAGCATGTCGGTGTTGATCCAGGGTTTTCGGAAGATCTTGTAAAGGTTCTCGCGGGTGCAGTGCACCTCGCCAGCCAGCCAGGTAATGGAGCGGCCCTGTCGCACCAGCTCATCCTTGATGCATTGGCCAATATGAAGGGTTTCCGTATGATGAGACGTTACCGGAGAGGGGTTGGCGTTGGACGTGTTTGGTGTCGTCATAGAAGGGGCTTTTCTGACAATAGAGGGGCCCACATCGGAAAATTAGTCCAAACACACGATTTTTAATGCATGTCAGCATCCCGAACCAAACGGACCGACAGCCCATCGCTGCGATAGACAGTGATATCACCCATATCACGATGGTCGAACGTGAAGCCTCTGGCCCGCTTCACCGAGGACTCGGAAGTGTAATAAAAGCCACAAGCCCCAACACCGTCCACCATCTTTTCTTCACGCTTCCCCGCAGCAGGAAGGAACACGGCTCCGTTTTGTTGGAGGAACTGGTCCCACCCGTCGTAGATCACATTGCTGCTGAAAGCGGCCTGGTATTGGTTGACATTGCTCAGATAATACACCGAGTTGCTCCAGCCATCGGGAAGCAGGATAAGTCCGTTGACGCCATTGACCTGGGCCTTGGCGAAACGGATGCCCGACGGGGTGTTACGCTGGTTGAGCACATAGTCCCACTCGCTCACCGTCATGGTACGCCAGCGTCCCTCCTCCCCTTCGCCGAACAAGTCGTTGTAGCCCCAATCCGCCTGGCCGGTCTGGTCGTAAAGCTGGGCGTTGGGGTCGTCGTAGGCGAAATACAGGTCGGGATTGCTGTTCCAACTCCAGGGCTGATAACAAGCGGCACGATGGGGATAACCGCTCGTTCCCCATCCAAAGAGGTCGATCCATCCGTCATAGTCGGAGGCGATCAAGGCGTTGTCGTTGCCCACATAGTCGTAGGCATTCTCGGCAAAGGACCAAAGCTGTTCCTTGGGATGATACATCAGGTTACCCACCGCAATCCACACCTGACGGTCCTCGCCGACGGTGAAAAGCCCGTTGGAAGCTCCCAAGGGAGGAGCCAGGTAGTCGTTGGTAGTAAAGCTGAGTTCCTCACCGTAGTTGACCCCTCGGCGGTTTTTGGCGTATGCCCTGACATAGTAAGTGGTGTTGGGCTGCAAGTCGACCATGCTCACCTGGTAGTCGCCCAAACCGCTTCCGTGGGCATAGACGAGATCGGTGATGTCGGGTTGGGGACTCGTACTCCAGCAGGCGCCCCGCTCGACTACCTCGGCGCCCCCGTCGTCGGCGACATGACACAGACAGGAAGCCGTCGTCACCGTGACCCCGGTCACCTCCATCGTCACGACCGTGGGCAGGTGGATGTCGTCAGCGGTAGTGAAGGCATAGATGTCGCTGTACCATTCGGTTTTGGCGCCATAGTCCACCACATAGCGGTAATAGTACAAGGTGTTGGCCTCCAGCCCTTCGACCTTGACGGAATAGGCATGCTGCTGCAAGACGCAGGGATGGTCTTCCGACCCATAGAGATGCGGTTCGGTACCCAACCTAAGGATCATGCCATCGACGACACCGGAATAGGCATACTCGCCTGCGATGGCCACCGTCGTGATGTCGGCGGCGACCTGTTCCTTCTCCTTCAACAGCCGGAACACCTCCGTACTCGGTGCCGGGTCCTTGCCGCACGACACCATCAGCACAATCATTGCTACGATATAAAACAGCTTCTTTGACATGGTTGCTCTATTTTTCCCGATTCCTAAAACGCCATCCCAGCCCTATCTTGGCTTCGGCATACTTAAACTGGGTCGTCACCGCCTCGAGCGACACGACCAGGCCGTTGAAATGCAACTGCAGACCGGCCGAGAGGTCCAAGCCCTGCCAGCTGCGGTCCGCGTTGCGATACCACAGTCCGTCGGTGGTTTGCCACTGCAAGGTGCGGTTGCCATAGCCCACGCCGACACGGGCCAGCAAGGGCTCCGTAAGGTGTACGAGTCCACCCACCATGACGGAGAGCCGCATCGTGGCGGTCTCACCGGTATACTGCATCAGATGGCCATCCGGCAGATAGCCTTGGGCGTTGCAGACGCCGTCGGAATGGAAGCCCAAGAGGCTGCCATTGGTCATCACACTCACAAACCAGCCATAGCGTCGCGCCTGACCGACGCTGAAACCCAAGGAGCCTTGGGGCGCGAGGCTGTAGGCGGCGTTAAGGGTAGCGAAGGTCTCCAAGGGCCAGTGTTCTTCCATCAATACGTTGATCTTGAAGCGCACCTGGTCGCCTTCAAAGGTATCGACATCAAATTCATCAAACACCGACCATTGGATGCATCGGCTGAAACCCGCCTTCACCTCGGCGACGTCACCAGTAACATGTTGCAAGGGACCTCGATAGGTGGCCCCGCCGTCCGTCGAGACGAAAAGCCGCACCAGCTCCGCATCGACACCAAGGTCGTATTCCACCATGATGGCTTTTCCCTGGGGATAGGCCTTGACGACCTTGGCCACCTCTTGTGCCGGGAGCAGATACGACAACAGGCAGCACCAAAAAACAAGCAAAACTCCGGTCTTTTTCATCTCATCTCAGTTTAATCGTTCTCCAATCGGGCAAGGTACTGGCCGCCTTGGGATGTTGGCTCTTGGGACGGTCCTCGGCCGACACGCGGGTGACCTGCTCGTTGAGGTAGTCGGCCAGCTCACCGGCCGTAAGGTCGCCCTTGGTCGCTTTGAGCTTCTTCAGCAGGAAGTATGTGAACAGCCCGTGCGACTTCTCTGGATAGGCATAGGCTGCCTCGTTGCCTTGAGCAGCGCTAAAGGCCATCGCCGCACCTTGTAGCACGCCTTCCTTGGTGTTGACAGACACGCCACGGCTCTCCGCCATCATCTCGCCATCACGGGTGGTGCCGCTGAAGCAGGCGTCGATGAAATACATCACCATCTTGGCATCTGCCGATCCCAGATAGGAATACAATGCATCCAAACCATAGCTCGACGCCAGGTTTTCGGCATAGCCGTCCACGGGAAGCAGATAGGCGTTGCGACTGGTCTCGTCGGGGATGCCATGACCGGCATAATAGAAAAGACCCTTGCCTTCTCCCGGGTAGGCATCCAGTTGGTTCTTCATCCAATCCACCTCGAAACGGATGTTGTTCAACGTAGCGTCGGTGACCAGATGGATGTTCTTTTCGGGGATGCCCAGCACCTGATGGCAATACTGTCCGAAGACCTCGCCGTCATGGATGGCGTAGGGCACGTTCTGGTCTTGTTGGTAGTGCTCGTTGGCAATGATGACGGCAAACATCTTGTCGTTGACCATCTCAAGGGACGGAATGTCATGGTCCACATCGGAAGGGATCACGCCGCCGCTATACCGTTGGAGGGAGAAGCTGAAGACCGGCGACTCCACCTCGAACATCCGATCGCCTTCGAGTGTCCACAACAGGGCTTCGGGATTGGCGAGGCTCACCTCATAATAACGGGAGCGCGCCTCCTTAAGCCGTTTCTTGGGAGCCATGACGATGTCGAGGGTATCGGAAGTGGTCAGGGTCCAGTTCCGGGTCACATGCACATTGACCACGTCATAGCCGTGTTTCTTGGCCTCGATGCCACAAACCACATCGCCCGTCTTGTGTTGTCCGAAGCACAGGCGGAACCGGCCCTGTGCGTCGCTCATGGTTGGCTGGCAGTCGTGTTCCGAGGGAATGGTAAGCGTGACGCCGGTGAGGGGTTTGCCAAGGTCGTCCATCTCGACCACCTTGCCATACTGAACCATCTGACAGAAAAGCGGCTCACAACACAACAGCATCAAAATCAATAGTTTTCTCATGGTCTCTCCTCCTTTTCAAGGCTAATCAGCCAAGGCACGGTGGACGAGGGACGGTATAGCGCATCCCAGGGCCGATAGCCTTCCTTGGTGATCAGGACTCGTTGCACATCGTTTTGTTGGTCGTATGGGATTTCAATCCTGAACTGTCCCTGTCCGTCCGTAAGCGCCGTAAAGCCGAGCAGACACACCGAAGCGCCTTCCACAGGCTGGCCGTTCTCAAAATCGCATACCCGACCGAAGACCACGCCCAGGTCGTTGTTGCGTTGGATGCAGAGCGTCACCGATGGCTGCGCCTTGACCACCGTATCGATGGTCTGGTAGCCCTCCGCCTCGAACACGAGATGCACCGGGTTGCCTTTCAAGCGGTACGGGATGTCGTTCAAAAACACCGTCGGACTGTCGGGAGTCACGGCAAGGCGTTGCAGGGCGTTGCCGGCATATTGGCATTGGAGCGTACCTCCTGCGAAAGGCAGTGCCGGGATGGCGCGGTCGGCATCCTCCATGACATTGACTTTCATCTGTATGGGAGTCAGCAGCCGCCATAAGAGCAAGGCGAGGCATCCCAGCAACACGAAAGCCAGGACCGCCCAGCCGTAGAACCGCCGCTTGGCCCGCTTGTATCCGAGCTCGTAACGCGCCAACACCACCGCATCCAACGCCTCCTGATGCTCCGAAAGGTATTGCTCCACCGCCGCCTTCTCCGCTGCAGTGAGCTTGCCTTCCAGATAACAGGCCAGCATCTCGTCGGTGATCTCATTCAGATTCCTGTTCATTTGGTTCCCCCTTTCATCTTTTTTTTCAACGCCATCTTGGCTTTCTTGGTCAGGTTGTACACCGCCATGACCGAGCAGCCCAACTCCTCGGCGATCGTCTCAGCCTTCTTTCCCGCCAACTCGCCCAAGAGGGCAAAACGCTCGCGGGGCTTGGGCAATCTTTCGATCGCCTCATAGAGCTCTACCTTCGACAGTTGGTCGAAAAGGTCGAAATCGTCGGGTATTTGGTTGACTCCTTGATTCAATGGAGCGTCCAAACACGACGTATTAGTCTGAGAGGGCGTGATTTTTTGGTTGAAAAAGCGGATGGCGACCACCGTCATCCAAGTGTTCAGCTCCGACCGGAAGCTGAATTGGCGTAAACGCCGCCAGTCGTCTGCACGGAGAAAAAGATAAAAATCCGTGATCAGCTCCTCTTTCTTTTGAGCCTGATGCGAAGGAAAGCTGCCGAGGACACGGGCAAACAGGCCGTCACAACGGTGGAAGAAAACATACTCCACCGCCGCTTCGTCGTTGGCGAGAAGCAAGTCCACCAACTGGCGGTCCGAAAGACGATCCATCTTCTGCAGCTGTTTCTTAAGCATTGGTCAGGATTGATTTCGCCTGCAAAAGTAGGAAAAAACTCCCTTCAAATCGCTAATCGCCAACTATTTCTTCTTCCTTCCACTCTTGCGCAGGGCCTCGGCGATGATCCATTGAAGCTGGCCGTTGACGGAACGGAACTCGTCAGCAGCCCACTGCTCTACCGCCTCCATCGTCTCGGCATCGACACGGAGCAGAAAGGTCTTTGTACTATTGTCTTTCTCCTTCGCCATAGCTCACCTTTCCAACGCTTCACCTATGGTCTTCGCCAAAAGGAGGTCCTTGGAGACGTATTTGTCATAAATCCAGATAAAGAGGATGGCTACGGCCATGA